>Ga0126342_10005030_pt1 | contig 22868 bp, 19 predicted proteins | sample Cyp1metagenome_FD_92528 | JGI IMG/M metagenome (GOLD analysis project Ga0126342, IMG submission 92528) | Coral microbial communities from Lord Howe Island, Old Settlement Bay, Australia - Cyphastrea 1 metagenome | ecosystem: Host-associated > Invertebrates > Cnidaria > Coral ...
AAAATTATTCAACGAACATATTTACCTATATTGTATATATTACATCTACTGTGGATACAGTACATGTGGCATATACTATCTATATTCTATCAAAAACCACATATACGATGTATATATATATATATTGAACATTATATATATATATATTATATAGATTGCATACATTCTATTTATATATTACATATTATATATATGTTTATATATATATACACTACACATACACTCTATATTACATATAGTATATCCATTCTAATTATCATTATCGATACATATGCATTATATGCACTATAAAGACTACATACACCACGGCTTGGCTGCTGAGAAAACCCCCTCTCCCCTGCCACAGGGGGGGGAGGAACCATCTGGCTGGGTGGGGGGGGGTGTGGGGGTCCCTGCTCATATATATATATAGATACTATATATATATAGATATTATATGGGTAATATATAAATAATATATGGTAATATGCTATGGTGTAATATGATATGGTGTAATATGATATGGTGTAATATGATTTGTGTGTTTTATTGATATGTGATATCGAAATGATATTACAGGGATACTCATATATTGATGTGGCTATAAGAGTATACTAGAATAGTTGGCAACATTCCCGAAGAATGAGAGAAAAAGACACCGGGCTTTCAGGAATCCCATCCCAGCCTCTCCATTTCCTCAGAGAAGATGACTGTGTCAGGTCAATGGCCTGGGACGTATACGTCGGATTCGCATGCCTTGTGGCTCGTTGGAAAGTCCTTGGAAAGACTTTTCGGTGCCAGTGTTTGAAACTGGGGCCAGATAGTATCATAGTCGCATATGTGTGTATAATATTATATTTATATATATATATATTGATGCATTTGTATATGCAATTATATGCATATATATATATGTGTGTGTGTGTTTTTTTCCAAATCTCTATATATATATATATATATAAATCAATTCTCCGCAGCAATTTGTTTTTCCTCTTCCCGGGCTCATTTGGTTGTTTTCTCGCCTGTGGCCTCAAGTCTTCAGTCGATTTTGTTGGGAAGCCGGCATTTCCCCAAAAAAGACACCCCAGCAATGCCCAAAATGGGAAAATGCACCAGACCGGAGAAGAAATGACTAAATATCATCCAATGAAACCCTACTATTTAGTTGTGGATCTATTCTGATATTCATGTTGGAGCCCGGAGCCCCTTATTATGGGTATTTAATGTAAAGGGCATATTCTTTTTGTTTCGATTGCCTGATTCCCCAATTCTTGAGGTGATGATACGGTTGGCCACGGTGCCTCTGTGTGTTCCGCCTTTCTGGCCACGGATCGCGATGGCGTCTCCACCATGGGAGAAAACACCATGTCACTGCGCCTTGGAGACGAGGGAATGCTGTGCTAAGCAGCGACTGTGGATGTTTAAAACATAGCCTCAGTTTTTGCCGGAAATCAATGGTTGTAGGGGTCGTTGATGATCATTCTATTCACATGTATCTATGTATTAGTCTATATATATATATTAATATTTCCCGTGGTATTTCCATGGTACCAGCATTTTCTTGCTTTGGAAAGGCTGAATAGTCCGGAATTCCACAAGAATGTGATGTTTCTAGAGGACAAATAGGAGGAACCCTTGGAGAAAACATCTTTGAATGATTTTGAATGGATAGACATCAAGACATCAAGTAAACATACTGTTTTCGCAGATTTTCCTTGTGCATCAGCCCAGAGAGAGTTTGACATTTCATTGGTAATGCTGAACAACCTTTGGCCTACTGTACAGCTGGCCCTTGCGGATAAAAAAACGGATGGAACCCATACTTTGGGGGTGCAGTTGGGCGTCTTAATGGCTATCACTGATACAATTATAACCATGGCAATAACCCTCATAAGTTGGGATACAACCTCCACAACTATGTTATTACTGTATATCCCATTAAAACATATTAAAACTGCAACTGCACCCCCAAGTGCTATCAAGTGCTTGGATGCAAAGCTACCTGGCTACCAGCTGGATCGTAGGATCCACACCTGAGGTGGACTGGAGTCGTTGGAGACAGTCGCTTGGATGTTCCGACAGTGGGCATCAAACATAGTGATCACATGACTTATATGGCCTGATTCAATTAATATTGTGATCAATAACGCCAAAAACTATTGATGACACTTATGAGATTTTTAAGGGTTTCCTTTCCAATGGCCCTGGACAGCACCAATCACTACAAGAAGTATCTTGAAAGTATGCTGCGCTAAGATTGGTCGACATAGGTTTGGCAGTTATATAAGCTAATAGAACTTTCTTTGCACGACTGTTACGATTGATGCATGTGGGTTAGTGACATTTGTTAGTCTATATTTCCGTTTAAACTATACGGGGTGCACATCTGCACAGCCCGACGACGCCGCAAGGCAAAGTGCTGAGAGAAGAACCTGAAGCGAGTCCGGGCCGGACGGCCTGCCGAAGTCCTCCACAGCACGTTGCCGTTTGGCAGCTGCGGGTGAGGAAAGAGGGCAAAAAGGTGAAGGAGGTGTGGGGCAAGGTAACTTCATGGTAACTTCATGGTAACAGATACAATGGTATATACAGACTATGCGGTAGATCCATAGCTCATCAACTTCATACAATGTTTATCCCAAATCCATCAAAAGTCATGCAAGATCTAGGTGGGATAGACCCCTCAAAGAATGTTGGGCTATGCTGGGAAATTGCAACTCCGTGATCATCAAGATAGGTGGTCTTGTGAAAGTGAAGCTGGTACGGTTCAGAAGCTGATGTGCATCACGGCACCAGCAAAAGGCATGGTTTAAGGCCCCACTGCAAAAACATGCTTCATTACTCATTATTTTTTATCTCTTTATTCTTTATTCAAGTTAATTCTGGCATGGTCTATGTTTTTGCAATGTTCAGCGACAATTTATAGAATTGAGGGAGTGCTGGAACGACCTGTGCATTTGTTTTTGGTCCAAGGTACTCTTCCTTTCAAATTGCTACCGAATGTGTAAAAGATTGTAAAAGTTATGGGATCAGTTGGGAGCCAACAGCGGAATGATTTTTTGGTCAACACTGTCCATCAGACATGTAAAGATGGCATTGGCTGCGCTTCCGCTGTATCTGTATGGTTGGTATGTCATCTTCGAACCTGGGATGACCTGGGATGACCTGGGATTGGATGAATTGGGGCCCTGGTGAACTCAGCATCTCAGGTCCACGATACCAGCATCTTTGGTGGCTTCTCTTCAGGTTGGTCTGCAGATGTCTCCGCCACACACAAGCCTGGGCGCCATGGGAGCAGCTCGGCGTTGGCTTATATTCTTTGGTGATGGGTGCAGTTGCTGCAGTTGGAGAAGTCATGTCAATGTTCGTTCTAACCGGTGGTCACTCTTCCAGGCAGGTTTTTTTGAGGTAGCTTTGCTGGATTTCTTCGCTGCTTCACCTGCATCTGAGGTATCAAACTCTAGTGTGTTGTGTTAGTTTTGCAACGACATCACAGGACACCGATTCGCAGCATTCAACTGCTGTTCACCATTGTTCGCTTTGCCGAAGGCCGGGTGAAACATCGCCCTGCTGGCGTTGCCCCTGCAGTTGCATGCATCTCATTGAAAGGCACGCTAGGGGAAGTTGATCCAATCCAACAGACTGTGGAAAGAGGCATTCTCCAGTAAGCCCATGCAAGGCCCATGCAAGGCCTATTAGGTTTGCGAGCTGTTGGTGCAAGACTTTGTTTGCACTTCATGCCAAGCAAATCTACTCAACATGCGAACAGGATCGAACAGGTGTGCAGTAAGAGTCGTTCAAGAAGGGTGCTTTTTCTCTGGATATGATATGAGTAGCCAGCAATGCGTTCCTGTCTCCAAACTGGTCCACCTGAGACATCAACCACACTCCGTTGACTTCGTCGGATCATGTGCATCACGTTTGGCGTGAAGAAGCCTATGCAGCACTCAATCGCAGCATGGCTTGCAACCAGATCTAAGGGAATCGTGAGATTTTGATTGGAGGGATCTCGGCTCTTGGGGCAGGGGCGTGTATATGAGAAAGTTCCGCAAGGTTTCAGGTGCAGAGCTTCAACATCAATGGCTGAATGTTTGATTGGTCCAGATCGAGACATGTTGGATCAATTTGATACTTTTGGATACTGTTGGTACTGCATGTGCTAAGGAATTTTGAACAGAATCTTCTTGACTGAAATGTAGATCTTGTCGTATTTCCCTCTTTGGTTCAGCAGATAGGCCATCTCAGCGTTCGCTATGTTCTGGGGTATCTCAGCCCAGCGTACTTTTTTTAAAAAGGAACCTTTTGCGCAGTGTGCAGGACAAACAGTTGACTCTAACAGAACATGTGGAAATTGAATGAAGTCAAGATTGAGGATAGGAGACCATGGGCCTGTTTCAGCTCAGGTGCTGGAAAGTCTCTTGGCAGAACTATTGGCCCTAGCGGCTAATACGGAGAGCAGTTTGATGAATCAGAAAAAACTGCATCATTTGCAGGCAAATTTCAAACATGATGGCCAACATCTCTGTGAAGATGGCTAAAGGAGTAGAAGTTCAACATGGAGCTTGCTTCTCACATGATGATACATGAGGGTTGCTACATGGAGGAACTGCAACAAACTGCATCTCTTGAGGCCATGGTACCCTTGCCCATGAGTTTGTAGAGGGAAACCGAGCATGACCACAGAATTTTGGATGGTCTTGGGCTGCCGCTTTCACCCTTGAAATCTGTGGCAGCCCATTTGGTTGATCCTAAACATGCCTCTGCGGACTGCCTGTTCCCAGCATTTCCCAGCAGAAATCATGTTTTGCACATGTTTTGACACAGCTCCTTTAGAGCTTCCTGTGCTTACCAAGATTTATGTAACCCCAATCCGATGTCAGGGACATCTTATGATGTCCCAGCTGCTCTCTATGAGGCTGGCTGATCCCACCCATTGACTGACCGCGCGGGTTTGTGCTTGGAGTGGGCCGTGGCACTTGAAGGAGGTGTTGCAATGATTTGATGGATTGAGCAATCTCAGGACATCACTATGTACATCATGCCCTGATGATCCCTGATGATAAGACTAAGATTGATTGATTATGGCCTTGCAGATCTTGAGGTGACCACATCGCAAAGGCCAAGAAACTCTTGCATTGCCTGGATTGTACACATCCCAATTGGATACTGGGATAAATTCACCATGAAATGTTGCAGATGTTATCCAGGTCTATGGAAACAAGAAGGGGCAAACTGATACTGGATGCATCCGGATGCATCCGGATGCGGCTGTAACGTAGAATCCTTTTGAGCATGGAGAGGACCATGTTAGGCCCTAAAGGACCGAAATGGGCCTCCCGATCCAACGGTTGTGGCGACCCAGCGATCCGAACTCCTGCTGAATCGTTGAAGTGATATGAAGTGATATGAAGTGATATGAAGTGATACATAGGTCCTTGAATGTCCTTGAGAACCAAAACCCGCAGAAATCCTGTGTGAAAAATACCCGTTGTTTGACAAAACCCGATGTATTTTTGCCATTCTTTAACCTATTCTGAAAGTACGGGTTAGGTACGGATTGGTATGGGTTAAGTACGGATTAGGTGCGGGTCAAGTATGGGTTCAAAATCAATACCCGCAAGGTCTTCAATCGAAAACCGTGGTTTTCATTTTTTTTTCCGAAATACCTCAGGTTCTGTTGTTGACCCGAGGAATTCTTATGCTTTTGTTCTATTTTGTTCTACAGGGTGATATATGGTGGGAACGTGTGGGAGATACAGACTTATTTCATCTTATTTCGATCATTTTCGATCATTTTCATGGGATTCCAATAGATTTTCCTGGGTGCTCCTTTTTGCCCCCACATGAATCTTGCAGCATGCCATTCCTTTGGTTCAGTCACGAGGCTGTTTGGGCTGCAAGGTTTCCAGATGCCAGAGAAACCTTGGTACATGCAGATCATGGAATCGATTTTTGGGGCACACTTCAACTAGGCAGGATCAACTGAGTGTTGCCGGATCTGTCGCATCACCCGGTTGAGTGGCACTGATCCTGAAGGGATCACATGAACATCCTGTGAGTTGCCTAATGTGCAACAATATGCAGATATATACAGATAGCGCCCAAATCTGCACGAGAGCAGTTTCACAGAAGTTCTTAAGCTTTTACGTTGGCGAGAAATGGCCACAAATCATGTGCGGCTGTATCGCTGTTTGTGGCTCCACTCTTGTTTTGGTCATGCCTCGGATGATCCTGTGCAACAAGAGATCAAGGAAGACACGAGATCTGTTTTTACTTCATATCCGCAGTGAGAGCCACAACAGAACTTCATAGCCAAAGTTTGAAATTTGCAACTTGAAAAACATCCCGTCACATGGGCAGCCAAGAGGAGCACCACCATGCGACTGGACTATGAGGGTTCCTGACCAAATTCATGAGTTGGTTTTCGAAACCCCGTTTTTTTTCTTAACGTGTTCTTCTTGGATGTGGATGTTCCAGTTTGATGAAATTGTATCATTTAAGGGGGGTCATTTACGGCATCTGGTTGTGCATGTCGGCTTGTTTCAAAAAACAACAACATGTATTTTGATGTTTTTTGTTTGTTTTGATTACTATAATAACTATATTGGTGACCATCATATGAGAAAAAAAAAAACGGCCTCCCAGATCTCACAGCCCGCTTGTACACTTGCGCAACGCAGTCCAGGAGCATAGACATAGGAGTTGCAGTTGCAGCTTGATGCAGTTTGTAGATGTTTGTAGCAAGTGTCAACAATATAATGACAACAAATTGATAACAACACACACACACACATATATATATATGATAATATATTATATGTATAACAAATGTAAAAACACATGTCACAGACTTTACACCAAAGAAAGCTTCACGAATTTGCATTGGTCGATACTGGTCGTTTCCATGCCTTGGTTTGGGTCAGATGTTGCCAGATTGATGCTGCTCAACCAGGTGGTGTATGACCATTTGGCAGATATGCATAGAGTGAGGCACACTCAACAAAACAGCCGAGAGCAGAGAGATTGCCGGAAGAATGCCCCATGAAGTAAATTAGACGTTTCAGCATATTTGAGCTTGCCAGTGATGGCTGAGGTAGCAGGGCCAGGTCAGTGATGTTCATCCTTTTTCATCCCATGTTGCACGCGTTTGCACGCCATGTTTGCAGATATAATCCTGGAACATCACAGTGCGGGGCTGATTTTTTTGTCATTTTAGTGACCGTTTTTTCGGAGCGTTTTGTCATGCGCCATGACTTCATCCAAAGCATGCGTCCCTGACTTGGGCGTTTTGTCCCAGAAGGAGGAGCTGATTCTGGAGGACTGGGATGTAACCAGGATCCACCTGGCCTGGGATGTAACGAGATGGTCCAGATGGTGAATTGCAACAAAGGTTTTGTCAACGCCAGACATGTGAAAATTTGAAAGATATTGAGAGAGTTTATTCATTACCTTGAAGGTAGATGATAGTAATAGGATGTAATAGGTCTGTGTTGGTGGGTTTGATGGGTTCGTCATGTGCGACTTAACCAACAGATTCAGGCAACCGGCTCTGGTTTTCAAAAACACGAGGACATTCCCAAAAAATGCCATGTGGGAGTGAACATGTCTCCTGGATGTAGGGATGATCCCCAACCGCTACAAGTGAAGGATATTCAGAGTTTGCTGCGCTTGAACCTTTCTTACATTGAGCCCACCAGCTCTGGTCCCGCAGAGATTTTGCCGCATCTTTTCTTGGGCTCACGTGATGACGCTGTGAATGTGAAGGTGCTGAAGAGTCTGGGAATCACCCATGTGTCCCTTGCACCTACAGTATATGGTTTTGGGTTTTGGGATGTTTTGGGTATCTTTGAGACACATCATGAGGATGCAAGGTGGTGAGATGATGTGAACATGTTTTCTACCCCTGAAACCACTTCTGGGCTAGCCACATGGCTTGACACAGGGCCTCCAACTTCCAGGGCCATGGGCAGTTGGCAACCCGCATAGCAGAAGCGTTGTGCCAAATCGACCAAAAATCGCGCAGCATCAACACTACCGCGTTGCTCCCTCCGCACATGAAAGTTTCTTTTTGCGAATTTTATATGAAACCGAACTCTCGCTACAGTCTCGTGCGCATTTTGCCGGCACCATCTTCCAAAAGTGCTCCAACCATGAGTTTTTTTTAAAACATTTTCAAGTGCAAACCGAGCTCTCGACTCTCGCTGCAGTCCTGTGCGCTTTTTGTCCACAACTTTCCCAGATCAAGGCCTGCACCTGCGGTAACAGAGATCCTTCGTCGGCGACCCCAGGAGCCACATTACCCGAAAAAAATACAGGTTTTCGCGCCCGAGAGTGTCTTCATCCGTGAATTCACACGCTTCCGAACTGTTACACTTCCCAACTCCTTAATGGTGGTTGGTTGACATGATGATGTGGCTCTAACCATGGCCATCGCCCGTAACTCGGAAGTTTTCCAACTAAATGTCCTTTGAATTCCTTTGATAATTAATATTATATTTATAAATTATAAATATACCTTATATAGCCCACATGTATGGTCAGATTTAAATTAATAGATGTATATAACACATACGTGTTTTCCTGAACGCCATCCATCGGAGCGACAAACAACCAAGACGCCTTGCCTCCAAGGTTGAACTGTGCCGCGGCCACAGTCCACACGGGCAAAGATTTCTATGGCCCTTTTGGGATGGGCTATTCAGAGTTTGTTGCTCAAGACGTTCAAGGCTATGACATCATGCAACACTTTGAGTCTTGCCTCAGAAAAAAAGGGGTTGCAAATTTGAAGAGACCTTGCATATTTTGAATTCATCAAGGGCCTACGGAAGACACTTTTTTCACTAAGCAGGGTCTTAAATTTTAAAAACATGTTTAAAGTAAGAGGCTTCGCAAGGCGCAACCTAGTCCCTGCCATGGGCCATGATCCGGAATCCACTTGGGATGCCACATGTTGTCCCTGATTCAATGATGCTTGCACGTATTCATGCCCAGTTATTGGCATTGTATCCTCATTTTGCTTATGAAATTCTGTGATACCCCACATGTCTTCAGTTTCGGATCCCCGTTTCCGGGCCTTTCAACACCTTCAAATTCCCCAGGACTTGCTGGCGGATTTGGCCAGCACAGTGGCAGAGAAGAAGGGCAAACTGTTTGTGCACTGCGAAGCTGGGGTGAACCGCTCTGGTGCGCTCTGTTTGGCATACCACCTGAGCAGCTCCCAAGTGGGCCTGGTGGATAGCGCCAAGCATTGCCAGCTGGCGAGATTAGGGACTGGGGAAGTTTTTTGGGAATACTGGAGGCAGCAGTTTTGGGGGTGCTGTGCGGTACGCGGATAAAGACATCAATTGTATGTAATAATGATATATGTTGGTTGATAGGAAAACAGGATAAGATTGAAACGGATAGGATATGATCGGATGAAAGAGGATCAGAAAGGATAATAAGAGAAGACAGGCAGGGGGGAGGAAGATAAGATATGAACGAAAGAAATGCAGACAGATCAACAGATTGAATGATAGGGATAGGCATGATAGATCGTGATATATAGACATATAGATTTGTTAGCACACGAGCACACACGCACATATCATAGACATAAAAAACATATACGCACATGAGTCTATATATATATATATAGAAATACACATATACATTTACATACATATATATATATAATTATATATACACATGCACTAAAGCACTATAAATGTTTACAATGCAAAGTGACAAGGGTAAATTATGACAACCTCACCGCGAGCTCACTGGAATCGTGGTTAGTAAGGGGAATCATCACCAAAATGGATTTAATTCAGGTTACTATAGTGAAATATTATAATTTCCTGACAGTACATGTGTATAAATACAATCTATATAACTTATATAAATATTATATAGAGACTCATACAATATATACAAATCTAGATTCACACAATACAGACACACACGAGCACACACACATATATATATTTATACAGTATATTATGTACTAATATATGCTGTATATATAATATATGTGCATACATGCATACACATACACATAGATCATAATCCTATGCACATACGCACACACACACATATAATATATGCGTGTGTGTATATATATATATATTTATTAATTATATATATATATATATAAATCACACACACACACATATATATATATATATAACTAATCCCCTCAAGTTGGCAGGTTCTAGAATGCCCCCCCCCCGGTAGTGATAAACACGGAGGGTTCTAGAATGAAACAAAATCATTGTAGCACCCCGGTCGCTTGAGCATTGTAGAACTTTGGAAGTTTGTATAATAGCATAGGATGATGTATGGCGCAAGTTTTGTGCAGGTTTTTGTGATCCCTAGTGAGCCGGTGGTTGAAAGCAATTTGCCAGTTTGATCCTCCTGTTGAAACTATGGCTATGGTGATTTTCAAGGCTCGATTGCACTATGTCGCAACAATATGGCCGAACCAATGGCATTTGGCACAAAAACCCAAAAGGATTATATACAGATACACGGTAGAAAATTGACAAATTCACAGTTCAGTTTGTTTCTTGATCTCTTGTACGAACATTTCTGACTGGGGGAACTTGTGGGTTCAGCTCAGTTTCGAAGTGGTTAGCTGTACCGCCTTTACCTTTGCATTCACCGCAACAATGCATGGTTTGTTTTTTTTTTTGCATGTTTGCATCTTTTGCCGGGCTTTTGCATGTTGTGTCACAAGAGGCTGCAAAATCCCGCGTCGAAAATGTACGTGCATTTGCTAGAGATGTGCATGCATTTGGGTCGTTTTTTTGATTTAATTCCGAAAAGGCGTGGGTCAAATATTGTCTAGCTCAGCATCTCTGAAAGAAAGGGCCCAATAGGTGAAGTGAGCGGCAAATTGGTAGGTAGAAATTTTCCCCAACTGGGAACAGCTGTAGTGACAGACAAAAAAAAATCAGGGATAATCAAGTCAGCAAAAACTGGTTCTGCCATTTTTTGTTCTTGTACAAGTAGACCAATGCCTGTGCAACAAATGAACATATCTAAGCTATCTAAGCTATCAAAGCTATCTAAGCTATCTAAGCATACAAAAGGTCTGAAAAGGTTTCCCCTTGCAGTAGCTGGTACTTCACACGTTTGGCCAAGCAGGAAGTCATTCCAGAACCCTCCCCAAAGATAAATACTTCCAAGGGTAGGTAGGCAGGTACAACCGAATGCCAATGAATTTCAGTGATTATCAAGTCAGCTAAAACTATTTCTGCCATCTTTTGTTCTTGCACAAATAGACAAGTGCCTGTGCAACAAATGAACACATGTAAGTTATCTAAGCATACAAAAGGTCTAAAATGGTTTCCCCTTGCAGTAGCTGGTACTTCACACGTTTGGTCAAGCAGGAAACTATTTCAGAACCCTTCCCAAAGATAAATATCTCCAGGGGTAGGTAGGCAGGCACAACCCAATGCCAATGAATTTCAGTGATAACCAAGTCAGCTAAAACTGTTTCTGTTCTTGTACAAGTAGACCAATGCCTGTGCAACAAAGCCCTGTCCAGGGTGACATCTCCATGCCATAGCTGCCCAAATATCCCAAAAGAACAAGTGTCCAGTCAGTGGTGAGCCTCCACTTACGATCTCCATCCTGGTGAAGGTAGGCAAACTTACCATATTTTCAAGTGACAGCTGCGACAGCTGTAGTCCTACACACAGCTGCTTTCTGATTCCGCATGTGATGATTTGTTCCTTGTTTTTCTCCTCTGACGCAAAAACACTATTGTTGTGAAAATAAACTGCATGTAGGTGTTTGCTGCTTTTTGAAAATTTAATTGGTTGGACATGCCTGGATAAAATTGAACAAACAGTTGCACGATCCAAAACTAAATTCACTTGAAAAGGGGTGACTTAGGGGACATTCTGAAGGCATTTGGGTTCGGGTGTACTTTAATAATGGTTTGGCAAGAAAGGAAGCAAAGATTGCGGGCAAAAACATGGATCCGTAGGTAGGAAATGACAAGACTATCTGTGGCCGCCACCCATTGAAAAATGTCGTGGAATATCATGGAGTGCTCTTTGCAGTGTTGCTTTGATCTTTGCAGTGTTTTTTTGATTCGCCTCATGTTGATGTATTTTTCGGGGGCGCGGATTTCCTCATTTTTTTTCTGACATGGACTGGTTTCAACAAGAAGATTTTTTTTTTAAAAAAATGATTTTTATGATTTTTGTAAGAGTGGAAGATACCATTTCAGAACCCATTTTAGATCCCAAAAACGGAGCACCTGGAAAAAAAAAGAACGGGGGACTGTGAGAGTGCTTTTTTTTAGCCATACCGCTTCGAGATCTCATTTCATCTATGTATTGTGGAAGAACTGTTGGTTTCAAGTCTTGTGTGTGTACGGTACATATCCAAGTTTGCACATCAGGCAACAAGAAACTACAAGGACCTGAAAGCAAACCCGTCAAACAGCTGAGACCATTTGATTTGGTAGAAATATGCCAAAATACGGCTAGTTCTGCTATGAAGTATTGTATTGAGCCAATGAATATCAGAGAGAAATTTCAATTTGCCCGGTTGCGCCATGCTCAAATGATAGAGTTGTGTTTGCTTCTATGTTGCATGTCTTTATAGCAAGGGTGAACAAGAGGAAACAGCACTTTTGATTGACAGAAGATTTCATTTTTTCCCCAAGCAATACTGCATCTTCCTGGCAGAGCTCCCTACATCCAAGAGAGTTATCGAATGTTTTTCAAGGGTAAGCATACTGTTCCCTTGAATAATGTTGTATTTCTAAACCCTAGTACAGTATCAACTCAGAATTTACGGGCAACAGCATGCTTCTCATAAGTCATCGCTGAAAATTTAAAAGAATGTTGCATTCCTTGAGGAAGTTGTGGCATACCTCTATGCAACATTCTTCTACAGAGGGGGCAACATTCCTTTGCGAAAGTGTAAAGCAAAACCCTGAGATGTGCATAGCATTCCTTTAGAACAAGTGCGTTTTGTCTTCCATATATTTTAATTAAAACTATGTCATTCCTTTCATAGAGACCTCTGTAGTAGTCCTTTTAGAGAAGGGTAGCATTTCTTTAAGATCTAGTTTGCATATACATTATACATTAGTGTTTTTCAAAAAAACGGTATTCCTTTCAGATAGTACTTGATGGTTTCATGAAATATTGATTTAAACAATGGTGTTATGCAATATTCTTTGGAAACATATTATTCATTTGGAAAATACATTATCATTTTCAAATAACATAATTCATTGTCTGATATTATTGAATATATATGTATATACATATACAATTATACACAATACTCCTTTCAAAAGTGTGTAGCATCCCTTTGAGAAAGTAGCCTTCAAGACACACAGCAGTGCTTGTGAAAGAGTATGGCTGAGTATGGTATGGTTTAAGTTCTTGTACCAAAGGGAACCCTTTCATATATACAACAATCCCTTTGAAAGAGGGTGATGTTTCAGTAAGAAAGCGCAATGCATGGAATTGTCATTTGAAAAAGTATATTATTCCTTGCAGAAAGTATACAATTATTTTGATAGGGTATTCTTGAATAAGCAGTTGCACTTTAAGGGACCATGGTATTCCTTGAGGACAGTGCAGCATGCCTTTATGCAACTTTCCCTGAAAAGGATGCAATATATTTGTTCATTCCTTTGAAAAGAGGTTGGTATTCCTTGGTCAGAAGAAAACTACACAAACAGAGCCACCACCTCCAGAAAATAGGAAATAAGGCCTTCCTCTTCTAGAAAATAAAAAAATAACGTGTCCCCCCCAGAAAACCGCCCTACGTGAACATGAGTCGGAAGTTCACGGAGAAGCACATGTTCCGTAGCAGACATGGCATCTGCTAGGCGCATGTTATCCCCCTCCACAGCCAGACACAGACAGGCAAGGATGCAGACCGGTTTTGCAAAATTTGACTAAGAGCCAAAAGAAGATAGAGCAGGTCAAAGGTTAGCCAAAAAAAACAAAAAAAAACGAGAAAACCAACCAAGAAAACAAAGAAAACCTACTGGGCCAGAGTGCCTGTGACATAAGGTTAGTTTTCTTGTTTTTTTTAGTCTTTTGGTTTTTGTTTTTTTTAGTTTTGCACGCCCCAAGGGAAGGATGCAGAGACTTGAGTCTTGTCATGTGTTTTATCTTGCCAGTCAATGCATATGTTAAAACAGAGAATGTGTAAAGAGGAGTGTACAAAAGCGCACTCTCCTGATCCCCTGTTCTGAAAAAAAAAATGGGTTCTAAGACCCCCCTCGTGGATTCCATTTTAGAAAATATTTTTAGGATCTAAAATGGTCCCTTGGGGGGTATGAAGCAACTTGAGGGGTTAATAATTACATATGTATATATATATATATATTTATATCTGCGTATGGGATGCAAGTTGTTGGAGGTGCATCGAACATGTGAAACCCCGAGTTTCGCGGTCCATTGCTGAGGTAAGGCAAGGCGCGGGCGAATTTGCACCAACCCGGCTTTTCAGATGCAGGTCTTTGGTTTTGCACGGAATAGGAATTTGCTGGTGGGATGTCTTCCCGCACCAAGTTCTCCTTGAGATTGTACGAAGACTGACACTGGCGCCTAGGTATTGCCATGGCAATGCTGGACATGTTTTGTTGTAAGGTGTTCTCTTATTTGTACACATGGTACTTCAAACATACTGGCCTATAACAGACCATCACAGACTAACACAACCATTTTGTATTTGTTAGTTTGTGACACATGATATTGTGGAGGATATGCCAACTCAAACAGGCCCGTTGGTTGTGGGAAGTCAGGACGCCGGTGGCAGGGGCGGTAAATTGAGCAGCCCAAACGTGGCTGACAGCTGACATACACATGGCGAGGAAAATGGCTCTGAAAACCACATGGTTTTCTTGTATTCTTATGTCCATTGTATTTTGTTTATAGTTTTATAGTTTCCTTGCAGCATTCTTGGCTAAAACAGGTGACTTACCTGACCAATGACTTCATAGGTGGCAAGTGACAAGAACCAATGTTTTGTCCGCTGAGGAAGATGCAGTACGAGCAGGAGATGAATACGCAGATCGAGTTGCGGAATCCCAGGGCACTGAGATTCTGCTAAGGCCTAGCTGCTAAGGCTCTACGGTTTGCTCAAGTTGGAAACGGAAGCATATTAACATGTAAGTTGGAAGTATATGTGAGCAGTGTCTGAATAGAGTTGAAGGGCTCTCGAGCCAGGACATGCATGAAGGAAAGTGATACATTAGTTTTTCTATTTACTGATGCCTCTCAGGTCATTTAGGGCAGAGTGCGACCAACGGATGAAGCAGGACATGAACCGAGAGGGACTGAGCAGCGTGGCAGGTGGCTGTACCCCAAAGAGTCCGTTTGAATCTATTTGATCTATTTGGTGGCCGGGTGGAAAAACCTGAAGTCTAAGCCTGTGAATGGTGGACTAGGTTGTCTGCAAACTACCAGTGTTGCATCTAGAACAATTGTGGATTCTCCTCGGACACAAACTTTAATGCCTCGAGAGTAGGCGCGAGCTTGCCCAAAAGACCTTATGGAACCTGCGCTACATTCTTCTCCTTGGATTTTGGTGATTACTTTCTTCCATTAGATGTTGTATTTCTTGAGCAGTGCAACTGAGGAGAAGGAGAACATGGCCAAAATGACGCAAGAGCTGCATGACAATTTGCATGAAAAGGTGCTTGCTGCAGCCACATCGCTGTGGCAGAATTGTTTGGGTTGATGGCTGACATAATCAACCAAAGCGTTGGCAACCGCCAGCAACAAATATTATTCAATCATAATCCTATGACCCATCAGTATGCATTCATATCCCGACTTATTCTGGTGTAGCCATTTAATAATTACCATATCCCTTGGCGTATTGTCTAAAAACATCTGAAAAACAAGGTGATTTTCGGCTGGTGGCTTAAACAAAACATATACAGTCATATACATAACCCTGGTGGAGCGGTTGGTTTTCACTCGCCCTTAGCTTTGCGGAACTCTTCGAGAAGGTGATGGAGATAGAGATACATGTAATATTTACAATCACGCAGTATACATACGCACACACACATGTATATATATATATATCACATGACCTGAGAATCCTGGGATGATTGCAACTTGTTCAGGTGGCTCGGGAGCAGCAGGCGGCTGAACGGCGGATGGCCGACATCCGAGCTCAGACCGAGGCGCCAGCAACGGCGAAAATGGGAGGATTGTGGACAGTACCAGATATATATATATATACATTAGATAACTGTGTAGATTATACATGATTATATATATATATATGTATATATGTATAGTATATAATAAGATAATATATATCTCTATATATATATATGATCGTTTCTCTCTCTCTCTCTATTGTCTATAGACTATAGATAGATTGACTAGCGTATGCAATATTTTTGCAGAGGCTCCTCACATGGTATGATACCCTTAAGCAGGATGCTGTCGTGGAAGTGGCGATGGATGGTCGCAGTGTAAAAATGATTTATATGGATTCCAAGTTGAAGTCTTCCAACTCAAGCTTTTGGCTGCAAGTTAGGGCCCACATCCCTTTGCAAGCGGCAAAGTTGCTCTTTGGAATCATACTGTACCAGTTGATCAGCGAGCGGGACGTCTCACTACCTGCAAGAGGCTAAGATGGCAAGCATTGATGCCCATAGCTCTAAATAGGTTGATGCATGATGGTGGAGTTCAGAAGGAAAACATCCTGAATGTTATGGAACTCAATCTTTTCTGCGATGTCTTGTACTAAACTAAAGCAATGGCGTTCCACCTCCTTTGTCACAAGCCTCCATGCTGGCAGGAACAGTTGCGCAGCGAGCGAGAAGTCTCTGACAGTGTCAGGCATGTGTGGATGCCCAGGGCTCTTTTTTTCGGCGAGGATAGCTCCACTGGGGGTAATCCGCTTCAGTTCTTGGGATTACCGGGCATCGATGGCCGACCGGAAAAAACATAAAACCGGGGCTTGGTAACTGACAGCTTGGGTAACTGAAGGTAGGCGACTACACTGCTACACCTTGGATCAATGGCAGCTACTCGTACATCATATTAGATCAGCTGGTTTTCTCAGCAAACAAGACTTGGAAAGGTGCCGAGGCACTGACCTTGTAAAAGCCAAGCTTTCATCTGGCCAGGTTATGGAAAAAGTTGGAGAGTATAGCATGGTATGGCATGGTATTGCATGGATTTGCATGGTATGGCATGGTATAGCATTTTGAATGTGAATCATCTTGATGCATTTGTTCAGTGCCTAAGGGCCTAAGCCACAGACACCCACAGAGCTTTGAATGTGTTTGCTACAACATCCGGTCCGCTCTGCCATGGTTCCCCACAGCTGGGTTGCTTTTGGTTGCTCTTGCATCTGCCATGAATTGGTGTCTTGGCGGAAGAGGTTAGGTCTAACTGTCTAACCCAGACTGAGGACTATGAGGACTGCTGTTGGCTGTAACGATCATGGCCTTTTCGAAGACAGGTCCTTCTGACCTTCTGACAGCTGGTGACATGCCTTGATCTAAGGAAGGCATCGGCAGATTCACATCAAGAGCCACGACCGAGATTGTCCCTGTGAAGCACATCGGGGATTGGTGGGGATTGGTACTTATCACAGCTGCATGTCAACATTGGACCGTCAAGATGTGTGCAATGCAATGTCTGTTTTGCCTTCAGCTTTAGCTGACCTCCAGGAGAGAAACATAAACCTTCTATTTCATTTATATGGTTTTGGTCCAGATTCAGCGGTTGTGATGATGGTTCCATATTTATAATATATATATATATATGCATAATTATGTATATATATATACTGTACATGCTATTTCATAGTATATTCTCATGATTTCCCTTGTCACAAATCTGTGCCTCAATGTCTAGCAGGTTGACCCATACATTATCAGAACATCGACCTGCGAGCAACTGGAGCCTGCTGACCCTTTGTGAAGATACTGACTTGGGACACGCCGAAGGTGATGACTTGGATGATGCTTGGCAGACCTGGGTGGATTTCGGTGCTGTTTGGTGACATGGTATCCAGTTTGTGACACCAAGATTCGGTGCTGTTCCCGATGCATTTTAGAATCTTCATGAATCTTTGGCATGGGTCATGAGTCATAAGGATTCATCAGGTGGTTTTGCAGGCGAATGAAGCTGGAAACGTGGCCCATCAGATTGTCTCACGCTTCAGGGGTAAGAGATTCCTTCGAAAATTCAACACGGACACGACGGACATGGCATCCTTGTGCACCCTCAGTTGGATTATTTCCCACTGGAGCACTGGACCTATGTTGTTTTTCTTCATAAAGTTGTTTGGCTTCATGTTGAATCCCGTTGCAGATGTTTATTGTGAGAGCGGTGCTGTGACGCAATGATCAGCCCAGGAGAATGAACTCTCCGACATCGAAACCAGCCATAGTGACGAGGAACCGCTGAGTGCTCGGGATGCAGGTTCTGCTTCTTAGCATGAGAAGTTCAACAAGACTTGACTTAGTCTCCTGAGAAGCCCTCTTATTTCAGTAATATTCCAGTATTAATAAGTTGAAACCTAGCATATAATAGCATATACAGTATACAAAATGAGCATCAGGCACCTCACCCAACCCAATGGGGTCAGAGTCTATTTGATGTCTCCATTGTGCCAAAAATGCTTTCCAAATCTTTCCAAAAAATGGGGCATTGTTGGGTTGGTTGCTAGCAAATGTTCACCATCCACGTGTCGCAAACATCACTGACTTCGGAAGGGTTAGGCGGTGAGTTTTGATGATCTTTGCCATATGCAATGCTATTCTACGCAAATAGCGTGGCCATGTGTTGCCTTTTGAGTTCTTTCCACCACGCCAAAGCCACAGCTTTTAGCCACTTTGCTCAGTGCTTGATCAATGACGACCTTAGCTGCAATGGCGTTGCATCCAGAAAGCCCCAAGGGTGGCCATATCAATGCACCACAGGTTACGGACAGCTTGGTGCCTTGCTGTGATCATCCCTGTTTGTTAGCTTCACCATCTTCAATCATAAGTTTCCCGCATGGGCGTGTTGGAAAGTTGGGGGTTGACACCCCAAATTGCCAATTTTCATAGGGACAATGATGATCACCAAGATTTTCCCTTAGATTTTCCCCAACATATCGGGCTGGTATCACCAGTAATCGCGAAATGCCTTCCCCACAGCCACAGCTGGGAGGTCCACCGCGTGTGCGATCACAATGGCCTGGGCTGTCAGGTGCTCTGGCGGATGGCTCAGCTGGTTCCACACGTTCCACTGAGACGGCGTACCTGGCTGGACCAGAGCAAGATGTCGAGTGTTCCCTGGGACTTGGTGACAGCTATTAGTTGTGGATGCCTGAACAGGAAGGAATTTGAGATTTATATATTGAGATTTATTATTGTTACTTGTATGTTATGTTTCCTAGACTTGTTACTGAGTACTTTTGATAGGATAGTGAGGGTCTAAAATCTAAAGTAAAGTATTGCATGGACTGGAAGGTTGATGTTTGCATGCCCTTGCATATCTTGCATGGGACCTATCCGGTGCATCAAGGTGAACATGCAAGAATGAACATGAAAGCAAGTGATGCATCTCTACTGTTGAGGATCTCCTCCCTCGTTGGTGTCACTCAACGTGATGTCACTGTACTGTTTGGTGATGCTAGGACTGCTAGGATTGGCATTTATTCCATTCCTTAGTTCAAATCCGCGGAAGCTTCGTGCCCTCACGGATTCTTGATCTCTCAGGTTGCTGACTTTGTTCTGACAGGAGATCAGAAGTTTGCTGCTTCATCCTGTGGTGTTAGCATCGGTATCATTGGAATCTCTGCCATTGACGTGGTGAATTCATATTGGGCTGGACACGTGGGCTTCTCCCTGAAAGTCGCTCAGCTGCTGCTTTGATTGCAAGCGACACTAAAAAAAATAGAAAAAAATGGTTTATCGGTTGCGATCGTTTGTTGGCATTAGATAGTGTTTTTATTTATTATCATTGTTATTATTGTCATGTATTGTTATATATATATATTATTTGATGTTACTGTACTATATATTATCGTGATCATTACCATTATTATTTTACTATTTGTGTATTTCTATTTTCCCCCGTTAGTAAGTTATGCTGTTCCAAAACAACTTCCAGAATTTAAGGGTTAAACCGGCAGCCGCCAGCTGACACAGGTGGGTCTGGATGTGTACCTGGAGCACTCTGGCCCTGTGCTGTCGGATGAGACCAGGCAGGCACTTCAGGCAGCCATATCCAAGAGCCTGGTGCCTCAGGTTTGGACGATGTGTGGCTGTGTAGCGTTTGAAGGACAAGGATGAGGATGAGGATGAGGTGGTGATGATGATGATGATGATGATGATGATGATCTGGAGAAGTTAAAGAGACCTCACTGACAACTCCCCGAAATAACGACCCAGCTCCTGAAATAAGCTTTAAGAGCCTAGCTTTTTCCAAACATATTTTTTTGAGCGAGCCCAGGTTTAAATGCTAGGATTTTTTTTGATGGTTTAAGTTGCTTGCTGATGTCTTTTGCTTTGAGCATCTAAGCCCAGGAAAAAAAAACAGTTCAACAGCCTGCGCAGCCTGGCCTAAGGTAATTTTTTGAGCCCAGGTTTAAAAGCTAAGAATGCATTTTTTTGGGCAGTTTTGGCAGCTGTTTCCTGATGGGTTTCACAGGTCCGCCGAATGGAATCCAGCAGGATTCCGCTGAAGATCTTTGTTCGGGGCATGGATCCGTTGTGCAAATTTTTGGCTCAGCACAGGATGCCCCCAAAGATCCCCAAAGTAAAAAAAGAAAACGAACGCGAAGGCGTTTTGAACCAATGGTCTTTGGTGAGCAAATTATCAAACTGCCAGCAATGGGTTAAAGTTTGAAAGGTGTTGAGGTGTTTGGCTTCTCAACAAAACCTTCATGCCTGAAACCTGAGTGGTTTGTTTTTTTACAGGAAAATATGCACGTTGATTCAAACAACCATGTGCACCCATCCCCACAGCACATTGGATTTTCTAGGGTATGACCCTTCTTGGGGATGTCCAAAAAAGTTTGCAAGGTGGATTTTTTAGATGTCATTTGATTTTGACCCCAGTCACTTCAGTACTCTAGAGGCATTTTGGGGTGGGGGGGTGGGGGGGTGGGGGAAAACTTTGGGGGCATCCGTTTTCTATTTAGAAAATCGATGTATGGTGGATCAAGTGAACTTAAAGAAGGATACCACAAGATGTACATTTGGTTGTAGAGCTTTGCCAAGCGTCAAGTTCAGGGTTTCAGCCAAATTTGGCATTTGAACAAAATAGTTTGTGAAAGGATGATACACATTTTATCACACTTTGCATTAGCTTTGTTGAAATTTTTGCTTGCGATCGTGGGCAATATTGGGGACGGCTGGATTGAATATCCAGATATATGCAATGATCTGGACACATTCCAAGAGTTCGATCGTAAAATCGAAGCCAGGCGCGTGATTGGATGATGGGCTCTAGAAAAACTAAGGTATGACTTCGAAACTGTCCAGGATAGATAGTCTTGTGCAAGGTAGGCAGCGTTGTCAAATGATCGAATCAGAACTGTATGGATGTATGTAGAAAATATTCAGGACGCAACTTTTGAACCCAGTGTGCAAGGAAGTGCTGAAGATGACTGTCAATTTGACATTTTTTAATTATGGGAAAACAGGCGAGTTTCCCCTTACGCAGCAACTGAAAGCCCAAATCCTGGGATTGTCGGCCGTCTCCCTCTCCATTCTTGTTTAAATCAAGAAGATGAGGGTGATGAGGGTGATGATGATGATGATGGTGATGATGATGATGAGGATGAGGATGAGGTTGAGGGTGATGAGGATGAGGGTGATAATGGAAATTATGAAGATGATATACATAAGATGAACATGACGGAAGATCGAGGCCTCTCTGCCGACAACGCGCAGCGACTGGAAGAGCTTTTGGCCGCAGAAATTCCACGGTGGCGAGAGGCGACTCGGCTCGGCTATGGCCTAACAGCGGTGCAGCTGGTTTGACTTGGTTTAACAATCTTTTCGCTGCAAGCGTGTTGTAAGTTTTCGTTCGAGCACCATCACTAATTATATTTAAATCTTAAATATATTATACAATATATATATATATTATATATTATTCGACTAATTATATGCGTGTGCAGTGCATATTTATATAATTATATATATACACATGTAATTATACAATAATACATTTATTATTTATTATTTATTTATGTATTTATTTGTTGATTTTTTGTGTACAGTATATATATATACACATATTTATTAAACACAGTGCAATATTTACAGTAAGATATTTTAAAATAGGCATGATCACATTTAATACTTACAGTCAGTGATCTTAGTCGTAGCGATTTGCTGTTTACAACTAAATTAGTTTCAGGAGAGTGTACTCAGGGGGTTGGAGCGATTTTCATTGGGCCTATGGGATTTGTATTGTTTCTTTGTGGAGGAACTAGTCCCAAATAAAATGAATTGTTTTTTCTAGCATTTAGCTTGCATGTGCAATTCCACATTCCAAGACGCTCATGACTTGACTGTGGATTACGTGATAAGTTTTATGATACATACAGTACTGGTTTGAGCAGTTTTTCATCCCTGTGAGTTGTGCAGGGTTTGGGTATATAACTTTTCATCATGGGTTTGTCCGCAATTTAATACATATAATATCATATAATATGTATGTATGTATGTATGTATGTAAGTAATGTAATGTAATGTAATGTAATGTAATGTAATGTAATGTATGTATGTATGTATGTATGTATTAATGTAATGTATGTAATGTATGTAAGTATGTATGTATGTATGTATGTATGTGTGTATGTGTGTATGTGTGTATGTGTGTATGTGTGTATGTGTGTATGTGTGTATGTGTGTATGTGTGTATGTGTGTATGTGTGTATGTGTGTATGTG
>Ga0126342_10005031_pt1 | contig 22867 bp, 18 predicted proteins | sample Cyp1metagenome_FD_92528 | JGI IMG/M metagenome (GOLD analysis project Ga0126342, IMG submission 92528) | Coral microbial communities from Lord Howe Island, Old Settlement Bay, Australia - Cyphastrea 1 metagenome | ecosystem: Host-associated > Invertebrates > Cnidaria > Coral ...
CTGGCATCAATTTTCCGTGGCAGGCGCAGTACTTTAGACAGGTGGACTGGAAAAATCGCAAAACGCATTGGTACGAGTCTGTCAGCTCTGCACTCAACTTTCCATTTTTGACGGAAGTCTCGCCAGATAGATAGATAGACAAATAGATAGATAGACAGCTAGATAGATAGATAGGTAGGTAGGTAGGTAGATAGATAAATAGATCGAAAGGTAATTAGATGAGAGAGAGAGAGATAGATCGATAGATAGATAGATACATAGATATATAGATAGATAGATAGATAAATAGATAGATAGATAGATAGGTAGGTAGGTAGGTAGGTAGGTAGATAGTCAGAGAAAGAGAGAGAAAGAGAGGAGACCTCAACCACCTTTCGGTCCATCAGTGGCTTCGCGCTGCCATCCCTGATTCACAACAACCAACCTCTCCTATCGGTTTCCTATTTTTGAAACTTCCGCCACCGCCTTGTGCGGTACTACTGGTAGTATGTGTCCCCATGTGTAGCTAAACACTTGTAAAAAAGAAACCGGTAAATCCCTATGTTGGTTGCTTCATCAAAATACCGGCCAAGAAGCTTGTTCTGCTTTATTTTTGACGGTCAAACCGCCAACCAAGGTTTTCCCAGTATTTATTTTCGTGGTTGAACCCCCTATTATTAAATATGATTAAGTTATTTGAATCCCCTTTTCTAATTCTATTTCTTAACCCTCCAACTTGTGTTGTTCATGACTCACCATGTTGGATGGTTTCTGAAACTGCCCTCGCATATCCTTACCTTGTCTTCACCAAGGCTTACCCCCACCTATCCAACCAAGGTTTCATCAGATTTTTGTGATACATAGCAACGCCTTTTCATTCAGCAGCAAAATCATAAATCTCTATTTTGTGGTGCAAACCAACCCATTGACAGACGGATACAAACCCAGGCGCCGAATTTCGCATCTCAGCATCCTCTCTGCCCTCTCCGTTGTCCGCCCACAACTGCAGGACCCATTGCCACTGTTCTGCGCGGCGGCAGGCAGCGATGGCGCCACGAACACCGTGGGATGATCTTCCCTGGCGGAGAGGTGATTTTGGCGAAAAAACTGACAAGAAACATACGTATATAATCGTATATATAGACAATTATAAACACATGCTATTTTTCAGCAACTGCTTGAATATTGAAGAACGTTTCATGTTGGGGTTACTTCACTGCAAGGTTAGCCACTTTCAACCCCAATTCTGAAGGCTGGAATCTCAGATACATGCAATCCAGGTCCAGGTGGCAAACAATAGTGTCAAACCTGGATTAAGAAACCCTTCTTGCATAACTATATAGGGGTTCAACGACAAAGAGATAAACTGCCATTCGAAAAGGACGCCCCCCAATTGAACAACCTAGAGTCCTAGAGGTTTAGCAATGCACCATGGTTGTAGGGATTTGCCTCCTTGTGGAGCTCAACTACAAGCGACATGATTGGCGTGGGCTCGAATCTCAAGCGATTCCACATTCATCAGTTAGATCCCATGGCCATATCTACACTGCGACAATCATTTCTAATTACAACATTTTCCAATCCATGTCCAGGGGGTTTCATGTGATGCTCCAGAAACCTTACCCTCTGGTAAACTAACATAGCTATGGAAAATCACCATTTTTAGTGGGTAAATCAACTATAAATGGCTTTTTTCAATAGCTATGTTGAATTACCAGAGGGTACATCACTGATGTACTATGATAGACAATGTCTATCGGGATACCCAAAGACCTAGATTTTGAAAGACCTGACCTAACGCAATCTTACACACAAACTCACTGGGTCTGTCCGGAAATGGATCATACCCCCCAAACTGCCATCAAAGTCTGGTCGTCCGTAAGTACAGTTTTGTACGCCGACCAGGCTGTTGATCAAAGTCGAGTTTATCCTAGTGAAAGGTGAACCTAGTACTATGAGAGTTGGCCGAACTTGGGCTCCACAAAAAATGCACCAACATGTTCAAGCCACTCCCATGGTTCAAATGGGGTAAAACCCACTTATCACTGGGAGCAGTCGCAGTCCGTTGTTTGAATTGGGTAGGCGGTAAGGCGGCCCATTCTTTGGTGGTTTCTTCTTGTACTTGCCACTGATTGTGAAATCATTCAAGGATTTTTAAATTTTGCAAAGTCTTCCAGTATCTTCCCATACTAGAGTACTAGAGGGATCAAAGTTGCAGTAAATGAGATTGCGAAAACCGCGAACGACCTTCCGTTTTTCCCCCCACATCAACAGACATCAACAGATTGCCGATGTTTCATGATTTTCATGATGTTTCTGTAGGCATTTTCTGGGCACCTCTGACATCCCCAACGCGTCCTGCAAACGTCCGGTCTGACGCAGCAATTCCAAGGTCTGCTCCCACAGTCCTGTCTGGGTATGGTCCAAAAGCGAGTAATGGACCCATGTAAAATTGGTTATCTCATCAGTATCCAACCATCTCGAAATGGGATGCAACGAGCCTTGCCCATCTGAGAAAAATCAACTCGATCATTTTGAGCCCCTTCTCTCTTGGGATATATACTGATAATATGGGTCTCAAAGACAGTCAAAGTGATTCAATACAAATCATCAGTCCAGGTCCTGTAGGTCTAATTACTGTATCTCTTTGGATATTGGGATTATCTTGGGATGGGAGGCATGACTCAGACCTGTCCTCATTTCGGTGCACATGTTTCGGATCATGGATTACGTCGGGGGTTCCAAGCCTGGCCGCCTAAGTGGATAATTTGCTCTACTGAAATGTCACAAGTAAACAGAAAACCTAGGCCTAGGGGGTTCTAAATCCAGCACTGAAATGGGTCGCCACGCGGCCATGTCTGTCCCTATTCTCCCTATTCCCGCCCCACCTGCGTGCTCACAGCTCGCTATGACCATGTTGAAGGCGATGTCATCGGCGAGTCGTTGCTTCGCCGCATCCAGCAGCAAGGACAAGCCTGCGAAGTCATCAATTGCAGCTACTCTCCCTGGCTATTCTTCTAGATACCTATATTATAGATGCCCCACAGATACAGCCCCAAATAGATAGAAAAGATGGACACCTGAAAATTATCAGGAAAATAAAACATCACGGAGAAACAATTCTTTTTTTGTGGACCCTCAGATATCCGTAGGGGCAAAGTTGGCTACCCTGAACTGAAACATTTTATGGTTACAGCACTGCTAAGCATGACCAAAATCTCCAAATAGTGGATGGCGACTACTAAAAATGACCTATGCATCTGGATCCCCTAGACCCTGAAATCTGACCGATGCTCGCATATAAGCTGTAATCCCAATGCCACAAACCTCCAAAAACTTGGACGGTTTCAATCTTTCCATGTCTGGCAAAAACGGTGGTCTTTATGGGTTTGGCATAGCTCATTGTTCTTACCTCTTCCAATGAATTCCCTCAGTTTCTTTGGAATTTCCTGAGCCATTTTGGTCCATCAGGTGCCTGGCCGCCACTGCGACGCTCGATGACAGGCGCTGATGGTAGCACCTAGCATCACCTGAACATGCAACTTTTTTGGGCCTGGGAAAGGTTTTTCCATCAAAAAATGTTGCTTCATCATGACAATTTTGGGAATTTAAGTGGGCTCAACTGCGAACAACCGGGATCTCCCTCATTTTGGGGTTTGTTCAAAAAGTATGATCAAGTTTAGAATATGATACTTCTTGGGAATTCCAAGTCAGCACGGTACCCAAACAATGAGCCCAGGAGTGTTCAAAAGCGGAGATGTAGTCCACGAAACATTGGGATTCAACGAGCAGAACTTGCAGTCGGGGGGTTACCAACATTTGGTAGACTCCTATAGAATTTATAGAAATAAACACAATTCGGCTTCTGTTTCGTGGATAACAAAAATACGCGCAAAGAAGGCAAGCAATAGCACAACTGTTGGTTCAATGAAGTTTGATCCAACTAACCACACGTTCTTTTTTTTGAGAAAGCAGCAACGACCTCCTCTCCAAAAAAATTGGCGCATCCTCCGTCATGGTTTGTTCTAAATGCACACATCCGCTGTTCCACTTACTTGCAACGTTCCCTAGTTAAATCCCGAGTGTTGGCTTTACCCTGGTTCTTGTTGGTTACACATCACTGCATTTCATTAACCATTACTATTGTCGCTGGTGAAAATATGAACTTTTCCGGGTTAAACCAAATTTTCTTTTTTGCAGGCTATAGGCTAAAGTCTAAAGGGATCTAAAGGGGAGGATTTCCCACACCCATTGGTTTCTCGATTCAAAACGACAATGTTTGGAAGCTTTTTGGTCCTTTTCAAGAACGCACACATATACATGGCCAATCTCTTGGATGCAAAAAACTTGACTTGCAGCCTTGCAGCTGGCTAATATTTACACCCCATTTGTATATAGCAGAAGCAGTGAAGAACCAACCTGTCCTTTATCAAGATTTCCCATAATAGCCATGAGCTACCACGAAAAATGATTGAATATTCAATATATATATAATATATATTTAAGGCTTTAAGGCATAGATTAAATACAATCAACTGACCTTATAGTTGAATCTACTTGAGCCATAATCATTGCTCTGCTGGCAAACCTAACGGATTTAGCTGGTTAAGTAGAACATTGGTACATATCCACTCTTATGAGAATAGATAAGAGTATTAAACTACTCAGCCAGGATTTACCCAGACTCTGTCCATACAAGTACTATATATTCTGCTGTGGGTTTGTGTGAGAATAAGGCACAGTGGTAGATCAACAAATCCACTGCTTAATCATAGATATGCCCATTTTGAAAGCGCATCCCATTTTCAGACACACACACAACAAAGCAGTAGAATATCTGGATACATAAAGTAAATCAATAAATGAATAAATAAGTAAATATAAATACATATAAAAATTTAAATATAAACACATGAACATAAATAAATATATAAATAAATATCAATAAATATCAACAACAAGTCAATGTGTATATACGTACGCACATGATATTAAGTTCTACCTGGGAATACAACAAGTTCCACCCAATTCCTCCCATATCATTATTATTCTAAAATTCAAAATAACCACTGTTTTATTTTGTGAAATAATTATGAATATTCTGATTAGGTAACATGACGCTTTATCATTCTTCCTATATATAATCTCGGTATTATATAATTATATATAATGATTTACTATCAATATTTACTTTTCAATATTTATACAAAAGTCGTATTATTGTGGGAAATATCACCTCCTCCAACAGTTTCTTCCACGGCACCCGATCTGCTTCCAACCGCTCTTCCGAGGCAACATGCAGCAGGCCGAGGGCCTCGCGCCTTGGACCCCACCGCGCTCCAGCTGATTTCACCAGCAAACTTTCAGGTTTTACCAGCAAGAATCGGCTGAAAAAAGGCACAGTTTTGGGCAAAACTGAGGATTTGAGATGATTTTGAGTTGTAAATTTGGTGATTAGGTTTGATTTAACCAGAAACAAATGAGGATCTTGCACGCAATTCACACCTAAAAGTCGATTTGAATCATTCAAAACAGATAAAGCAGGGAATCTAAACAACAAACACATGGGATTTACAGAAAGCGACAAGATTTTTGTTTTGTCCTAGCAATAATGATATTTTCCATTGCAAATCTGGATTTATTATTTTCAAATTAGATTTGCTTGGAACTTCGTCAACAATGGCAATAGTTAAGCCAACACCTCACATGAACTTCTCCAACAAAAAAAGCTTCCCTGTAAGGTTTACGACATACTCCTATCCTGGGAGACCAACTTCCAACAGGTCAAGGGCTTTGCCCGAGCAGATCTTTACAGCGGCCGTGTTACCACTGGGCCGCTTTCGCATGTGCGTTGATCTGCTTGGTGACACTCCATGCAGACTGCGCAGGCTGCGCAGGCGCCGGAGCCATGTGAGGGCTGGTCGCTGCCATGATCCTCAGGGAAGGTTGGAAGCTGCCAAATATGATACTTATGATATGGATTTGCGAATGATATTGTTTGCATTGTTTTGTTTTGATTTGCACTTTGGATATGTTGAACAAGTATATATATATACGTATATATTGTATAGTTGAAACATATTTTAAACAGCAATTAGAGATTCCATATTTCCATGAGATTCCCACAAAATTGGGGATTTCATACAGCTATGATATCTCACATGGAACCGGCAATTTGGCATGAAAGATGATTATCCTCTTGAAATGGCAATTTCTTGAACCCATAATAGGTATCATGGTCGTTACAAGTTGTAACGATGAGTGAACATTCCCAATCGATTCTTGCATGGCATGTTGATTATATTTGCTTATATATATATACCAGGATGCGTTAAAGGATGTTAAGGGTAAATGTAGGTCGACTATTCTAGAGACGATGCATGTGAGCAGGGTTGTCAAGAAGCTGGTCATTTGGAATGATCGTGCGAGTAGTGACCCAAACAAAAGTCAACTGGGATAATATTTCCAAGACATGGGGTTGTCTTAAAATCCAACGATGGATCATGATTTTCCCGAGCAAAACAAGCCAAAATTGGGTCCCCCATTCTGAGAAATCTCCAAATATAAGGGCGGCGGAACCTTTAAACCATGTCATGAAAGAGGCTATGCTCTACTTTTAGACCACATTGAATTGGAAGCATTCAGGGAACCTGCTGGACATCTTCGTTTTCGTCGGGTGTCTTTGGGCCAACCTGGTATCGTGGTGAGGTGAGGATCATAGTCACAGAAACCATCGACCGTTGGCTGTCTCAACCCAAGTCAACTGAGGATACTCTACAGTGAATAGAAAAGCGTAATCACCAAGCAGACACCAGGAAATCCTGTGATTGGCCTGCACTAATACCCGCGGAATGTGACTCGTTCGAGAATATGCTCTTCTCCGCAAACGTCCCAGTTCTCAGGTGGTTCAACTGTTCAACCCCATGACCATATCCAATCTTGAAAAAAAAGGAACCAATCAAAAATCATCTGCCAAGATCCTAAGAGTCTCAGCTCCACAAATGGGAATGGCTCACAATGATATCCCAAAATGCATCAAGGTGCATGGTTTAAGAACTTTATCTAATAGATTATAATAGTGTTTAATATGACGCAATGCCAACTTCGTGGGTCCATTGGTGCCCAAATAATCAGCTAGCCACAGCAAGTCTCAAATCTCTGTCCAGGAACTGCATCCAGCCATGGGGAACTAAATCCACCAAGCATTGGCAGATCAGCCGTTTCCATGGCCCCAAATGATGGCTAGACAAAAATGCATATGTTCATAAATAAATATATATATATATATATATACATACACATATTCATATCTATTCCACATCAAATGCTATTAGCTTGTTGTAATTCTTGCGGCGTGCCCCATGTCTAGAGAATTGATTTGTATTGTACGTATGATCTACACTTATGCAAACTAATGCGAGTTAAAGCAAATGATGAGTATATGGGCGTTGGAGTCAGCTGAATCAACTTGATATGGGATGCTTTGGGCATTCAAGAAAGTTGGAATTGCTGGAGATTTCACCAGGAATCCTCAGGGAACTAGCTAGTTGACTCCATTGAACTCCTAATTCATGCATGGCTTCATAGCTCTCACAAGCCAAGTTTCAAACTGGCCCTCATACCTTCAATTATGATACTTACAGTACAGTAATTCAAAGATGCTGAAAGCTGGTGATTCAGAGCACATGGAGAATTTGGATATACACCCAGGAAATCATCTGGATATATCTGGATATAGTTTATTATAATCATCGTAGCCATGATTAAAGCCATCAATTTCAAGAGCATTGGCCGGGCGCAAGGTCCTGGTGTGAGCCATGTGGGGAACAGCGCCACTGATATATGGAGTTAAAATGAGATAAATGGGATATAACCAAGACACAATGGGAATCACCGGGATATATCCCCCGGTTGCATCAAACATTGCTGTGAAAGCCCAATCTGTAGGACGAAAGTCAACCGAACACTCGAATCCCCATCCTGCAGATATGGATGAAGGACCAATATTTTGTCATGTTGCAAAGGGAATGTTCATCGTTTTCCATCTCTACCATCCCTCTCCCGGAAAACCTGACCGGATGTCATGGCACAAAAACCGAAACCAGCACTGGGACCACTGACATGCTGCTGCTCGAAGCTTCATCGATGGAAAGCTGTAAGCGACCTCTTTTTGCGGGGAAAGGCCCATGTTTTCCTTGGTGAAAGGAGTTTGAACCAATAAACAAGTTAAAAGATGGGGAGTGAGCTGAGTGAAACATTGCGAGTTCACCAACACAGACCTGGAACAAAAGATATGCAGTCAGACAAATGGATTTACAGCAAACATACTTGAACAACAAACATGAGAAGTAAACCGCCGAAAAGCGGTGAGCTAACCAGAAATGTGGAGTTGCACTACTCAGCAAAAATGTGGAGTTACAGTAACCGACCAAACTCCGGAGCCAATCAACCACGATGATTTGCAAAGCCAATTTTTCTTGGACGCTATGGGCACTATCTATCAAAATGGCAGCATAGCTTCCTATTGTGGAGACATTGGCACTGAAACATATACTTAGCCAACAATATTGGACTCCTAAAATGACAGCCGCGACTTAAACCAACCACCTGTCTCCTGGCCACTGCTCAGTTGGCATGTCTTAGTATCTGTCCCCACTCAATGATCATCGGCCCCAGTGGCCAGAGATAAAACAAAACAAGAAACAAAAGGGTAAGGGGTCAACTCAGCTCAGATGGAAAAGCAACCGTTTTCTCGGTTTCATGAGCAAATCCGTGATTTGACTGACAATTATAGAGTTGAACGAACAAAAATGGATGTATGTTCCGTAAAAAATGCTTAACGTGTTAGATCCTCAATCAAACGATTCACATCGATTCACTACTAAAATGTTGCCCGATTTGCGCAACCATTCAATCCCATCGCACGCAATGGATCCACCAGGAGATGTTGACGCTAAATCCCTACAGCAGGGCAGCCCAGCTCCGTTTGTTTTTGATGTATTTATGTATATAATGTAATTTACCAAGAGTCTCCCCTTCTGTAAGTATCCGTTCACCGAAATCCATGTGTTTTGCTGTCCAGTTTTTTAGGGCAAACCTTAGGCATCTGAAACCAACAGTAGCAAACTGTCTCTGGTATCATCATCCTTGAAATTCAAACAATATATTATATTAGCATCTTTGATCATATTAGTCAAGTGTTGGTTGTTTGTCCCCACTCTGTTTGGTTTGTTTTACCCTTTTGATTCCTTGTTGCCCCCAAATTTGAGCCATAGCTTAGCCGTCTCATCTGGGTAAATGACCTGAATACTCGGATTCACCAATATACCCAACTACCATTAATTCTATCTTTAACGTGTAAGGTAGCACACAGCCACATACTGTACGACAACCCTTCGCAGTGTGACTGCTTGCCAAATGACACGTAAGTCAAATCGGACACAGAGAGGCACACGATCGCCTAGGCTTGGGGTTTTGGTCGCCTCAGTGAAGTCATCATCATATTTCCAGATCTGATGATTTCCAATCCCCATTTCCTACTAATGACCCTTCAAACTTCAAACAATGTGGAGCTTTAGCCTTCCCCATTTACGGCTTGAACAAAATTCCATGCCTTTAGAACTTTGAAATGACCCGTTGACCCACTATCAACCAGTTTGCTTCGACCGCCGTTTCTCGATGGCCAAGGACCCCAAACGGAATCCAATCTTCGGCGGCTCTTCCGCCAGAGAGTCGTCGGTGCCTGTGACTGGGCAAAGTGGGAACACTGCCAGAGGAAACCTAGGTTGATGAATGGCGAATTTAATCATCAGAATTGGGATCTAATCATATCTAATCATCGCTTGTTGCATTTACTTATCAACAATTGGGAGTCAAAGACTGGCAAGATGGGATTCTGACATATGAATTTAAAGTTGATCATCAAAAAATAGCAATCAACAGATTCAAAAATGGGATTAACCATAACAATTAAAACTTCACTACAGTGAGCAACAAATGTTTAGCCAGAGATTGACCTTGACAGCATGTGATTCACATGGATTTATGCGGCTGTGGGTGTAAACACCAAAATGCCACTAAAAAGATGGAGAAATGCCCAAAGTAAAGCAGGCTACTCCAATACTAATCGCTACTAATCTATTAACTATGAAGGAAGTTTCACGGTATCAGAGTTTTGATCGTCCATACCCATATCGGAGATTATCGGAATAAATATGATATGTACTGTATGCACAGTAATATATTTATATAATAATATATATTTAGCCCAACTACGGAATTTTCCGGTGGGCAACATGGGAATGTCAAGTACCCAAAGGGTCTTTGACCAACAATAACGGATACGCAAGCCGGAATTACAATTAGAGAGTTCAACAAATTTGAAAGGGGATAACTTGGGGCTTGATCAACAGTTTTTGGCTTCAAGAGAACCGCACATTGACCGGTCATTTATAGTTTGGTCCATTGCCGCATTTGAGGGTACCCAATCTGACCCACACCACATTGGACACAAGAGTGCCACAGCAAAAACGGTATAAGCTGGACATTTGGATGCATGTTTTTTAATCCCTAATAGAAAGGGAACATCCGTTTCACATATTTTCACATAGTACACAGATACAAGCACTTGTATTGTCTGCAGAAGAGGAGGTTGGGTTTTTCAAAGGGTCTGAAACCTGAGAAGACCTACGCTTCTTGGAACGTGGGTTCATGATATGGTAACTGCGTCCAACATTCAAACGAGAGAGTATCTCATATATACATAGTCATATAGTCTCGTTCCATTAATCTCGGCAAGTTGGTGTTTCTTGCAGTTGTTTGCTTCTGAAAATCTCAAGGTCAATAGCGACCAACATGCCACGCAGGGAAGGGGCGTTGGATCTCCCGCTGCCATGCTGGCTGGAACAGGTGCAGGTGCTGAAAGTGCCAGTGCGGGAGCGCCGCTCGGAGTGGGTAGGAATCCACGGGGTGTCCGGGGTGGAAACAATCCACACTCCTGGAAAGCCAGCTCTGACCGACAGCAGGCTCTTCACCATTGGCTTCTTGAACGGAATATGCGGCATTTGATCCGTGCCCAGGGCCTTCAAAGCAGCATGTTTGAAACCAACGATTCGGCATCTTTTTGGAAATACCAATTCATAGATATTCATAGTAGGGGGTTGATTTGACATGCAATCTACTACACTTTATGTATTACCAACCAGTCACAAAAGGACATCTATGATGAGGATATTCTAACAAATTCTAACCCGATAAACATCAAATAAAAACTTTGAACACCTTTAGAATGTCCTCCTATATTCATCAACCATCAGCAACCCCTGTCACAATTTATGGGCCAACCCGTGGTCCATTCCCTGTCCGTTCGTGCCATCGCAAGCGAAACTTGGCTGCGTGGCACCGGCCTTCGGGCTCAGCTTGCTTTTTCAGGAGAATCTCATGGCTACAACCAACCAACATCTGGAATTCATGACTTCACCACCAAAAAGTGATACCCTAAAGGCCCCTCCTTGTTCAGTAGTTGAGCTAGATCTGGCATATTTTGTGGATGGATATTTCTGGCTGAATTACAACATCACCAGAAATAAGGTGATTTGCGAATAATTGCCTTTACTATCCACAATTGTCGGTAACGTCGCAGTAAGGTCGTTATAATTCACCCAGCAACGTGGAAGTGTGTCGTTGGGTGGGAAACTTCTGCAGGACGCCCTGGTTTTGTATCAAATAGAAGAGATTCCTGGAGGTGTTCCCTTCAAACATTATTTTTGACATGCCACAATAGGGCAGGGTAAATGCGGATTTAAGTGCGATGTACGCGCAAAAATCGACGAATTCGGCGTTTTGGCATTTAACTATCGGCCCCTGGGGGCCTATCATTTTGAACCATAGACGAACAGGAACCAAAGCGCCTTGCAACTGGATGTTGCTTGGGATTTTTGTTGTGCCCTTCAGAGATATTTGGGCAATTTTTTCGCACGAACATGTTTCAAGCTAATGTGGTACATCCCAAATAAGGGTAATCCGAATAATAAATCCCCATTGTGGCTGGTTCATTGGGCTTACCTCACCATATTCACATCCAAATGAGTTGTACATAGTATTTCGCACCGACGAACAAGGGATTGGCTCAAGAGAGAGCCTGTTTTGAGCCACGAGCAACCCACACCTCTGAAAATGTACCCAGAAGCCCTCATAGATGGGGACCTCAAAGTTGAATATTTATGTTTGCAATCAGAAAACATGCGCTACTGGGACCGCTACAAACCATGGGCCAGCCATGTCCTCTCTGAAGTTCGCACCTCACCATGACACAAACATGGGCCATCCATTGTTGTCCACATGCTCCACTTGCTCCACTTCCGCCAGCCCATCAACTGTAGTAACTTATCCATATACATATACATAGCTGCCACATGATCTAACTTACTTTCTCGCACTTGCAGCATATGTTTGAATAAATTGAAAAAGTTGATGTGTGTAACTTCAACACAACTGAGGATCATTTCAAAACATGAGACTATTCATTGAATACCCTGGCCAAGTACAGTCAATTGGCATTTCGTGGATTTGGTCGTCTCCACATGTTGGGACATACAAGTGCCCCCTGGGTCAATCCCTATATATAAAGAATTCCCGTACTAGCTCCTCCCAAACGAGATTTGGTGGGCCGTTTCTTGAACATATGTTCCTTAAGAATCCTTTAGACATGGGCCTGTCTGAAAATTTGGCTGATTATCGTCACTATAGCTGGTTATTGTCACTGATTCATATGTAAACAGCAGCTTCAGGTGGTGTTCGTCATTTTTACTCCTTTTTTGGATCAACTCGTATGGCTGTGGCTCAAGAATGGGGCGCGAGGGGACGCGCAAACTTGTTCATACGTTCAATTAATCCATTTCAGCACAATTTGGTGCATTTTAGATCATTTTAGTACATTTGATCTTGGGGGTGCTTATATAATTTTGAGATTTGAGCCATAGTTGCCTCTGCCATAGCCAAACCATCACATGGATCGACTAGTCACTGCCGTCGGCAACGGAAGGCGCCTTGAACAGCGTCTGCTTCGCATCGCTGAACCGTGGCAGGGTGTCATCTGCCTCGGGCAGAAGCTGCATGTTTCAAGGGGCATGGCATACCTTTTCCTGGCAGTGGGAATTTGGTGAAAAGTGTGATGTTCAAAGAGAACACTGGATTGTTAAGGGTTCAACAAGAAATGTGACATTCCTGGATTATATAGTTGCAAAGAAATCTACAGCAACGTTTTTGTTTGGCCAGTTAATTTTGTTTCGTTTTTCAATCAACTTTCTTTAGGACATAAATATAACTATGCACAATTGCTTTGGTAAACCCAGTAAGAAAAGTACCATGTATCCAGTGATTTACGTACCGCTTATATCCATTTGTGGGGTATCAAAATCAGGATCTTCACACGGTGCCTTGTTATTTGATCTTGCAATCACATCATGTATGTATAATATATATATATACACATACAACCACACATATCAATTTACATATACACATACGCATACTCATACAGATACATACACAGTATTCATAGGTATTCATTTATTCACCTAGGGCACATAGCATCCACCCGTTGATTTTTAACGTCGCGGAGCGTGCGGAGCCAGTTCCCATGTTCATGGAAATCTAATGGACACCCGAAAACACACTGCCTTATTTGTTGAGGGAGTACCTTTGGGGGACTATTACGTTGCCATAAATAGCGGTTTGCGGTGAATCAGCAATTATTTGTTGGGTACTGTGAGCCCTATATTATACATAGTGTTTGCATATATATATATCTGTCTGTCTGTCTATCTTATCTTATCCTATCCCTCTCTATCTCTCTATCTCTCTATCTATCTTATCTTATCCTATCCTATCCTATCCATCTATCTAATCGAATCTACAATACAGACACATATATCTTATATAAAACAGTTCCATCTATCTAATCGAATCTACAATACAGACACATATCTCTTATATAAAACAGTGTGTATATATATAAATACATATACACTAGGTATATGTATTTATATCTATTTGTACACTGTAAAATATGTTTAGATGTGTATCTATTATATAAAATGGGAAATAAAAAGCACAAGGAATGATAGATTTCGCACATTTTTCGTTGACGCTGTGAAGCTCCCCGAAGCGCCTTGATGCGAAGCCTCTGCACGGCCTCTGCGTTTCCCTGCCCTGCCTAGCCAGAGCGGTGGCATCGTCACGGCATTCTCAACGAGAAACCGAAGGGGGAAGCAATATACACATACCCAGGGGTGCCAGGGGTTGACAGTCATCCGAGATTAACGTTATGGGGTTGTGGAAAACTCACAGAGAAACCCAAGGAAGTTACCCTTCTCATTACAATGTGGGGCCCTGCGCAGGCCTCCAAATGATAGGAACGTTGGTCTGTAAGGCAAACAGTTGCGTTTCTGGTGAATATATGAAAAGCTGGATGGGTGAGCATAAACTAACGGATAAGTGGGAGAGACCTTCTTGTCTGGGTGACTGTCCAACGACAGGCTAGATTACCAAAGAGATATTGTAGAATCATTATAGTCATAATATGTCATAGTTACAGTGGATTTGTAGTACGCGCTGTGATGTAAGATCTTTGCATTCCCATACGAGTCGTGGGTGTGGGTCAGAAAGGGTAATTCCCTCGAGACGGTTTCCTGAGTCTTAAATCCATGCCCAGATGAAGGTATATCCAAGCAATCGATTGATATTGTTTTTGAAGGACATGTGGTAAATGGAGATTTACCCAAACCAAAATGAATGCGGATAAAGCCAAGAATTGGTGGTTCTATCTACTATTTTCCAATTTTTTCAGGAAAATGCAGATGACAGTTCGGTATACCATGTACATCAATCTGTCTATTGGATGTAATGTTGTAAAAAAGACGCCGGGGTACCCACTTGCCTTTTGATCAAGGAACTGGTGGGTACAGGACATTGGTACTGTAGCTCTTTGTACTTGTTTGCCATTGGTGCTGATATGTCCAAACATCTTTGTTATTTCAAACATGATAGTGCTTGCTGGTTGGTCTTTTGAACTGCCTCGAAACATATGAAATTGAATGGGGGATCATCGTCCACATTTGGGTAGTGAAACTTCATGAAACAACCTGTATTTGAAGCCAACAATTTTAAATGGGGATATCAACATATATCATCAACTAACACTGGTTGAGGCATTGATCTCTAGACTGGTTGTGAAAACATAAGTCGGAGATTAACGTCCAAAGATGTTGAGAGTATATTCTCACGATGCTCCATCGCAACACAGGTGAGAGATACAATGCAAATTCGCTATTCTCAAAAACGTTGTTGGCACGCATGAGGTTAACATTTTATATCCAAACATGGGAAGGTTAGGCACTGACCAAAAAGAGGTGGCTCCCCAGATCTTCAGTATTGACCCATAGCCACGTCGGTTCCAGCGAACCTGACTCTGATTGGTTTCCTGAAAGGCTGCAAATGGCTCGTCTCTGGACGATTTGAAGATCAGCAAACCGTGGGTTTGTACGCAACACTTGATGAAGAATCTTCATCCAGTCATCTGGCCATGGGGAATGCCAATTTTCAATTGACACATATTCTACGCATGGGGAATTATTTGGCCAAAGGGTGTTTTCACGTGACCTTGGAGATGCATCCCAGAAAACATTGAAACTCAATGAACACCTCAGCACCCTGATTCCTGGGGGTTCCCTTAATAATTGGGCTGCCCTGCTCGCCAAAAATGATGCCCGCTAGGAAAAATAGAGTTGCCATTTTGTGCACCCTTTGCCATCGTTCACCTATTGGTCGCGAAAAATTGAGGGTTGCCCCCCTCTATCAATCAACCGGGAGTGGGAAACGGATATCTGTATCTAAGCAAATCGCAAGGATTGACAAACCGAGCATGGTGGCCATTCTTGTTGTTTTGTTCACATCTAAACAATCATTCCAATTCATTTAAGCTGTGATGAAACACGCCTCACCTCATTTTGGCACAGCTGACTGCAGGTCTAAGCTGCAAAGAAAGACAGGCGGCTGCAAGCGCAAGCTTTGTTAGTGCTTGAGCTGCTGCGAAAGGGATGCCCCAAACAAATCCCCAAACATTTTGAAAACACATCTCAGATCATTTTGCCGAGTAGGATGTTCAACATCCAGAAAACAAACCCAAAGTGGATTTGAAGCATCTTCTGAGTCGTAGGGAACACGCATCAACATTCCTTGGAAGCCACCGACGTTGAGCCTGTAAAATTGATGGATATTGGTGGAATGTTGATGTCAAGTGCCGGAAGCATGATGAATATTCCTCACATTGCTCACAGCATCTATCAAAAGTCTCCGGTGTCTCCGGCTCAAACCTCACCGGAGTCCGGCAAGATATCGGCTTTGCAGGATTTTTCACTAGATTCATCCGCAAATGGATGCAGTATGATGTAATATATTTCAGTATAGTGCTTTATATTTTAATTAATATATTTTAGTGCTCTTTTCCCAGGCAGGTTCGATCACTGCAGGTTGATAACCTCCCACCGGGATGTCAGGCGAACGCTTGTCTAAGCGTCTTACACTCTTCTGTGATGCGCCTGTCGGGCGGGTGCGGATTTTTCTTTAAAAGCACGTTGTGTATGGCGCACCAGCCGAAACCAAAACCGCGGGTCGGAGGTAAGAGTGGTGAAGTATGGTGAAGCTATGAAGCTTTAAAGGATAATGGTCCCTGATCCTACTGGGGGTTCAGACATGGGAGTGCGATCATGACAGCGACCATAGGAATGGGGGTCCCACCATTGCGAGTCCTTGGAATTTCCACCACTATCAAGATCCTTAGATGATTTTGGCTGGGTTCTGGGTTCGTCTCTGGGATCTTTTCTTGCTCCGGTTTCAGACACGTGCTGAGCACCTGTGTTGCCAGCAACCACAAACATCGTCGCGTTCCTTGATGATTCAGAGACTGGTAAGTTTGTAAGCTTTCATTCAAGAAGAATTCAAGCTTCAAGAACTCTAAACTTGCAATCAACTTCCAATTTCATTTAATTTGTAAACCTCGACGAGTGGTGTGCAACTGGAACCTTTGGTGTAACTCCGTTCTTGTCGGTCTATATTAATAGGATCTCCACTTATACCGGATGATTCAGCTGATTCCTCGGATGCAAATCCAAGTAATTTCCAGGATCATAGCATTGGGGAGGTTTACATCAGTTTGCTCTTGCTGAAGAAATCCAACACTCTGTAGTTCCAAACAAATCCAACAAATTTTGATCCATACCCGTCTGTAGCTGCTAGCGGACATCCCCAGTCATGGATGACTGACCCATAAGCAACGGATAATATTCCATATATTTTGATTGATTTTCTCCAATTTTTCTATTCTCCATGTCGCTAGTGCATAACTACATGTATTGCAAGTTGCTATGTCCGATGTGCCCTGGATGCAGGTTTCTGCCGCGCCAGAAAATCAGAAAATCACAACTGATGTTGTATATTCATACCGTGTGGCGGTCACTTGATGTCGGCCTTACTGCCCAATGGGAAACCATGTCGTGGAACGCTTAACGTCAACAAATGGTTGATGGGCAATGGGCAGGCAATACTTTTGAGGGTTGCCAGGCTCCGAAGGAGAGTCCCCAAAATGAAACATCCACAATCCATGCTGGTGGAAAGGTTGCCTCATAAAGAAAGCCTTCACCATAATCACTCCAATTCCTACCTATATATCAACCAATGGATGTCCTTCTGAATCCGCCACTGATGGTTTCCAATGACAGCCAGAAAGATTGTTAGTTTCTCATGTGGTGATGACAACCCCAGAGTCATCATGTCCAAACAATGCCTTCTGCCTTAGGGTGTGAAAACTGAGCTGGATTGCTGCTTCTAATGCAATGTTCAAAGATGTGAGGCGTTTTGGTGAATCATCCACAAAAAATGATGAAAAACAACAACAAAAATCTTGCTAAGGACACCAGCAAATTACTAAACATGTTGAGTTCATCAGCAATAAAACAAAGGATGTCGATTAATTAACAACACTGTTCATATGGGTACAGGAACGAACTAGCGAAAAGCAGGGGATATCTTTTGTATTCAATCCTATTCATCATGCCATTTCCAATGTACTCAAGTGTGACATGCGACGCTATCATCCCTCAAAATTGCTGAGGACTCAAGCAAACTAGCAAACTCGGCTACCCTGCAATTGTTGGGAAACATGCGCACCGAACACCTAGTGTAGAAGAAGGGCCCCTCCACTTTTAAGTTGCTTTAGAACCCATCTAACTATAGATAAATCATGATCAACCATTATTTATATCCACTATACTACTTGGCCGGCTACAGACCAACCTACCTGTCTAGGATTCTAGGCCCTTTGATGTAGCAAGATTTCAACATTTTACACAAGGAACCTCATAATTCATGTGATCGCCACACGCCCGGACACCAGCGACTCTCGGAGAGATGGCGTTGATATCCACGTCAACTTAAAACATTTGGTAGCTTTCTGGGCGAATTCAAGTCGCGATTGCTTCCCAACTTATCATCGAACCATGCTACATTGGTTGCTAAGTGATTGTTAAATGGTTTCCTCTAGATCAAGTTAACATATATGTATACCTTCAGACAAATCATTTCGGGGATGATATTTCTTGTTCCACAATATCATTTGCAGTGAGGTCGGGCAGCAAAGTCCGCATCATTTGCCCAGGTGGATGCGATACATCCAACACCTTCTAGGGTGAGTCAAATCATTCCATGAGGTTACAGAAAATTTTGTCCGGGCGACGATTCTCTCAGAACTGATTTGCTGTTGAGCAACCCCCTGAACAAAGAATAGTAAACCGAGGATCATCACAAGCAGGCGTAAAAAAACACCTCATTCTAAGCACCAATCAAAGACTAACAACTAACAGCAACAATGATACATGTGCCGCAATAACCAACATCCAGGTCTGCAAAGCTCATGGAAAACCCTCGCGATGCGTGGTTCGAGGGCCAACTTTCCACCGGAACATCGAATGGAAATAGATGCAAAATCATGTAAATATCACGCAGGGCCATCAAAATGTGAAAATCCAGCCATATCGCGTCAGGCTGCGCTGTACATTGTACATGTCCCTTGTGACGTATTACAGGTCTGCTGAGGGACTTCCACTCAGCGTTGGCCATGATGCAGTGCACCCAAAGACTCTCAACAACATATCACCTGGACGCCGTTGGACGCCGATCCAGCTGGATCAAAGGGTCCGAAATAACAACGGATTTTACTCCTGCTTGATGGCAATTTGGATAGGGAAATTGATGACAATCCAAGGCGGTTGGAGGTTCCCTTTCAAAAAACACCTTTAAGAATCCACGAAGTACAAGGTGAGGCGTGCTTCTGGTAAGTCGTAGATCTAAGTTTTTTGGGCTCACCATGTTCTTTGATGGAAAATGATGGAATTCCCAACCCAACATTTCGAGAAAAGTATCCGAACGGGTTTGAGTTTTGCATTCCGCTGGCTAATTTTTTCTGCTTTAAGAAAACATATATCCCCAAGATTCCCCGGCCCAGGTTTGTTGAATATCCTCATGGGGCGAGGCTCCCCAGATTGGATTCGTCCCAAAGCATCCAAAAACCCAAACACATGGCCAAATTACTGTTTGAATACATAATATTACATGATGCATTATTTTCCCATTGTTGGCAAAATATGTGTGAGATTTTGTGAGTGTATAAATTACCTTTCATCGACGTTTAGTTGTTAACCCATTGGTTCGGCAATCCCGTTTCATCCCGTAATCATCCCGTAATCATCCCGTTTCATCCACATTTCTCCATGAACTTCCAATTTTTGCTGGTGAAAAACAACCCAGAATCCTCTTGCCAAGTTTCTAATCTCTTCAGGATCCCCGCGCGACTCGCGGATTAAGCGGCGAAAGGTCCATGGCGCCTCAGAGGAGCTTTCCGAGCGCCACTTTGCCAGGCAATTTTCATTGGATCTCTAAGTTTGTAGAAAAAGAATATGTCGTTTTCTTCATTGGGAATCGATGTTTTTTTAACTATCACCCTCAATTTTGTTTTACAGAAAAATAGCTTACGTATACTTACTGTGTACTTATTTTCTCTTATCTCCATATGGGGCATTGTTCAGCCAGCTAAATTTGTCCCAGTTTGTCAGAGGAAAAACACATATTCATATACACATGATTACAATATTGAAAATGGAATCCATGGTGAATATGTTGGGTGCCCTAGAGGATGAAACATCCCAAGTCTCTAGGGTGACGACCGAGGCAGCACAAATTTGCCAACCCCAGGTCTTCTGTTTGGTATCTACTGGTCGTGTCCACGCAATTTATTGGTGATATTTCTGTTCATACAACATGAATATGAAACCCACTTACCGGGAGTTTGCAAAGTGGCGGATTGTTTCGTAGCATTTGAATCCTGGGGATCCTAATGGATTACATCCTAAGCAACCACCCATTCGATCCCATTTAATCCTAATAACTTGTATCTTCATGGGGTCAGGGGCAGCTTCGACCCATGCCCAATGGACATGGGTCTGCTATTGGGATTCAAACAATTACGCTTGTTATGATGGTTATTGAGAAGGGATGCTCATCCCAGAATTCTGAATATGTTCATGTGTTTTCATAATATGTGATAATCATATCATCTAACTATCGGTGCTTGCTTACAGAGGCGATCATGTTGTTTCTTTGACCATTGTTGTTGCTTAGAACCGCATAGAACTCTACCCTCTCTCAACCCGTCCATGTTCATGTTCTACTACGAAAAGATATTGAAATAAATTGATCTCCACAAGGACCAAGGATCTGACCCAACCTTCAGCCGAGCTTCATCTTTCACCTCTAACAAAAAATTCTCCACATATTTGTTGCTGAGCTCATGAGAGAGACGGTTTGGTGCAATCCTGGGATCTTGTGAGGCATAGTCTGTCCTTAGGTGAAATGGCTCCCGAAGAGCGTTCGGTGTCCTTCCTGGATTCCCTTTCCAAACAAGGTTTCACCAAGTGTCTTAGAGAAATTCCCAACAGATCGGAATCTCATATAATTCAGATATCGTGCGTTGGATAACTATTTCTGTATACATGCTTATTGAAGCCATATATTCAACTCCTTGCTTCATGGGTTTTCAAACACCCAGCTGGCAACGAATCCCTGATGGGAAGGTTAACTGTCAACACCGGGATAGTGAGAACATCCACGCTCTCACAGTGCTTCCAGGTTATACCCTCGGTTTGGTATGCCATTCATCACAATTTCCGTAATTACTGCTACGGGTTGTAAGAAAACATGGGGGTGGCCCCTCCACTAATCAACCAACCAGTTTTGGTGAGTACCCAGGTCCCAAGATATGCTACTTATAAGAGGTGAACTGATGCACTTAATCCCCATGGATCCTACCTCATCCCCCTCTCTCATCCTTTGGCACGCCTGCAATTTGTTTGACTGTGCCCAATCTTCCCTGGTTATGTCGACAGCACACTCCTTTTGACCGTTTAGTTGATGAAGCCACTATGTATTTCTCTGTCCAGCAATTCGCATGTTTGGTGTGTATCCCCCCAATCTTTTCCATTGTTTGGTGGTGGATAAATTGTCCTGGGTGCATTAAACATCTTCACGCCGACCCGGACGTTTGCCCGCATCCGAATAACAAACCCAGACAATATCATATACTGGTCACCAGAGGATGAACGAAAACACAGGCTATACGCAGCGATTTTGACTTTGGGTTTCAGGATTTAGGGTTTTAGGGTTTATGGTTTCATAGTTTTGGGGTCTTAGGCTTTATTGTTTTGAACAACAATAAGGAGCTAGCCCTACGAAGAGATTTGAGCATGTCAAAGGATATTGATATGCGGGATCAGCAGGGGCAACCGTCAGGGTTGCAACGAACATCTTTACTGATACTAAAACCACTACAAATCATTTTAGGTGGTATTGTGCTCTTCCAGTGATGGCAATCACCACATAGTATTTTCCAAACTTTACCCACTTGCTTGCTTTGGTTGGGCAATATTCTGATGCACTCAAGCGCCCTGCTTGTTGGTTGCACACCCACACCAATCTCATCATATACTGTATCTGTAGATGTTTGTGCATATGTATGTATGTCTGTAGGTGGGTAGCTTGGTATTTGTCTATGTATATACATGGGTACAGTATGTCAAAATTGGGTACCCCCAGCCCCCATGGTTAGACATATTTTCTTACTAACACACCCAAATATCAATAGTGGTGACATATCCCATCATATCATCATTATACTCCCTGTCATGGATGGTTTATCTTCACTACGTCCCTATTATATCCCCGTTGTTTTTCAAAAAAACAGTGTAGCCATCCCCATCCATCGCCAAAATCCTCCAAGTTTCCAAGAGGCAAACGAGTTGCGCTGCTCGCTCCGCTGCTCTGAATCTGCGGTGCTTTCAAGGATTCTTCCGGGGGGGTCTGAGTGTATATATGTATAAATGCATGCATGTGTATATATGTGCATAGACACACATACCGTTACGATGCAGATAAACTGTAGATCTATCTTTGTATGTGTGGATGGATGGATGTACGGATGTATGTATCTAACTATCTGTTCAAAAAATATCTATGTATTTACTCAAAAATATATTATAGATGCATATACACATGTGTATATGCCTGCTTTTTGTGTATGTATGTATGTATGTATGTATATGTGTATCATTGCCTGCGTCTCTGTACATATGGTGCTCCATGTGTATATATATATATACATAATTATCGAAGGAAGTTTAGAAGTCAAACTTCCGACAATATGGAGAGATGAAAAGCAGAGCAGGGAAGAGGCAGAGAGAAGAGAAAGATTAGAAGAAAGAAGAGTAGAAGAGAAAGAGTAAGA
>Ga0126342_10005032_pt1 | contig 22867 bp, 23 predicted proteins | sample Cyp1metagenome_FD_92528 | JGI IMG/M metagenome (GOLD analysis project Ga0126342, IMG submission 92528) | Coral microbial communities from Lord Howe Island, Old Settlement Bay, Australia - Cyphastrea 1 metagenome | ecosystem: Host-associated > Invertebrates > Cnidaria > Coral ...
GAACCGAACCGAACCGTTTTTTAAATTATATCCCGAGGAACCGAACCGAACCGAACCGGGAACCGGAAATTCACCAGTTCCTGGAAACCGAAACCGAACCGAACCGAACCGATCCCACCCTGTTAAAAAGACGTGTCTTGGTTCTGGTCTTCGCAGCAGAATTCGCAAGTGAAGGGCTAGACTTGAAATCAAATCCTGGTAAAACTTGATTTGGGGTGACACTGGAACATGTTGATGCCATTTTGGTATGTTCTTTGGGATTCTGGCAGGTCTCTCATTTCAAAACACCTTCTGAAAAACGGTGACAGGTGCCCAGTTTCGTTGGTTCATCAACCAACCATGGTAACCAACCAGCACTTGGTCTCTGATTGATGCTCAAGTTATCCCTTACAAATCATAAATCCCACCATTAATCGCCCACTTAAAATGCTTTCATCATGTACCATCCATGTGATATCAATGTCAGATCAATGTCAATGTTGAATCCCCATATGAATAGATCATTTTCCCACCATTTTCCATGAGAATCCTGTTTTTCCCAGGGCAGCACGGCTCCTGAAGGAGTCCGTCCAAGGCCATTGCTCTTCGCACGGTCGATACAAAGATCACCACCTGCCGCCATTTTTACGCCCAACCAGTGGACCAGATTCCCCAATTCCCCTGGCTGTCAGAATGTGAATGCCAACCAAGAAAAATCTGCTCTAAACAGAAATCGAAAACCTACACTTTTCAGCACCGACCTGATTGAATTCCAGCGTATCCAGCAGGTCAAAGAGTTTTTTATTTTTCTGTTTCTCTTCGAGCCGGACATAGTACCTGGACTCGCACATGGGGAGCGTTAGGAATTGCCAAGTCAACCAAATTGAGGTTGTCATAGGAGAATATAGGAAAATAATCTACAAATAATACATAGATGTCTGATCATGTTGTGGAACATTGAAGTTGAGCTGGCACAGATGTCTTCATGACCACCATCCCATTTTCAGGGAGATGTTCTCCGACAGTATAGCCTTCCAGCCTACCATAGCCCCTATCTTGAATAAAACCGCAAATTGGGCACCACTACAATTGACCAACAGTCACAGTCCCGAAAATGTATGAAAATGTGAGATCCAAGTACAAGGCAGTGCCCACCAGTTTTAAGTAAGTTGGTCGATAACGCCATTCACCACTTCGATATATCTACCATACAGCACATTAAATGGAATTATAAACTATGGTGTATGGTAGATATAATTATACATTGACATATAATCATATACTTATATATAGTTCACCATAGTTAGATAATGTTAGATATAGAATATGATAGAGCTGTCTTTTCACTATAGTTATATATATATAATACTACAGCTATATATATACTTATATATATATATAGTTCACCATAATACCACAGTTATATAGTTATATATAATTACTACAGTTGTATATAGTTCACCACACCATAGTTAAATAATGTCAGATAATGTTAGATAATGTTAGATTCAGATATAGAATTCCCATGAATTGCCATGAATTACCACTTAACAAACCCACCATTTCCCACGAACGTACGCGACATTTCGGTGTCGCGATTCAACGGTCGCGGGTCACTGGAGCAAGCCATGGAGAGTCAACTTGGACTCGTCCACGGTGATCTCATGTGGACCTCGGTTGCTTCAGATATCTTGGAAAAAACGATGAGTTACTCTAAATGCTATATTATATAGTATGATATAGTATGATATAGTATGATATAGTATGATATAGTATGATATAGTATGATATAGTATGATATAGTATGATATAGTATGATATAGTATGATATAGTATCTACACTTATAAGTGTATGTGATTTGGCTTACTTCAATGGTTTCTTTTTGTATGCTCCAACACTCTCCTGAGGACCCGGCTCTGCATGAACTTTTTGCAAATGTCTCGTGTATCTGGGCTCAAGGTGGCACTAAACATCATGACCTGCGGCTGAAGATGGCTGATGGCTGGAGAATGGCTGGAGACATCTGGAGACATCTGGGGGAAACCCATCTCCCCACAAAATTCTAGCGATATGTGGCGATGGATTGGAAAGTGTATCAGGCAGAGCCAGAAACTGAACCCAAATCCTACATGCAAAAGATGCAAATAAAAATTGATGAATAGATATGAATACTGCTTGGTGGTTTTAACCATCCTGAAAAATATGAAAGTCAATGGGAAGGATTATCCCATATATTATGGAAAGTAAAAAATGTTTGAAACCACCAACTAGAATAGGATGCTTTGCAAATTCGTAACCAGGTGATTGCCTGTGTCATCAGTGCCGTCTCCCATGGTTCATGAAAGATAACATGTTCATAGCTTCACTGCTAAAAACCTACCAAGCCGCTCATTGTGGGCAGATTACCATGGCCTGAAAGCTGAGCCTGGCACCTGTTTTTTCTTTGGTGTTTTGATAAAGATCTGCTGTACATCTTTCCGAAGATCCAGCTGGTCAATACACCTGTGGCGGCACCCACATGTTGGACGGCTTCGATACAGCATTTTTGAGCCCTGAGCCCTATCGTAACTAGCCCTGTAACGAATGGTCTATCTCTCTTTCCACATTGACATGCAAGTGAGTCCCAATCAGGCACATCATGTTAGGTAGGCGTGGCATTTCTATCAACTGCTTTCATTGAGACTACTTTGTTTCACTGATAGAAGGGTATCTTTCAGAGCCAGTTTACAAACCCCAATCACACAACCTCCAAATCCCAAAAATAACGAAGTGTCCATTCAACTATCATGTGGTCGGGAAACTCTTAGTAGCTCCTCGGCTCCTCGTCTAATAGGGAATATATGGGAATATGAATAGCCGGAGTTCCTTGGCTCCCCCGAACCACCAAATAGTCAAACCATCAACCAAATATATAGTCGAGCCACCAAATAGTCAAACCGCCAGACAGTCAAACCATCTATCTTTGGCACCCTCCTAACCACCAAAAACATTCAAAAACATCAGTGATTTCCAAAAAAAAACTGGGAACGTTCACAGCACAGGATTCCCCCACCTATCGCACTCGTCCAGGACGAAGGTGTTTAAACCTTGGCTTGGACAGGGAGTTTCTGTGCAAAGCCTGAAGTAAATTACACATATATATATACATATTTGTTTAAAAAACTTTGGATTTTCATGGATCTAACATGATCTAACATGATCTACATCCAGGAATCTGGTAACTGGATGATTCCACGCTTAAGTTTATTTGATTTTCAAAATTATATAAAATATTATAAAATTATATGAGTAGAACGTAGCTTTGTTACTGTTTTTATTATACATTTCGATCGGCACAAAGATAGGGATGTGACCCAGAGAATTGGGATTCTCATAAAAATGTTGGAGATAAAAATAGACATTGTCAACCAGCAAGGAAAAAAACTAAATGGCTTTGTTCGACCAAATTGACAGGAAACCCATCCGAATTTATCCATGAACAGAGGCCTTTCCTGTCATGTATTCATGCAAACCAAATCTGGGACTCGGGTATCTGCCGCACGTGCATGCACTTGGCATGTCTCATGAATCATATTGAGAAGAGGCTGGAAGTAGGAAATGGATGAACATTTGAGTACTTGCCCCTCCAAAATGATCAACATCTCTCTTCGTAGATTAGATTAGATTCGATCAGCTTTGGTTAGATTGGATTAGATTTTTCCAGATAGCTTCATGAGTTCTTCCCATCCTTCTAACATCTTCCAACTTTACCCAAGAAAAAATCCATTAGTCGTCCAAGGCCGAGGGGTTGAGGCCCCCACCCTCCAGCTTCAAGATCTTGTCTCGAACCAGCTGCAGAACCCGTCCAGGAGTGCCCACCTGGAAGCTCGAAAAAAATCAGCGAAAAATCAGGGCAGGTTACCATGGTGAAAATGCTCTGTCCATTGAAGATCATTGAATGGGCTACCCCAAATGTAGATGATTCCCTCGTGAAACTGTACCACATCTTTGGTTGACAAGTTCCAGGATGTTCCAGGAGTATCTTTGGCAAAAAAGAGACTGAGCTGAGCCACCAAGATGTGAGGGCATTGGCTGTCTTTCAACAACTCCTTGCCATCTGCTTCAGGAATGAACATCGGATTATGGTAACAACATCTGGCTGAGCACAATGAGATTCTGCAGCAGTTACAAAATCCTTGTCACTTCGCAAAATAAGATATCTTAAGTGACACACGACTTTGAGCGTCAACAATACACCACCAGAAATAGGTGGTATAAACGTTATAAACCAATCCCAAATGGATGGTTCATTCAATGGATTGGTTTAAGGGAAAATCTACAGGAAACATGGGTTTTTACCATCAAATATAGGGCTTTCCGGTTAAAATTTTCCCATCATCCAATTCTATGGTTTGTTATTCTTTGACCCACATAGATTTTGACCGTTGACCCACAGCGGCTCCTTGTCTTTATCCAGGGGTTGGCCTCCATAGACTGAGCCAGTCTGCCAGCGGGGCGCCAAGGGATGTTCTTAGATTATGATACTCTCTGGTAAACATACAAAAAACTATGGAAAATCACCATGTTTAATGGGAAAACTCACTATTTCTATGGCCATTTTCAATAGCTATGTCTGATAAATATCATTAAATATCAATGTTTGGCAATTGATCGTATTTGATACTACTATATATCACTATGTCCTCCTAGGTCATAATATTTGATTGGCGTGTTCATCAGCATCAATGCTTGACAATTGTTGACACGGATTATGACAAACATTGTGACAAGTGTTCATCATGTTTCATCTCGTTTAGTCCTTCAACATCCACTACCTGCATCGAAACAGTGTCACCATCCACGAAATTTAAGGCTCAATCTCAGCAGCTCAATCTCAATCATTGTAAGAAATCGAGTGGTCCGTCTCCCCAGTCTATACCCTCTGGTGAACTAACATAGCAATGGAAAATGGCTATTTATAGTGGATTTTCCCATTAAGAATGGTGATTTTCCATTGCTATGTTAGTTCACCAGAGGGTACCTCCATTGTTCTCATTGGTCTCCGGACCTTCAGACCCTGGAGGTGCTTCCCCAGGCGCTTGAACTCCAGCTCGATCTGAAACCTGGGGATCTCATGGGATCCCATTGGTTGGTTGATTACCCGGCCTGGTTATGTCAAGCATAGCTATTGAAAATGGCCATTTATAGTGGATTTTCCCATGAAAAATGGTGATTTTCCATAGTTTTTTGTATGTTTACCAGAGGGTAATAGAGGGCTTTGAAGGAGTTTAGCCCTGAAAAACAAGAGGTTTCCATGATTTTCTAGATGTACCAATGGATGATATCAATGTGATATAATTACTAGTGATATCCTGGCTGGTGGTTGACTTAACCATCTGGAAAAATGATGGACTTCGTCAATGGGAAGGATGACAACCCATATATGAAATGGACAATAAAAGCCATGTTTGAAACCACCAACCACTAGTGATATCAATGTGATATCAATGTGATATCTACTTGGTCATATGTTTGTCATAGTCATCTCCGCTTTTTTTCACCAAGGGGATGTGATATCATTGGATTCAATGGGACAATGACGACCAGTTAGAGATGTCAACCCCAAGGCATACAGCGATACTATCGAGACCCACAAGGCGGGATATGCTTATCATCGTTATTACTGGTGTTATGATTATAATAATATGATGATAATAATGATTATTGGCATGATGATTTATTATAATTATTACATATTATTACTGGCGTTCATATGTTTATGTTTGTTTATGTTTATTGGCATTATGATGACCTGCGGCTGAAAAATGTTTTATCGTTTTCCTTGCTGGTCCAATCCCATTCTTGATGGAAAATCCTATGAATTGACCATGGCGACCATAAGGTCCCGGCGCCAACTCGCGCGTGTGGCCGATGACCAGCACTTGCACGGCCTCAGGGCTATCCACAAAATTCCTGGTCAAGACTCGGCCTGGGTTTATCATCCAGTATTTTCACAATATCTATTGATATCACATTGATATCTATTCTCAGTTTCTGCATAAATATTATACACATCGTCACATCGTACTATTATATGGGTTCGGACCTGAAAATAGTGTACCTCCAATGGCAGTGGATTAGAAAAACATTTTCCCCAGAAACAAATTAGCCATTTGGAGGTATACCCCATGTTCAGACACATCCATATCATTCCATATCTAGGGTATATTAGTATTGGGGTATACCACATGGTTTGAACCTGGGACCAATTTGGTACTAATTTCAGCCATTTTGGAGGGTTCCCACATGGTTTGAACCTTGGATTAGTGGGACTCTACTCCCACGAGGCGGCCAAAAACATGTTCCACAACCAACAGTGGGGGCTAAAAAAAAATCTGCAAAACGGTCAAACCGGAGTCGAAATCCAAGTCAAATGATTTCCGACCTGTCAAATCAGGAATGGTTTGGGTGTGTCTGAAATTGGGGTAAGCCGGTAAGCCTAAGTGATGGTGCTTGAGGCCATAAATTGAGCATTAAGTCACTCAGATCCGCGTCACAAGTCACGTACGATTCACTGGATCAGCGCAATCTTCACCCAATGAAGATCGCAAAGAAGCAAGAAACGGTTTCAAACCATTCATTGTCACTGTTTCAAGTGTATACCAACCCCAACCCATCCCCCAACCTATCCCCATTGGTCAAACCCCACCAACCCCAATCATCCCACCAACTAAGTCCTGAATTTTGACCAACCATCCCCCCAAAAAAACCGTCTGGTGACTTGGCATCCGACGCTTTTGGAGATCTCTAAATTCTGCAGGCAAGCCAGCACAAAGACCGCCGTCTTGCCCATGCCGGATTTCGCCTCCCGAAACTACTGTCTGACCATCCCAACCATCCCATGATGGCGACGCTACGTAGATATGGCATACTGCTTCCGTACCGCAAGGGACCGTTGAATGGGACCGCACCTGGCAAAGAACGTCGGTTCCCAGCATGGCCTGGGGTAGGCACGCATGTTGCACCTGACAGGAAGTCAGAACATGTCCTTCCCAGATCCCTCTTCTTCCCAGCAAACAATGGTGTTTCATGGGCTTTTCCCATGGTTTTTCCCACCAAAAAAATGATGCCTCTGAGGGATGCTCAAAGCCGCAGTCGACTGTGGCCTACCGGGGGCGGTGTTTCTTGCTGTTAATATCAGTGGCATTTGTATGTTAGATAATAATATTATGGGAGTATGATGTATTGTGTATAAAATATTATATAATATATATATATATATAGTAACATTCTATCTAGCTATTTTACTTGTCATTTATATCGTTGGCATCTTTTTTTTAGTGTATAATACATAGGTGTGTGATACAAGTATGTATGAATATGTACTTCATTTGTCTGTTCATAGCTGTAGTTACATGTACGAGTATTTTAGCCACGGGTATCCCGATGCAGATGGAATATCACCTCTCTTCAAGTTTAGTCTGATGTGCCTGCCGTGGATGATGCTTTCTAGGTTTGATCCATCTGCCGTGAGTCAAGTGGTCACTAAACGCGTAGTATCAGCCACTTCCGAACTTGGTGATTTAGGAGGCCTAAGCTAGTTCAACTGCAACACTCGTGGGAAAACAACACTGCAGCTGTAGACGGGAAACCAGATATTGAAAACCTCTAGGTTTTCCACCCAATCCTGTAGCTTTCCCAAGCTTACAGAGGCACCTGCAACAGCTCTGGCTTTAGAAGAAAATCTTTGAAACCCGAAGCTGAGATGCTGCCCTTGGCCTCAGAGATGTTTGACAGGTCAGAGCTGGGGAGTTGTGGGTATTTTCTGGTGATGTCTAAGGACCTACCCTCTGGTAAACTAACATAACTATGGAAAATCACCATTTTTAATGGGAAAATCCACTATAAATGGTGATGTTCCATAGTTATGTTAGTTTACCAGAGGGTACCAGAATCATAACCAGATTTACTTCGCAGCCGTGGCGCAAATCCTGTACCATTGCTGGGGGCACCATCTCTGGCATCCTGACAACGAGAACCCCTGCAGAATGCTTGGCAGCGGCCAACCAATGGTTGGAGACCTATTAGGCAGAATGATTTTCAGATTCAGATGGATGTGAATGAGAAAATCAGAAACAATTGTGCTTCACTGCTTGTCTTTTTTTGGCATGTGTATGCATTTCTCTTGCTTCAAAGCATCCAATTGGACAAAGTTGAAGTTATTGGCTTATTGGCTCTAGTGCGAGAACAATCAATTGACTTCCACCCACTAAACATCTAATAAACATCTAATAAACATCTAATAAACATCTAATAAACATCTAATAAACATTAATAAACATTAATAAACATTAATAAACATTAATAAACATTAATAAACACATCAGATCATCAAGTTTCACCACATTCCCAACTTCCAAACCCCGCAGCCCATGCGCCCAGCATTTTTTTTTGTCTCACTGGGCTGCCAAGATCCTGGGCTGCTGAATGGCTAAAAAAGAAGTGGCTCGAGTAAACCTAAGTCTGCAATCATAAGATGTTCATACACTCTCACCCATTTATTTACTTATATACATATGTATATGTATAATGTGTATATACATATACATATATGTTCACACAAAAAAAGACATAAATGTAATTTACATCCATAGCATATCAATCAGATTCTGCTTTTTGGGGGTGAGCGAGTCTGCAGTCGAATTTCATGAACTTAAATTAACCATGGAGTGAACGGGATGGTGAAAACCAACTGATCCAAGTCTCCATTCCACTTCTTGTGGAGCCAGCAGACAGCCTGTGGTTATTTTGTCTTTGGCGACGTTTCTGCCTGGTCAGCAAGGGCCCATCATCAAAATAGATTTTCGGAGCTTGGCTGAAATGACGAATATATAGTTATTTATAGTTACTATGTACTTCATGATGTTTTCAACAGCATCATTATCAAATATCCAATCTGATTGAATGTCAAATATTAACATATCGTCCATTGGTTGTTGGAGAAAAAAACACACACTGGGCCCTGGATTCGCACCTTTGGCGGGAAAGCTGCCATCCTGCCAGGTGTTGCGTTTTTTACTGTCTAACTGACCCACGATTGGGTAGTCCTGGTAGGCCAAAGGCTTGTGACTTAAGGAGTGCAGGAGAATGAAATCCCGCCTGAAGTGAAGGAATCCAGAAATCATCACAATGTCTGATTCATGTTTGATTTGTTTCTGACACTCCAATATTGGTTGCTGATGATTTTGCATGGCCTTTGCTGTAGATTCAAACAACGTAGTTGACTGAGACAACGATTTAAGAAAAATCTGGTTTATCCTTTTGTGCAATGGTGGGGTTCCTACCTAAATGCTGGAATGGGCTTATAAACCGTTTTGGTGATAACAGAGATTCAGATTGTAAGCTCATTTACAATGTAGCGTTAGTCACGAGTTGGTTGAGATGCTGGTTACTAAATATAATCTATTGGGTTTACACCCAGAACCCAAGCTTCACCCCATTTCTATACCTATAGATATACCACGCAAATATATACCACAAATACCTATACTATATATATAGTATATTATACTAGTACATAAATAGATGTTCTATTTATTCATATTTATTCTATTCAGTTCTTCATTTCTCATATAAAGCTACCAGATGTTTTGTGGCCCTTTTTGCACCTCGGTGTACAAGGAGCCTTGACATATCTCTCCAAGGCCTGGCGAAAAGGGTCCCGCTCGTCGTCTGTTCGGCCATGGGATGGGGATCCGAAGAAATCTCTATGGAAAATCTTAGCAACGAAATATATGGATATACCCTCTGGTAATTTAACGTAGCTATTGAAAATGGCCATTTATAGTGGATTTTCCCATGAAAAATGGTGATTTTCCATAGTTATGTGACAGTTTACCAGAGGGTATATATATATATATGGATTGGGTGTATGTTCTTACTTGGAAAATATATGGACCTAGAATTAAACATCTGAAAGACATATATATATAATAGAAAGCTGATGAAAGTGAATGAAACATATGGAAATATGATGAAACAGAGAGTGGATGAACACAAAAGATGCAAATATATGGAAGTGTCTGGAAACGGGGATACCCTCAAATGCTAATCTTATCTATTAATCTTAATCTTACATTGGGAAGTTATTATGATCCACCATCAAAAAAACATCAAATATGGGGGTACCCTGAAGTCGTGGATGAGTTGATCAACATTAAAAAAAAGTGGGATCCAAGTTCCCTTCGAGCAATGAATGGGTCTGGTGCTGTAAAAAGGACAAACCCTCAAAAACGGAGCGCCGCACGTTTTGAATTTCTGTGTGCGAACAAGGTCCATTTCACCGGACGGTGGTTCAATCTTTGTCTCCGTCCACGACTTCTTTCTATCTTGATCTGGGTGTGTCTGAGAATGGAGATGCCGCAATGCCTTGAAAAATGGCCAGTTTCATGGGCAAAATATGGCACAATGATGATTCAGGAGTGGATTTGATTGGATTTGGCCATGCCCTATTCTCAGACAAACCCATCTTGATGTTTTCACTCAGCATGTTGTCTGTTGCAACGGGGTCTGCAGTCAGTTAAAACTGTACAGCTGTACAAGTTACAACAGTTTGAGAGATAGCGGAATCCAATTGCTAGCCCGAGAGTTGCCGGCTGCCAACGACGGCTTGTGAATTTCACTATGCCAAAGAAATAAGAAAAAGAGCAATACAAAAAAAACTAAAAAAAGTGATCCAAAACATCTCTGGAGCATCATCAACATGACATAACATGACTTTCCTGTCGCAATCTCTGAGCAGGTTAGCAATTGTATCGACCTCAAAGTTGCGCTACCTGCTGCTGGCTGCTGGCGAGGTAGACTTCCCTCGAATTGGCCAACCATCTGAGACGGATGCCACCGGATGATCCCTCAAACAGCAACGAATCTTGAGTCGCGACCATGAGAAAAGCATGGTAAGAAAAAGCATATTTTCTGTGAAAGAAACGAAAGATTTACCATAAATCAAGCAGAAAATTAAATTCTGTGTGAACTTAAATCTGAAGCAAGAATTTTTCTGTAGAACAGCAACTCTGTGATAATCTGGACTTCTGGACTGTCACTTTGTTATTTTCCAAAGTTCCTACAGGTTCGTAAACTACTTCCTCAGGTGAGGATATCATGCAGGACTTGATAGTCTGTAGGGCTACCAAAAGTAGCCATCCAAATAAAACAAGCGCAGCGTCACCCAAGCATCGAGTGCTGCATACTCCACCTGACAGAGGAGATCAGAGGAGTGGCAAAAATCATGATGAAATACGTCGAATGGATACTCATATCTGTATGTGTATACATATTTTTCAACATTATGGAACTACGGATATGATTGTCGTGTTTCTGTGTGTTTCTACGTATGAAATCTACGATATCTACAGTGAGTTCGTCACGTCACGGCGCCTGCTCCATGGAGAGTTCCGAGGCTGACCAGTCAGACAAACAGCAGCGGCGGTCCTTCTTCAGCGCATAGCCCAGCAGCTCCTGGAACCGGTGCAAATTTGGAACCCTGCAGTCATCATGAAACATGGCTGGAAAATACGTGAAAATACACCATGTATAGATGATACATAGATGATTTTCCAACTTCCATTTAGTTTGGTGATTTTCCAGGTTCCATAGTGGGACTACCGGAGGGTAGCCCACTTTAAGAGAAACTCCCAGCGTTCCCACGTGTGCCACACATCACCCGACATCACAGCTATTCCAACACCCATCCGAAGGAGATACGGGTTTTCCTAAAATGGAACGGTTTATTCCTGGAAAATCCAATTAAAATAGATGATTTGGAGGTACCCGGTGTTAGGAAGCCTCCATATTTCAGATTCCCCGCACAATGGACCCTTACGAAATCTAGATTGGAGGGAGGCAAATGGTACAGTATTGTTTGAATTGTGGTCACGCCAATCATGTTTTCACCATGTGTTCACAGGCTTTACTGAACCAATAAAAAAGAAATAAATGTTGGTGGTTTCAACCCCCAAGCAAACATGGTTGAAACATGTTGAAATAAACAATAGTTCAAACCAACAGCCAGAAAATGATTGTAGAAGTTGGATATAGTTCATATTTGGGTCTACCCTCTGGTGAACTAACATAGCTATTGAAAATGACCATATATAGTGGATTTTCCCATTAAGAATGGTGATTTTCCATTGCTATGTTAGTTCACCAGAGGGTACTAGATTGTCGACCCTGCTCCATGAGAACACGCCTGCTGTGTTTATTATCAACCACCAAGCTTTCCCTGGCTAATGGCCAAACTCCGGGAAAATAACTCTTCACTGGCCAAGAACCATGATTAACCTTAGATATATTTATCCAATATGCTCTGCAAATAATAAATGGATATTCATCTAGTTAGCTATACATATCATATAGTTCTAGTATAGTTATAGTTATTAGTATATATGTATAGTATATGTAATATAAAATATATAATTCTATATATCATATATATCTGTATAGTATTATATAGTTTATATTATTAGTATTAATAATTCACCGAATAGTTCACCATATTTCACCCTGAGACTTGGGCCATTTCCTCACCATTCACGTCTACCCAACCACCAACCACACCGGCGGGTTTGATTTGACCACCTGAGCGGCACGGCGCAAGCCCGGACGAGCAAAGCCCAAGAGATGTGCACAGCTGTGCTGTACATCAAAGATTGAATCCTCCAAGGGGTCTTCAGGGCTCAGAAGTAAAATGGAGGAAAACCTGGATTAATATGGATTTTCCAATGAAGCAAATTATGAAGCCATGTGTGGAACCCAGGAAATCTGACTGGAATATCTATCTGACTGAATGTAGAAAAAACATGGATAAAAATAGGAGTTTCCATAAATGGGGGTACCCAATACCCCAATAGCTGGCTGGTTTATAGTGGAAAATCCCATCTATAAAATGGATGATGACTGGGGGTACCCCCACTTTAGGAAACCTCCAGATGTGTCTCAAACATGGATAAAAATGGTGAATCTCACTGGAATACCCTGACTAGAATCTGACTGGGATACCATGGAATCTGACTCATTTTCTGACATGTCTTTCCCAATCTGAATGGAATACTGCATCAAATTGAAGGGGCGCCTATTTTCAGACCCGTATCGACCAACTCCCTCATTTATCTTTGTAGCTGATTCAGGGTTGAACCATTGGTCCCCAGGAATTTGAAGATCAATTGGGAATAAACATCCTGCTTGCTGGGAAAAAACTCGACCAAAAATTTTCACATAGCAAAAGAAAAATGCAGAATCGCATATATCGCATAGGATCGCGTTTTGCGTTTTTGTGCTTGGGGGATTCAGCCTTCCAAAAAAAAGGATTCAATTTGGATCAGCCTTTTCTTCAAAAAGTCGCATAGAATCGCAAGGATCTGAGGCTAGAATCTAGAGTAGAAACATGCTCCGAAAATCGACAGCTCTCCTGGTACACGGAGATACCCGTGGTCGCCAGTTTTTCAGTATCTTTGAAGTCAACGCCAAAGCCCACTTTCATGACTCTGGGGTTCACCTCAGCAATCTGTCGCAATCTGTCATGATTACGGACATACACAAGATGAACTGTGAAATTGGGGATTTGATGGATTTGGGATGTAAGTGGATGTCATGATTTTACTTACATCCACACATGTCATGATTTGGGGTGGATTTGGGATGTAAGTGGGATTTGGCGTGATTCGGGATTTAAATTCGATCCCAGAAATTGGCTGTGCGATGCCTTTTTTTCGCCTTTGCCAAGTTTGACCATTTTGGGAGGCCCTCCTGACAAAACCCACATAGATTCTGCAACAGCCACCATTTGTAGATCATTGTCCTAAGGAAACCATGGCTTTTCCACATGTTTTGTCTTTACCAGAGGTTACCCAGTTGCGACCCAAGTTGCTAACATCATCTGAACCTCTGCGGGCAGATTGCCAACTCTAGCCAACTGGACCACATAGACCTTGCAGGGAAGCACTAGACCACTAGGGACGGACAACGTGGAGGTGAACTCATTTCTTCACCATAATATTAAACACCCTCAGAAACCACGGTGTACAAATGAACAGAGGTGTTTATATGTAAATCCCCTACATACACCATTAGGGTGTCAGTCCAGTGTGTAGAATTTAAATATATTTAGATATGTATATTTGGATTTACTTAACTCAATAGGGGCCCATAGAATTGTTGGGTGTTTAATACTATCTACATGGCGCCACCTCTGGATGGGGTTTCCACATGTTTCCATCCTCCAAATTCACCTCGCGAAACATGAAACTCCAACATATGTCCAAGAAAACAAACGAAAATAAGATTACCCTCTGGTAAACTAACATAACTATGGAAAATCACCATTTTTAATGGGAAATCTCACTATAAATGGCCATTTTCCATAGCTATGTTAGTTTACCAGAGGGTAACCCAAACTGTAGGACTCCCCGGACCGGTGTTTTTGCTATGTTTTTCGATGCAACTCCCTTCATCTGTCACAGATCGGGTTGATGGTTTCGATAAACGTGTCCCAATCTTTGGGAATCGACTCGGATCGACAGGCAAATTTTAAGTTGGGATGAATAGATGATATCCGATGCACAGCATTCTTGTTGCTTGAAATATGGGAATATCCATGGGAATATCCATGGGTTTATCAACATATTGCTGATATTTCATGGAATATCCATTAAACAAATATCCTGGTGAATTCCCCCCCAATTTCTTGGCTTAGATCCAGGACGGTCGATGACCAGCCTTACAGCTGGACGGGAACGCGAACTGAAGAACCTTGGGGAAGCACCAAGGATTGGGAACGCAACCATGAAGAGTTAGTGGGTAAGATCAAGAAATGAAATATGATAGAATTTATGATATATATTATATATATATGGGTACTGGATATATATATATATATGTATATGATACATCATTATTATTGCTATTTATTATGTATAATAATTATCAATAAATGATAACTACTATTATGATAATTAACATGCTGAATCGACCTATTTTCTCGCTTCTGGCTGCTTCTCCACGTCAGCTTCGAGCAACAACAGAAATGGGATCTGAAAAACATGGGAAATGCAGCCTTTCTGGTATGAAAGCGGCTAGTTACTAGTGCGAGATTCTTGAAACATCTTAACATATGTTGTAAAATCGCTCACATAATGGTTCCCTTCACATGGGACTCCAAACTCACCCAAGATGTTGGTTCTGATAGGGAAAAGCAAAAAATGATTTTTGTATGAAAACCGATGGAAATAAGATCCCCCATTTAGAAACCCTCCAAATCCTAGACTTTCAGGGGTCAACCAAAAATATCATGGTGCCATTTTTAATGGAAATTTGGCAATGGTTCAAACTTCAAACATCTTCCTCAGGGCAGATCAAATCTCAGAGTGCCAGTGGCTGAAATGGGTCAAGAGATTGTACCTTCACATCGAAATAGTTGGGTGTCATGGACGTTTATCCCCCTACATAATTCGTATCACAAAAAAGAAAAAGGTACAGTAAAGGTATTGATACTAATCACTAATTGTGGGCTCTCCATTTTTCAGAAACACACCAAAAGAAACTCGTGACAAATATATGATCAAAGTTAGCACCTAATTTAATATCCCCAAAAGATCTCGTCCATATCTCAACCATCTCCGTATTATCATAGCCATCCATATCCATCCCAGTGGATGAACAATAATTAGTATGTATATAGCACTTCTACAAAAAACATAACACCCAAATATGTAGTCTATCATTAGAATCTATATCATTCTATATCCACGTCTCACCCATCTCCATACCCATCATCCGTCATCCATATCTTAGTTTTTGTCCCCAAGATTCCCAAGATCTATAAATATATCTCACCCATCCTCCCATCCCATCCCCATCCATATCCCAGTGGCTATGTCACATCATTATATCATCCCCAAAAATATCTATCAAATCTATGTCCAATATATCATCTTCAAAAAAAAAACGTGTCGAAATATCTACATCTTCCCCAAAAGACATATATCTATCAATATCTATAGCCTCCCAATCCCATATCCCCCATATCCCCATCTCCATATCCCCATCATTCTCCATATCGCCATCCCCACCCATAGCCGCCATAGCCCATATCGGCAGGACCTTCCATCGAGTGGCTGAGATGGGATGGTTGGAGCCCTTAAAATCCGGCACCCATTCGGCATCAAAGGCCACGAGCTCCGCGCACATCGAGTCGTGCCGCAAGGCCTCGTAGGCGCGGCCCGTCTTGGAGTTCACCACTTGGATCCTGGGTCGAAACACGGAGAGGATTGAGGATTGGGGAACCTTTCTTCGGGGCCCTTAAGGACATGTAAATATGGAAAAAAACATGGAAAAATACACTCAACTAACACAATATGAGTGTAACTATAATTTTCCAAGAGTATGGTTTGGCCATGTCTATGTTGGTTTTTTCTGAGCGTCATCAACCACTGTAAATTTGGATCCACTTGTATCCCAATTTTGACCCATGCCAGTACAACCTTCGCTCTAACATCATATACACAAATGGCAAATGGTAAATTCAAAAGAAACTATGCTCAAAAGGGAAATATGGTTTCACTGAAGGATTCGCTATTTATCAGAGAGTATACGGGTGCTGGGGGGATAAAAGTTTTGGCAAGATGACGGTCAATGTCGCAAGTGTCCAACTCGTGCATATTGGAGATTTGGAGATTATCATCCCATGAAGTTCCGGGAAAAATCTGTCATGATACACACGATATTTTGTGATGCCAAACACAATCATGATAATATCATAAGAATATCCGGAAAAAAATGAATATGATCATAACTACTATGTATTCTGACAACTAAATATGATCAGAATCAAATATCGTAAGGTTTGATGATAATCAGCAAATAATGAACACAAAATCAGCTGTATAAATTATATAAATGTCGATAGTAAAATAAATATGTGTAATTATATACTATATATAGGGATCATTGCCCCTCATCATCATCCAGTGACGTCACAAATGAGGTCTTTACAATTGATCCATACATATACCCAAATTGGAATACAGTTGGTTAGCTCTAAATCCCGTTAATAAAATTAAATCCCCATTATCCGATGACTGATTGAATGTCCGTAGCTAGTTATATCCCATTGTTATCTCCCATTAAATTCCATGAAATCCCATTGTATCCAAAAAAATATTATACAAATCACCATAAAATAAAATCCCATTGAATCCCGTTCTATCACCATAAAAATCCCATTAAATCCCACTCAAAACCCATTAAAGTCTTAATAAATCACCATAAGATCCCATCAAATTCCACTACATCCCATAGCTAAGCCCCATGAAAATCCCCTTCGTCGAACTCCGAGTCACTCCCACGGTTCTTCCGGAAGTCCAGCACTGGGCGTCGGCGCCACAGGCGGCGCCGGCCAAGTAGGAAAGCCTCGCTCAGCTCCAAACTGAGATGTACCTGGGATGTTCGTGAAAAGATATATCAAAGGTGACTGCAAGTAAATGTATATATATATGTATTGTTTTAGAAAGTTTATAGTTATATATGTTTATAATGGGTGTGTGTGTGTAAATAAATGTATATAATGTATATATTATTCTATATTTGTATATATATATACACATGTTATATATATATACATATACATATATATATATACACACATATGTTACAGATGTTGACCCGAGCGTGCCAGAACCTACGGGGGCCCAACTCGCCCAGTATGTAGCCATGGATGTAAAGGAATATGGGTGCAAGTTGGGAGCTGATTTTGCGGGTGCCACCTAGCTGTCTGGCTGGAATTCACATGGACTGGCCGCAGCTTCAGTGGGCCGAGGGAAAAAAATATGCTACATACATACATATATATATAATTATATAATTATAATATCTATGTTTTACTTATTTAATTGCTTTAAAATAATGTCTGTATATAAATCAAATGAAAAAAAAAACACAGTTTTTTAATATTTTTTGGAAGAGTCCTAAGTCATCAATTTTTTCATTCGATTCATATACATACATTGTTGTAAAGGTATTATTAAATAGATACTAAAGTTTATAGATATGACTTTTCTCAATTTTTAATTTTTCGTTTTTCCGTTTCCCGTTTTGTTTCCCCGTGGTGTCTCCCCGTTGTGTCTCCCTGTTGCGCACGAGCGTGATGACTTAGGATCATTTGAGTATGTTTCTGCTAGTTAAGTCCTATTTCATCATGGTTTTACGAATGTTCCATGCCGCACTAAAAATCAAACATAGTTCCTAATCTCATTCGGACACCTGATGACATAGCACTTGTCCAGGGGGGCGTCCGACGCATGATGACATAGGACTTGGCCACCCCAGGGTATCTTTCACTAGTCCAAAGTCACGGGTGCCTAACATATATTGTTCCTCTATCCAATTTCCTCGGCTTCATCACGTCACCAATCACTACCGTCGTCAACAATGAATTCAATCAGTTGAATCCCAGCAAAATCTGAACGCCATCGTGACCCCATTCCGGAACCACCCAATGACAACTCCGAGTCCTCAGCCGTTCTCTTGGGCAGTCTCGCTTCTGCATCGCGAAGGTGTATGAAGCTCACCATGATTTTCAGGGGTGATTTTCCTGGCTCACCATGGTCAGGTTTGGAAAGTCGAAACCAGCGTTGTGCACAGGGATGTTGTCGATCAAATCGGTGAGATTCTCCGGAAGCTTTGTCGAATGAAATGCGCAAAGGTTGGCGCTGGGGAGGTGTTTGCGGGACAACAGACGTGTCTTTGCCTCTCATGACAGTCACCGCCGAGAAAAGCGGGGTGTCGTCACAACAACATGTTCACAACCTCCTGGCAGCCAAACGAATGCATAACATATGTTTCCATCAAGTGCATTGAGTCTAGAGTCTGTTTCATGGTACCCGACCAACATGACCCGGATCAGTCAAAGTGCTCACCATGTCGATGCAGTGCCTGTGCTTTGCGGTGTTTCTGAATAAGGGTATCTTTGGACGGGCTCCGCTGGCTGAGTTGGACCATGGCCAGGATACAAAACGCTGTGATGATCCATGGTGGAACCGCACAGCGGCAACTAAGGCTACGAATGGTTGGGCATGCCAGGCAAGAAATGATATGAGATCATGCGTGCTACCGGCATGGAAACTCACCCAAGCCTGAAGCAACGTGGATGTGAACGTGATTGTGGTTGAAATGGACGTGCTTGATGTGGATGCGCGTGACGTGGATGTACTTGATGACGGCGCATCTGCATGCACAAAGGAGTCGCATCTGCAAAGTCAAGTATGCGCAACGCTTGCTATTGCTGCTTTGGTGTGTCTGCGGGTCCCTGGTGTTTCCCTGAACTAAATCGGACGGCCAAACCCATCATCAACACTAGTCACCGGTGCTGCTCCTAAACTGCAACATGGAATCAACTGATGCAGAAAGAGAGGACTCAACGATGCCCAAACTAGTGCAATTACTTTGCCTCAATTGATCCCCGCAGTCTGACATTTTGACTTGACATTTGTTTTGACATCTTCAAGTGACTCGCTGTCCAACCTTGCCACTTTTTACTGCACTAGCAAGGACTTCCGAAAGTGCGGCGGCCTTGAACTTCGCACCTTCTGCTTTCAGCTCCTCACAGCAAGTTGGTGCCAAATCTGGCCACATGTTCTTCAGTCTGTGTATTTGCACTACTTCCATTTCACAAGATATCCATCCAGCGTCAGCCATGTTCATGCAAGCTCTGTGCTCCCAAATGCAGCGGTCCTTCAGGGCCATTTTGGCCAGCACCCTCGTCAGCCAATGTGGGTATTCCGCGGCCATCTCAAAAATGCAGGGCTGTGGGGTGGAGGAGCTTCAAACACATTTTCAATTTTGGTTCACTTCGGAAACATGGACCAATGGACACAAAGGATCCCTGTAATTCCGAACCGACATGCTGCCAGCTGCCGTCTGCACCTCTACGGTATCAGTGGTGCTGCTGCGCACAAGGTGCTTGTGATGCCTTGTGACCGGGCATCAAGCTTCTAAGCTGAGGGTGATTTATCATTTGGCATGGTGTGAATCTTGCACCACACTGTCTGGAACAAACCCTTTATGTGCACAACTCACAGGTAACACAATGTACATACAATGCACTTACAGTAAGTCATCTTAATTCAAGTAGTGACGCATGTGTACCGCACGTGCGTTCATGTCGATCACATGAGTTCCATGTCAGGGACTCCAAGCAAAAATGCTGCTGCACCAGCAATCACGATGGCAAAGAGACCGAACCTAAGGCCAAATGCAATGAAAAGCATGCAAAAGCATGCAAAGGAGCTCTTGAACGCTCCATGACCGCAATGGGCACTGAATGTGAAGTGTTTCGCAGATAGGTGCGTGGCAATGCACAACTATGATTTCAAGTTGGCTTGGCACATGTAGCCATGCAGCGGAGTGTGACCCGCCGAGTAAACTGAAGACATATGAAGCAATGGAATCTTGAAGCTTCGATTTTGCACATTGTGGCCAATAGCTTGGCCAATTCTCGTGTCCTAGCTGTGTTGCGCTGAGTACTTCACACAGCCCATCGCGCTGGCTTTGGCGCTCCGGGAGAGGTCACAGGCCTCAACAAGCAGGAGCTGGCTCGAAAGTGTGAAAACATCGTTCCCCCCACCCCGTCTTCAACGTAGCAGCAAGAGCATGACTAAGGCCAAGCGAAGGTTAACATCCATGACGAGTCCGCTGGCTAGCAAAGACGAGCAGTAAAGACAACAAAGAAGCACATCTGACAACAAAATGAAATTTTCAATAGGGCAATTTGGATCTGTTGGATATTTTTGAACCCGTTATCTGCTCACTTCGGAAATCCACGTGCTCGATGCTCTTGAAGGCTCAAAATGCCCAAGCCGGACACCCGCTCGCTATCCGATGCCTTTCCCAGCTGAGCGCATAACATCGGAAGAGCTTCATATATGACCTCGGTTGAATCACATGCCAAACCCGATTCCTGGAGCCAAGAAAGCCTGGCAACGCGGCCGATTCATGAAAACATATGAAAAACATACCGAACATACCCGTGAAACATAAAGGCCTCACAGGAATTGCTCCCAAATTTGTCTGATACAGGCAATCGCTAAGGACAAAACACGGCCATTTTTCCACAGAGAAAGACCTGCGCCAAATTCAAGACGATGCCTCAAATCTCAAATGAATTCAAATGAAAGATCATTGACATGTTCGCGCGGCAAAAACAAATCTTCGGGCTGCCACAAGATCAGGATAGGCCAAATCCTTTGGGCTCGGCTCAATGCACAAAGTTATCTAGGTAACTGCCGTTATTCGGGTGAAACTTGAAACTAAGAGCGGCTACGCTAGCCCATTGAAACTCAGATCAAGAATCTTAACTAGTCGATTTCTTCCCGGTAGGACCTGGAAACGCTCTGCTGCGCATCAGCCCAACGGGCTGTGCCGAAGATCGGATCTCCGATCAGAGTAGGCAAACAGCTTCTACTCCAATCGTTCCAATCCTCCGGGCTGGTGGAGGCCTGGGAAGTCTGCTTTCCCACATGTTGTGATGAATCTGCATCCCCTTCAAGGATGCGCTTCTCATCTTCCTCAGCAGCCCAGGGCATGGCACTTTCTCCACCTCCAGGAGCTGACTTCCGTTCCGGCTCATGCCATTCCTCCTTCACTCTTCCGCAACAACAGGACTCTCCTATGCCGCTGAGGGAAACACTGGAACTGTGATGGAGTTGAAATCTGGCTACTTGAGCATTAAAAATCATACGGTATCATGACATGTCATGAGGATGCTTGGAGCACATCACAAGTGTATCCTGTAGGTCCTGGCAATCTTTTGCCAAGAGTCAACAGTCAGGCTACTTTCGCATATTAACTCAACGCGGCTAAACTTTCAAAGGACAATTGAGTTTTGGATCAAAATACAACCAAAAGTCGCCCAAAAACCATGACTGGTATTGGTCGATGTTCACCGTCCCGTTTGATCCTGGTCGTCCGCGTGTCTCGATCGGTGCGTTCACTAGTTCTCGGACAAAACATCACCTGTTTGTGGCTAGTCCAGCTTGATCCCAACGGGGACAAATTTCTGGTAAATGATGGTAATTATGTAACTGCACGGAGATGCACTGAGATTTTTGGTGTTCATTGCATTTTACTGCCAACTCATGTGGCTCCTCACCCCAAAATTCAACCCCAAAACCAGAAATGTCAGCCATCGATCCACTCCCAAGCCGTCGGCTCACAGAGACAGAGGTTAAAACCACCACTAAAGTGCACACACCTGCACCGATGATTTTCTTAGTTTCAGATCTTGCTGTGAGATCAAACCGTTGAAAAACCAGCTCTTTCAATGACCTTTGATATTGGTGGTTGCTGCAACATCACAATGCCTAGCTTAGAGCTTGGTCTCGTGAGACATGTCAGCACAAGTCGACCCCTCCCCAAGCTGCCTAACATGCAAATGACGCTCGCCAGGGCCACTTGTTTCAGTGACCTGATCCCAAAGGTAGAGTCAGAGATCTTGAAACTCATCACATGAGTTACTTGCTTGGGCAGGCACCATAAATGCATTTTGTACAATAGTGGCACAAACATTTTGAACACAATGCATGGAATCATCAAAGTCCAAAGACTTCTGGCATCTGCTGTTTTTTTTGGTCAATTTCATCAGACTAAATGTTGCACTGCTCGTGCCTCAGCAATGATCCTGGCAAGCATAACAACGCCGCAAGCAAAACCTGAAGGCAATCGGATTCAAGCCCTCCGGCCGAGCTCAGTGAGCACCGCTGGACCTCAACCTGGGACCCGCCGAGCTCAGTGAGCACCGCTGGACCTCAACCTGGGACCTTCCGAGCTCAGTGAGCACCGCTGGACCTCAACGGCCAGATA
>Ga0126342_10005033_pt1 | contig 22866 bp, 23 predicted proteins | sample Cyp1metagenome_FD_92528 | JGI IMG/M metagenome (GOLD analysis project Ga0126342, IMG submission 92528) | Coral microbial communities from Lord Howe Island, Old Settlement Bay, Australia - Cyphastrea 1 metagenome | ecosystem: Host-associated > Invertebrates > Cnidaria > Coral ...
AGCAGGGGCAAGGATCACCGTGGAAGTTGTTACACGTTCTACAGGACATATAGAGCTAAAGCCACACACTACGGAGCATGTTCAATGATCCCATCTTTACTACCGGGCCGGAGATACATATATTAAATATATATACCATGATAATAATGGATAAATCATGATAGCTCATGATAAATTGTAGCAAAATTATCAATGGATTGGTTAAAGGAAAATTTTACAGGAAACCATAGATTTTTCCATTAAATATGGGGCTGTCCTGTAGATGTTCCTTAAACAAATCCGTTGAAACTATGTACAAAGGTCCCTCATGCCTCCGTATGGGCACCCAAAATCGAGTAGCAATCACAAGGGACGCTGGTTAAGCTGCTAGCTGTCCCCTCATCACAGCTCTTTGCTCTGTTGAAATCTGTTGTGGCAGTACCTCTGCTTGCAGGAACATCCCACTAAGTAAATGCAGTAAATGGTTCATAATTGGTATAAAATGAATTAAAATGATATAAATAACTCTTAGTCTTGTTCTGAATTTACTTTCCCACATTAAGGTTATCCCACCTAAGCGCAGGGGTGATCCATTGGCGATCGGTGAAGGCCTTGTGAAATCTCCGACTTCACCTCCCCATTCCTCAGCGGGCATCGAGGGGACGAGGGGGCAATGTTGGCGAAGGGATGGCACTCAGTGGGAAAACGAACCAACCCCCCCAGAAACATGGATGGAACTTCATGAGGCATCTAAAATCTACAACTTACTTGACTTGCGTGTGCCGAGGTTTAATTAACCCAGTCCGCGTAAAGTCAACCCACGGAAGGGGTGCACACGCATTCAGCGTGAAGTCGACACAGTGAAAAGTCAACCCTGTTTGAGCAAAACACCATGTGCACGCCACCAAACACGGCTCCAGTTCAACCAAACACCATGCTGGATTTGCACGAATCATTGCGAAACACAGGGACATACAGGGACCCAGTACTTGGAATGAAGAAAACACTGCGCACAGCACGTCAAACATGAAAACATGAGAAATCAACATTGCCAGAAATAGCACTTTGTCATGCACTTCCCATAGGGCACACCACTTCGAGTCGACTTTACTCAGGACGAGTTGACTTAACCTACCTGCCCAGTACATTTGAGTTTCATGTTTGGTGACCCCACCCCCAACTCATTTCAAACAAAAACAATCAAAAAGATTCAAACAGTAAAAGAGTAAGAGGCAGCATGTAATGGGATTCACATGCTGAATCCAAGCATCCGCAGGATCACCATGGTGCCCTTGGAGACGATGAAGAAATGAGTGCCTTGCAAGTCGACTGTTGGGGGTCGGTGTCAGTTGAGCAAATGCTATGTAAAATAATGTAAATGATAAAAGAAATTAAAAGAACTGGTAACTGGATATCCTCTTCTTGACCCTTTCCACAAGCCATCTCATGCCATCAATGCTATCTCTATATTTGGAACCCCTGAACTCCTCCCAAAATTCGTCTCGTTTGGAGATACAAACACTCATGATGCATTGATTTCAGGGGTGAGTTCCACTCGTTGGACTTCCAAGATGGGACATAGCCGACATAGCCATCCAGAATTCCCATTGCCTCTGGCACTTCCTTGACGTGTCACTTGCGTGCCATCTGGGAATTTGAAGACCTGCGGCTGAGTCAACTCCCTTTGGGACCTCTGGTGTCACTTTGGATGCCAACAACCATGGGATGATCCGAACCGTGGCAACCAGATCAACCAGGGACGATCATTGAGTAGCAGCAAGCAGTACACTTCCATGTTATATTTACCAGGCCGTACTTTTCAATAAGGGATCTGTTCCAACGGCTCTACAATTTTGCGCCATCATTACATGAGTTGAGCATGGTTACGCCTATTTTAGGCATGGATAATAACAGAAGCTATATAAAGGGAAAAACCAGGAAATTGGGCATTCAATCCCCCAAAATTGGTGGTTTTGCCCGTGCCTCCATAGCATCGATGAGCTTCTGAATGGTCTCTCGGTCCACATCTTTGAAGTAAAGCAGTTTCCTGCGGATTTCCGCATCTTTCTGAGGATGAAACCTGGAAATTAGCATGAACAACTATGAACAACTAGCATAATGTCATGTCATGTCCAACCGGTCCAACCAGTAGTAATATTTCAAAGTTCTGGGTTCCAAAGAGTTGCCCCATCGTTGCATTTTTTTTATCGTTCGGCGCTTGACAACTCCCTTGACGTCATTAATTGATGGGCATTGACTCGAGGCATTGCCAAAATGGCGTGGCCAAAATGGCACAATCATCAAATTTGTAAACAATCGACCGCACCAAGGCGAATTCATGTTCAGTGCAAGCTGGTATCTCAGGAGTGCCAGACCCTGGGAGAAAAAAAAAAATCATGCCGCCGGCAAGACATCGTGAAGGCAGGGAGGAATTTGTAAGCGAACCTGCTCAGGCCGCAGCGTCGTTGAAGTTGCAAAGTCCAAAGCAGGGTTGTGCGATTGTTCCATGAAAAGTAATTTAATATTTTATTATATCATATCATATCATATCATATCATACTATATTATATTGTAATATATTATGGTATATTACTTTATTTTATTTTATAGATTAAATATTACATATATATATATTAAGTAACCAGCAACAGTGTGATCCATGGTGATCCAATGCATGAAGGTCTGTGAAACGGATCGTTCCTCCAAAAAAATTAATGGCAAAAAGAGAATTCCATCTTTGTTTCTCATTTTTGAGGTTTCTTGCTTGCAGGTAATGTCCAAGCAAACCCAGCATCACCAACCACCAATGACATGCACCTCGCAGTCAGCATGTAAAACTTTGCTGCCTTTGGATGTCAAGAGATAGACTTCATAGTGACCTGGGCAATTACTTCCAGGCATCCAGCAATTCCAAATGGATACGTGGATGGTGGATGGGGTGGAGGTATTCTGTGCCCTGTCCAATGCCACGTTGCTGTTGTTATCTCCGGAGCTCCGGACTGCAGTGGGGTTGACAGTGACCGACTCCATTCTTAGCAGGGTGGTTCATTATGTTAAGTGTGTTTTGTGGATGGTAAAAGAATTTTGACCCATATCTTTGTGTATTATATATATATACGTGCGTGTTTGTGCGTACATGTATGTATGTATGTATGTATGCATGTATGTATGTATGTATGCATGCATGCATGTATGTATGTATGCATGCATGCATGCATGCATGCATGTATGTATGCATGCATGCATGGATGTATGTATGCATGCATGCATGCATGTATGTATGTAGGGATGTATGCATGCATGCATGCATGCATGTATGTATGCATGCATGCATGCATGTATGTATGCATGCATGCATGCATGCATGTATGTATGCATGCATGCATGCATGTATGTAGGTATGTATGTATGCATGCATGCATGCATGTATGTATGTATATGTATGTATGTATGCATGCATGCATGGATGCATGTATGTAGGTAGGTATGTCTGTTTGTCTGTCTGTCTCTTGTCTCTTGTCTCTTGTCTGTCTGTCTATCTATCTATCTACCTATCTTCCTATCTACCTATCTACCTATCTACCTATCTACCTACCTACCTATCTATCTATCTATCTAGCTAGCTATCTATCTATCTACAATCACCCGTGTCGTATCGTGTCTTTACCCATCGAACCGTGAATTGTGTGAGCGCACCAAGATGCAGCAAGATGCACCAAAACCCTCGGCTGCAATGCTCTTCCCACACTCCCCAGCCGGGCGGCGGCGGGTATGCCACGGTCCGCAACTCATCGGCCGTCGGCGCAGGTAGCCATCATCTCAAACACACAGCCAGCAGTGGATGGGAGAGAATATTCAACCAACATCAATGGAAATCAATTAATCAAAAGAAGTTTAGTTCAGTTAGGAGTTTCCGAGTTACAAACGACTGTCACGGTTAGCATTTCCACCATCATGTCAACCGCATCATCATGTCAACCAACCATTACCGGAAGTGCAACTATTTGGAAGCGTGTAAACTCACGGGTGAAAACAGTCTCGGGTGCAAAACCCTGTGTTTTCTCGGGCAATGTTGCTCCTGGGGTCGCCGAAGTAGGGTCTCTGTTTCCGCGGTTCCGCGGCTCGATCTGGGAAAGTTGTTGGCAAAAAGCGCACAGGACTGTAGCGATAGCTCGGCTTGCACTTCAAAATCGCCGGAACACTTTTGGAAAAAAATTGTGCACAAGACTGTAGCGAGAGCTCAAAAACTGTCACTGTCACGTTCGGAGCAGCCCCGGGTTTGCGCGGTCAAGTCCCAATTGTCAGCGCTGTGCGAACGTTGGTCGATTTGGCACGACGCTCTTGCTATGCAGGTTTGCAACCAGCTGTGACAAAACGCATGGACATTGCTGCGCGCCGCAAAGCATGAGTGATGCTGCGACGCTCCTGGCAAGTGGGATTGCAGCTGGAGGTTGCTAAACGACTTGTACCAGCTGCCGAAGAGAAGAAATGGATTGCAGAAGCTACAGAAAAGCTAGCTGGGAGGCAGCTCAGAGCAGAAGTAGCTGCTCGGAGAAGCAGTAGCTGAGACCACAGCGAAGGGGTCGCAGAAGTAGCTCAACAAAGAAAAGGAGCTCACTCATCCATCAATCCATCCATCCATCCACCCATCCTTCAATTCATTCGTTCGTTCATTCGTTCATTCGTGTAGGCACTGATTCTTCATTAATTAATTGATTCGTAGGTTCATGGTTCAATGACTCATTGATTCACGGGTTCATTGGTTCATTGATTCATTGAATCGTTGATTCATTGGATTCAATGATTCAATAAATTAAATCATTGGGTCATTGATTCATTGATTCAATGATTGGTTCACTGATTCATTGATTCACTGTCTCATTGAATCAGTGCTTCATTGCTTCGTTGCTTCATTGATTTACTGATTCATTGATTCTTCGATTCATTGGCTCGTTGGTTCGTTGATTCAATGATTCATTGATTGACTGAATGTAATGAATCATTGGTTCATTGATTTATTCAGTCATCTGTGCATGGATTCTTTCATGTCCTTTCACTGGCATCTCAACAACCGTTTGCTCATTCGTTGGTGCATCTCACATCTTAAACACTTCGTTGCTTCTGCATCTCGAAAACTTTCTTACAGGCTATCTTCTTTGCATTGTTGTTTCGTTTTTTCGAAACTACCGCCCCGGGCCATGCCGGACACTACCTGGTATCAATCAATATCAATTATAAAGTTGGCCTGGGGATGACTGGATATGACTGGATGAATATCCAAAATGCCCCAAGGATCCCGCCAATGCGACCCAGGCACTCACCAGCAATGGAACCAAGCCCTTGTAAAAGGCGGTGATTTTGGTCTGCGCCAGAAGTCCCATCCCTTTACCTCGGCCAAATATGGACTTCCTAATTACTAATGATGCCATTAATACGACGATAGGGCCCTGACAATCTTGGTGCAACCATTGTCGAGTCTTGCATTTCAATGGTAGGTGGGTGAGACCAAACCTACCACAGCTACAGAAATTACCCAGCCCTTGCAGCAAATACTAAACAGGTCGAATCGAATTGTCATGCGCAATGCCTCTTGCAAATCATGTTATATATATATATATATATTTATTTATATATATATATTGCCATCGCATGCCTAGTTCATCCTCTTCCTCCTCCTCCTCCTCCTCCTCCTCGTCGCCGTCGTCGTCGCCCTCGTCGTGCTCAACCAATCAACCTGAGCTCTTTACATTTCTCTGCCAATGCCACTGCAAGCTTTTGCTCTTCTTGTCCTGGCTCTCGATTTTGAGCCATGGGTGTGTGTGAATCACTGACCCTAAGTTTGGCGTGATAATTTTGCAGGAAAACCTGTTGAATAGCGATGCGGCGATGCCCTGGGAAAGGCACGAAGGTACCAACTGATCGCACTTTTTTAAATTAAACTCTTCAGAATTCAGAATCTGTGAGGTGATCAAATCACCAGCCAGCACCCCGCATTCCCAACTCATCTGACAAGCGGTTGCGGAAGCAGTCCTTTGAAGCGATTTTGGAAGCTTTTTTTGTTACAAATTAGCGCCAAGATGTTCGTCATAGACCTCAAAACAACATCAGTGAGACCCTATTGCGGGACGGGGGGTCACATTCGCCCCTACCTCAGAGTCACACTCGCCACTACCTCAATTACCTTTCTGCTCAATATGTCAGTCAATCTGGGGACAAGGGACAGTTAGGGGCGACTCAGGGACATTGGTTAGGGGGGGACCGGGGACAGTTACCTTTCACATGGATATTACAACGTAGCATCCGAGCGTCTTGGAAGATGCTTGACACGGATGTTACAACATAGCATCCAGAGCGTCTTGGAAGTTGCTTGAAATGGGTTGTTGAAACGTAGCATGCAGAACGTCTTGGAAGTTCCTGCAACGTAACATCCAGAGCGTTGTGGAAATTACTGGACATGGATGTCGCGTTGTGGAAGTTGCTTGAGAACGATGTTACAACGTAGCATCCAGAGCGTCTTTGAAGTTACTAGAAATGGATCTGAGAACCTAGCATCCCAAACAACTTTATTGGAACTGACTTTCCATGACAGTTTCGATTTATGCATACGCTGACTGTTAGAGCTGGAAAACGATCCTTTCCCACCCCTGCAAAATTATTGCGCCTGCCACGCAAAACGAGGTCGAGTCACATTCGCCCCTACACTAGGGTCAGCTGTGCCCCTACCTCCACCTTCAGTAGGGGCAAATGCGACCCCACATGAGGTAGGCGCAAATGCGACCCCTGTGCCAAAAAAGCAACATCGGTGAGACCCTATTGCCCTGTGGCAGAGGCAGAAACCGCAGAAACTGGGTCTCCCACTCAGGCTTGTGGCGCGTTACAAAGAGATCCACCGCCTCAAAGAACACTTCGGCCGCGCAAGTAGCATCATACAGCTTCTCCTGGGATGGGCCAACCCGTTTCTCTTAGGCCAAAAGTCAGGACACTTGGATGCACATACCTAGTTTGATACAGTTCATCTGTTGGGGTCATCATGACACTGCAGCTTGTCTCCAGCCGGGAAATTGGACATGGAACCTCCGGCTCGGTATGGGACAAATCGTTTGTTTTCGTCAGAACTGAACAGTCCAATTCGGCATTCCCAATTAAGATCCATTCTCATATAGGCATATAGGAGTGAAATCATATGATAACATCAAGTGTGCCCCCGTAGCTCCTGAGCCCTGCAAACATCGCAGTTCCCACAGCGGCTTCCAAACCTCACAGCATAGTGCCCTTCGGAAACGGAGAGAAGCATTACTAAACACACTAGCTGTGAAACTATCAATGCTGGACGTTTTGCCAGCACGTCGGGGTTGTTATCATCATCACCATCGCCCTCGTCCTCGTCGTCGTCGTCGTCATCATCATCATTATCTCACCAACCAACCAACCAACCAACAAACAAACAACAAACAAACAAACAAACCATGTGATCAATCAATCAATCAATCAATCAATCAAGCAAGCAAGCAAGCAAACAAACAAACAAGCATCAAACATCAAGCATCAAGCATCAATCATCATTCATCATCACCACTACAGCCATGGCCATCGCCATCAACATGTTCATCACGGTCTTCATCACCTTCATCATGAGCGGAAACGAGTAATCTGCTGGTTGAAACTGAGCAACGGAGGCTCCTGGAAGAGGCAGAACCAGAACTGCTGCATGCGGGTTCACTTCAAAGCCTTTTCAAAATCCCTGGCCCCAAATAATAAAACCATACCCCATGTAGGCCGGGATTTAATGGGGGATGGCATTTACGAACTTTGGAAGGAGCTTTGCTCCTTAGCTCTCCGTGTCTACAGTAAGAGGTATTCATCATCCCTAGCCCCTTGGCTCCATCAATTCCCTTGGCCTATGAGAAGCAACTGTCTGTGTTTCTACATGTGTGGATCCACTTCATTCGATATTCCACACGGGGAGTTTGCTGGAACACGATGGACCAACCACTCAACCACTCAGCGGTCTCAAACTTTCAAGTAGTTGCCACCAATACCCTGCCCACGTCTCCTCGCCCATGTACTTCAAGAGAGTGCTCCAAAGACACTCAGGACTGTAAATCAAGTTGCGCATGCACTCAAAAGATTTCTTCTCCCAAACCTGCGGCTCGCGCAAGGCCCTGGATGATCTGTTGATCTTTTGAAACACATTTGTTTTGCCCTAAAGGGCACAGAGCGCCCCAGACCCACAGTGATGCTCAGTGCGTTGACTGCAGGCACCCTGCCTCCAGCTGGACAGGTGACCTGTGTGGTTTGACCTTGCTCCAGAAAGCGCGCTGAAGAAAGGATCGTTAGAAACATGAGAAATTAAATAGGGTGCCCATTTATGCCCATTTATGCTCATTTGGCACATTTTGGCTTTGCCCGGCCTGCAGCTTTCCAAATCCCAAAGTCCCTGAGGTGCCAGCGAAATCTGAATCCGACGCAATCAGTTCACAGACTGCAGGCTTCCCATCACGGCCAGCGCGGCCAATCCTGCACAACAGCCACTAACATGATGCGTCTCAGCAGCAGGATCACTCTCCTCATCTTTCAGGGGCTGAACCAACCCAAAACAGACTATTATGATGACAAGAACAAACCAATGGCAAAAATGAGATCATACTCTGCAGCCCAAGCATCTGCTGGAAGTATTGTTCCACCTGGCGCCAGTTGCCCATGGAACCATCAGGATGTGGCCCATGGTTAATTATAGACATGTTATAAACTAAAGTCTTTAAAGTGAACATCCAGAGTCGGTAGTAGATAAGCATCCCACAACTACTAAATCTACTAAACTATTTTCCTCATTTTGGGATGCTCAGCAACCAGATTTTGACCCATCCCATCAAGGAATCGTGCAACAATTGCTGCCGAAGGCGCCAGAGCGGGAGCGGCCAAATGGTAGACCCTGCGGATATTGGGGAAATCGATGCCAAGGCCATAAGCGACCTTGACAAAGCGAAGTGGCCATGGCCCTAATCAAAGAGTCAGTGGGTCAAGAGTAGACAGTTCAACCATTCAAATTCAAAGCCTATAGAAATGTCGCACATGAATCACTACATAAACTAAAAATCAAAACACTCGTTGGTTCAATGTTTAGCTGGGCTTCACTTGCTTGTGTCACAAGCGATTTCTCGTCAGGTTCCATCTTTGAAGGCAAGCAGCTGTCGCCACCATGATGTGGTCCCCTGCATGGGGCTGTGGCTCAGAATGAACCACCCCGGATGTGTATGGGTATCGGTATGGGTGTGATTTTTAACTGAGTGCTTTCTTGGGTCGATTCCTGCCCCTTTCTTGAGCCGTATCCGCCTTGTCAGTGGCTAAGACCACACAACGATTGTGCTTGGCCGGACATCAAAAGCACACAATGAGCTCTTCAGAGCGAAGCGGCGAAGCTATTGTTGGCCCTGTTGGCCAGAAATCCAACAATCATGGGCCATGGGGATGCCCTGCTCTTCATTGAACCTCCCTGTCATACTTACAGTATATGCTGACATATGCTGACACTAGCCTATTGCCTGCAACAGTGACCACAAACCAGACCACAAGAAAGTGCACGAGGGGGTACCCTCAAAAATAGGCACAATTCAGTTACTGGGTATGGATGACAAAATGCAGGTCGACATTGCGCACCTTCATCAGAGAAGTCATCATGTGCGGCATCCCGCTGCCCTGAGTCAACGAGTCAACGGCTCCCAGAGATCCAAGACATCTGGGGAGAAAGAAATTGGAAACGCCATCACCAACCCATATCCAACCCATATGCCAAAGGAGCTACCAGAACGTCCCAAGAGATTCCCTTGGCATCCCTTGGTCCTAACGTTTTGGATCTTTTGGCACCGATCCGATATCCCAACTGCAACTGCTTGGTACCACGCCAAACCCTCGAACCAGCCCTAAAACTCAATGCACTCCATGGGGCGCCTCACCAGCGACAAGCTACCCCAACGAAAAAAACCAACCGTCAAGTTGTGTCAAGTTGCTTTGATCTCTCTTGGCGTGATAGATTCCGACCTTAGGCAGCTGCGGATGTAGTGTGTCGCTTGGGCTTCTGGTCGCAAAGCCCAAACCTCTGAGACTGCAACCGTTACGTCGGAAAATTTCAAGAATTCCTGCCGGCTCGACACTGAGCCAAAAAACATCATCAATGAATCGTCGTCAATCATCAATCATCATAATCATTGATACAACACAATTGTCTTTCGCATGCTCATACATTCAGCACTGTTCTGACTGTTCTACACCAGGGGTCTTTATTGCAATCTGTACATATCCGTACTCCAGAAATCAACGACTTTGTGGGCCTTTGACCCCTCAAGTCCTTCAGCTTGGCGCCCACTTCTTCAGCTTCCTGGGGAAATCGACAGATACTCCGTTCAGTCGGTGTGTTCTCGGTGTCAGAAACTGATTCCTCTGGGACTCTGGAGAATATACAGGCAAATAGAGATTCAATTGCGGATCATCTTTACAAATAGAAATGGAAAACAAAACAAGTATTGAAACATCTTGAAACCACCACTCAGTCTTGTCCTTGCGGCGTTTCACGTAGATGATGGCTCTATCGCCTGACGCTCAGTAGCTTGTTTCTTGAAGCCGGGGTTAAAAAGTTGCGCCCTCAACAAATGGGACATGAAGATCATGAAGGCACTGCAATTTTGGGCAATCGCAACAGTAGTCTGTATAATTCTGTGTATGGTTGGTGGATGTTGGTGGCTTTAACACGCTTTAACCACCTCAACCCCTGAAACACCTATGAGTATCTATGAGTCACTTAATTCACTTCATCATGACCCCACTTGAAACATCTTGAAACGACCGACTGCAGAAAAGGTGACCTTTAAGGGATCCTTTTCCGAGCTCCAAATGTTCAGAAAATTGGAAGCCCATGGGCCCATGGGGCTTAAATCTTGATCCATGGAATCCATGACCACTTTGCTCTTGGTAAATCATGTACAATCAGTTTTCTTTGTTGCTAAGCTGGTGAAATCTGGTGAACATCCCCATTTCTTGCTGCTGGCACGGCTGGCACATCCCCATAGAGCACCACTAAAGCCCAAGTGGTCCACCGCCAGACCTTCTCTGCACACTTCGTCCTCGGAAAGGTGGTCCGCTTCAGCGAAACACTGCCACCCAAACGGCACGGGTTGAGAGCTGAAAAACTCAGCTGCCTGGTGAACACGCCATAACACCCTCCTTTATAGAATAATTTGAACAGTTTCATGTTTGAATCCTTGGATTTTTCCTATGTCGGAAATGATCGTTGAGATTGGGATTCTCATCTGCCCTTTTCGCGACTGGGTGTTCAAACTTCAATCCATCCAACCATATTTCGTACCATCTCCAACCTCTCATCAGATCCGTCAGCTCCTCACTTCTGCCCGAGCTTCAGCAATGCGCTCCAAATCTCGCTTCAAGCCCCGCGGCTGAGAACGTTTGAGGACCAGGTTGGGGCGGTAGGCCGAACCCACGGCAACCTTTGGGCCCCTGAGCTGGAGGTAATTGTTGATGTCATCCTGATCCATGATCAACCATGGTCAACGCACCCCGCTGAGGCCCACGATAACACAGCCTCCTTGCCTCCAGATGAGCGAAAATGTTTATATACCTCTAAGATCCTCCAAATATCTAAGTGTGTTGGCGCACCAGGAGTTGAGAGTTACCAAATCTTAGGGTCACCTGGGTGGCACGGCTGCCAATTGAAACTCAGTGCTACTGTATCGGAATCTCCTTGACGTCAGGTGTCTTGATGGCCGTCAACCTTGGATTGAAAGTCATTCACAGCTCCACAGCCAAGTAAATATGGCTCAAACTTGGGTACCCCCCAAAAAAGTATGGACAGTCTTTTAATAGATCGTGCCTGCTGACAATCATTATTAATCATTAATTATAATAACTCTAAGTGTGGGGTTCTGAGTCTCTTATTACAAGTTTGACCCACGCCGGCCGCCCACCTCACATACAACTAACCTCTGCAATCCCAATGCCATCCAGGCCACGCCATAATCGGCACCTCCGGAAAATCCTCACGGAAGAAGCTGATCTCCCGGTAGGACGGCCTTGGGTCAGCAGAACACCCTGAAATCGTGCCCTACAAAAAAGAGTTGCAACATGATTTTCCCCTTCGAAATTCCCGTTTTGAGATAGAATCTTAAAACGTCAGAATCTTGGATTCTTGCGGTGTCGATGACGTTCTGTGGCCACCATTTGACCCGCCCACATCATTTGTGCCCGCGCATTGCAGTGGCCTGAATTCGCCGCCCCATTCTGAGATGCTATGGGCTTCATCCACCGCTAGCAGGGCCACGCGGCCTTTCTCCACCAATGGCCTGGTCATCTTCCCAACTCAAGTTGCATGGGTCTCGTGGAAGTTTTCCAAGGGTATAGGTTAGACGCTCATCTCAGGTAGTAACTGGATGCAACTGCGGTAGTACGTGGTCAAGTGACCAGTTCTTAGACGGCTGTTGATAGGATTTTCCCCTGGACCCCAGGAATTGCAGAGGTATTCGCCATGGTCATGAACCACTTGCTGGGTGTCGTGCTCATCCAATGAGGGAAGCCTGTAGCATGGGGTGCCATTGGTAGACCTCATCGAATTCTTCTGCTGATGGTAACGGCCGGCAACTCCGTAACTCCCAACTGATGGTCAGCCAAACGACTGCTCAACACCCCGTAGCCTCAGGCGGAGAAGAAGATGGCTGCATTGGGTCAGCTTCTCGGGAGTGATGTACACCAAATTGAAATCTCCTGGCTGCGCGAGTTCCCAGCACTGCGTGCATTTGGGAAGGTATCATGGCAGAATCATGGTGCTTTACGGGTTTGCACTGCATCGACAGGTGGCATCCTCGAACTGCTGCTTCATCCATCTGGAATCTGCGTTCAACATCTTCATGGCCTCAGTCGAGAGAAGCCTAATGACCTAGTTATATTTGTCTAATTATAGATATCGAACCGCATCCAACCCAACTGAAACCTACCAAACCCACTGAGCCCTGCGCCTGATCCCAGGAAGCACGCCTTCATCTTGGACCCTGCGGGCGGCTTCTTTCCGGATGCATTTTGATCTGCATGGATAGTGCTTACCCCCCGGCCTTGCTGTTTGGCTCTTTCGTTGAATTTCTCAACCTGTTCCTTCATCAATGCGATCAAAGGGCTCACCTGCACAAGCTTCACAAGCTGCAAACCGTCTGGGCTCAAACAAAAGGAATCGAGCGGTGAAGGATCGAATTGAATCTAATTGAATCTAATTGACATGATTTGCCTACTATACGGGCTGATGGCCACTCCATGGACACATTCATCTTCATGGGTTTGCAATGGTAAAATCAATGATCATCAGTGGATCCCAAGGATCCCAAGGCCCTCTGGTTCTGAGGGGCAGGCCACAAGCACCACCTTTCCAGACACCACTGCAGGCAGTTGAAAGCACAACGACTTCCCAGTGCCCGTGGCCATGTAAACGCAGCTGTCCTGACAGTATCTGGCCGTTGGCAGTGTTCTACATGGCTGGTTGATGCCTGCTGCAGATATGCTATGGACAAAACAGCACATACGAGTAGCATTCAGATGCAGAACTGGAGGTGATCGTCTGAGGTGAGGTAGGGATGGAACATATTTATCACACCAGCAGCAGGATATACAGCTCTGTGAATTTGGTCTTGCTTCCAGTGACCTACCCATCATCGTCTGCCGCTCCCACGCCAGGGCGGACACTGGTCCTTCCCATCAAGAGCTGCTTGTGCTATTTCCCACTGGAAGGGATGCAACTGCTGAATGCCCAGAAACTGTTCTGCTGTGCTGAAGCTCATCGACCGCTCTTTGTCAACCTGCCATTGCCGCATTGCCGCGATCTACACTGAGGTGGCTGGGGAACAAGTGGAACACTGCAAATCATTGCAAATCTACATGCATCTACATATCTTTGAGACACTTCACTTCTGGAGAACAACTACAACTACTCCCTTGCACCAAACAGTTCAATCACCAACAAGCCCTCAGCTGAATGGAACAAGCATGAACAAGCCGTGTTTAAAGAATGAAGCGGCTGGACCTTCACTTGCCAATTTCAGAGGGCTTGAAGATTAGAATCTACAGCATCACACATCACCACACCATTAGTGAAAGTATCAGCCCGTGATCATCCAGAAAAACATATTGCCCAGTTATTCACCTTCATGATCTTCATGTCCATCGACGGCATCTCTGTCATCCGCACCCTTTGCTGTCGGCAGATTTTGCATCTGCGAAGCCAGATGGCCGGGAGAAACCCGAGCAGGATCCGCTGATTCCTGCCCCACTGCTGACGTCCTGCCGAACTGGGGGAATTGACTTTGGCGCATGAGTCCCAAAATGCATCCTAAGCAATTGATAGACCCAAGCCCTTTGCAAAGGCACAAAGAGGTTTGGCAACCTTTCCTCTGAAAGCAATATTGAGGTTTACTGTCTATCTAATTGTATAATCTGCATTATTGCGTTCATTTCTGTATATTATATATATATATATATAATTGTATGTGTATATTAGTATATATATATGTGTGTGTGTGTGTGGTCCACATTAGTTAATCTAAAATCATCTAAAATCTGAACTCATTGTCCAAATTCCTCCAGGAACAGCTTGCATCGGCAGCTGAAGCGGCGCCGCGGCCAGCTGGGGCAGCGGAAGATGGGGCGCCTTCACTGCAGGCTCCATGGCGAGTTCGACGAGCTGGCACCGAGTGCCAGGGGCTAACGATATGATGTGCCTGGACAGCTACCACACAAGCACCATTCGGAAATTTGGATATTGGATAATATTGGATATTGGTACCAAAGAACCTTCATGTCCTTCATGTTTCTGAGATGTTGTGAGTGTTTTTGTTGTTGATCCACATTTTTCAGGTGCTGACCTTCGTTCTTGGTTCTCGGGTGCCGTTGAAATGCATGAGCAAAAATTCAAACTCATGCAACCCACCTTTGGCATGGATGCACAGAAACTAGAATGAAATTAGCCATGGGATCATCCAACATGTTCAATGTTGCAGTTCCCTCCAGCCTTGGTTTTTGCTCATGATTCATGATTTTCAAATATTTTCAAGCTACTTGAGCCCACACTGAACTGCACAAAACAAACCTTCACCAAAATCTTAAGCAATTGAAATCAACATGTACTGAAGATGCATTGGATTCAGGCTCAGGTGACGGGAATGTCAGACTCGGCCATCTATGGTTTGTAAACCCGGGTGTACCTTCAATGTCTGCAATGCAAATGGGCCCAATCTCCTGAGGATTCCCTCCGCAAAAGCTGCATCCTGAAGGAATGGAAACAAAACCCGTGCTTTTGCAAGGCTCTGATCCACCACACCTGGGAGTATCAGGGTGAACCGCTCATCCTTATTCAGACCATTCAGCAAAAGCTGGAGAAAATCGCTGAGAATGACCCCTTGCCAAAGTCTGCATGAGTAGTATTTGCTCGAGTCATCTCAACCCCATCATCTCACAAATATCTGCACCTCTTTTAGCAACAAGAAGTGGAAAACCTGTCGACGTATTGCCTCAAACTTCTCTGTGCCACATTGTGCCACATTGTGCCACTCTTGCTATATCTTGCTATATCTTGCTATTGATGCAGCTCATCTTCGATGTCACATCCCCACATGGGTCCGCCCTCCAGGTCCTTGGCGGCTCCCTGCAGCTGGTGCTTCTTGAGATCCACATCCTCCCGATTGTCCACGATCTCCTAGCACAACGACAGGATCCGATACGATCCGATAGGTGGGATGGGGATGGATGGGGTGATATCCACCCAGAGGCCCAGAGGCATTTTTTGATCGTTTTGATCGTTTTGATCTGTGGTGATGTCAAGAAGAAGGGCAGACAAGGCTGGTTGAAGGGAAATGTTTGAAAAGTGAAACTGTAAGAAGATCCTCTCGAAATGATAATTGCCACCTGGAGATGAATAAATCAACGATCAACAAGTACCGGAAGACCTTGAGTTCGGCCCATACCAGCAGCACCATCTCAACTTGTCGAATGTAGGCGCGGCATAGGATATGCTTGGAAGATGGTGCTGAAGTTTGGAACAACCCGCTGGCTGCAGGAGAAACAAGAAACTTGCAAAGCCAAGCGTTGGCAAGTCTGCCAAGTGATCCCCACATATCCATGCGAGTTCCCTAATGTTCCCTGGCCGCCCATCATCTATCATCACTGCCACCAGCCACTTAGCAACCAACAGCAAGTCTCCTTCATATGCTCCGGCATGCTCTTCATCATGTCCTGAGGTGAAATACGGCACCACCAAAAATCTGGGCAAGTGGGGTGTGACATGACATTTGATGCTTGGGCCACTGGGACATCTGGTAAGGCATGGTAAGGCTGTTTGGCTGTCGCGACATGTCATCATACTTCCCAGGTGCCTCCATCCGTGGGCTTAGACGTCCCTGGTCCCTCACCGCCTCGACCAAGAAAATTCAAACGGAAACCATGCAGCTTTGCGTGCATCATAAACACAGTAATTAATTAGTTTCCCGTGAACTTCCCCCCATCCCAACTATTATTACCACTTCTTTCACCAAGGACCGAAGTTTTCGCATCATCCTAGCTCACCATCCAGCCTCTGCAACCCCCGTCTGGGTGAAGGCAGTCGGCAAACGCGGCCGAGCCTCAGGTGCAACATGTTGGTTACTGAAAATGCCCCATATCTTGTTGCTGTGCAGCGTCGAATCTTGACTGGTACCAGGTACCCAAGTTTGTTTTCCCTCAATAACGGCTGGAACAAAAGCAACCGAGTACCCGGCTGGTCGCTGGTCAGGTTGCTTGTTCAATTCCAATAGCTCCTCTCGCGTAAGAGACCTCGGCATGGCGGTCTGCAAACACCAACTGGTGGGGGGAAACTGTGTGTATGCGTGTCGCGTTTGTGTGCGTGAGCACCAATAAGCCGACAAGTAAGATAAGCGAACAAGTGTACAGGTAAATAGTGAACGTGAGGCGACAAATTGATGATTAGACAACAGGTAATTGATAGATCAAGATACTGTACATGTAAGAATAACATTGGTTCAATAATCTCTACACTTTCAAATGAGAAAATTGAATACACTCAAACGATTAAAAAAAATGTTCGGCCGCAGGCTGAGGGCAAGCAAGTGTATTAAAACACGTGTGCAGTATACAACTGGTTCGCACTGCCCTGCTTTTGAAAGCACTGTCTGGTTGAAAATGAAGGGATGAAGTGGTGAAGTGCCCGCTCCATGCTCTATCTGAAATGCCTTGCAACACAACAGTCAGGAACACTCCTAAGGCCGTAAGATTCTGGAAAAATAAGTGAGTCTGAATACATCAGTATCCGTATGAGAATATGCTCAAAAAATGCGGGCCCCGGGAACCTGGCTATGGGTCAAAAATGTTGTACCACGCAAAAATGGCTGATTCCAAAACCAACTATGACAAAACTCCGTGGATCTACACCTGGTACCACATGTTGATCCAAACCCCTAGCAAAGCTCCAGGCCCATCATCTTCTACCGGCACCTGGCAAATGTCAGAAGTTTAACCCAAAACTGTTGGCCATGGGAGGGTCCAGCTGGGAGAGGAGGAGTCCAAGTTAAGTTTGGGGTTGGAAAGTCCAAAATTTTGAGATGGAAATAGATGGAATACGCCAAACTGACCCAACCAACACCATCTACTCTTCAATGGCAGAATCGTGACATTTTCCCAAAGCTGCTCACCCCCACCCATCAGACTGCCAATTGAGCGGATCTTTTAGGCAACGCTGCGATGGACACCAAGCCACTCAATTTGGGGTGTTTAGGCGGGTATCTGAGGGAAGCACTTCCAACTTCTGATTACACATCGGAGCAAAAGGGATCATTGCGGAATGACTCACAATCATTCAAAAACCAACACAAAAACTCTTCATCGTTTTGGGAGAACTTACTTGGGTGCTCCTGTCTTTGGAAGCAACCCATCACGAGCTGTTGCAGCCGGTCATCAAAACACCTTCTTGGCTGCCTCGAATGAGGCACGAAATCACAGCTGCATATTGGCTCCCAATGAGATCTCTCTTATTGACTGGGTGACTGGATGACTTGATCAGCTTCCTCTCCCATGGTGTTGTCATGGCATAGTCTTTCTACAATTGCAGTTGTCCAGCCCATTTCCTTGATGTCGAACCACGAGCAACTTGAATATGAAACGTATGCAAACCTCGTCACCTTCTGTGTGACACACCCTGCCTTGGAACTCTGGTTCTTCTTTTTATCTTTGACCTGATGGCAGTCTGAACAGCTGCAACTCCCAACTACAGGTTGCCCCACTCAAATCTGTAGCCAAGATCACCCCGAAATCATACGCAAAGACATTTCATCTTGCCCTGCCCCTTTACCTTCCGGTTTGCTCGCCTCCTCAGTATTTTTGCGCTTCAGCTTGGGATTGGCATCTGTGCTACCATCCATTTCCACCTCGGCAGAAGGTAGCCTCTCAGACAGCCGCATGGGAGTGATCTGAGCATGGCACCCCCATGTCGCGGGCGTAGGCGCCTCGGCAACCAAAAACTCCCTCGCCGCTATGTGTTTGTTCTTTAAGGGCCTTAGGTCGCCCCAAGTGACTGGAAAGAGGAAAAGAAAATGCATTGAGGCAATTGAGGCTGCAGTTGGGGCCTTCAGAGGGAACCGCATTTGGGGAGGCCACTTTAAGAAAAGAGTCCGGGTGCCTACAGGGGAAAAAAACGAGTCCAGACTGCCTTCAGCTGACCTTTCCAAGCTTCCCACCGAAGATGTCATCCAACAGGGCCATCTCCATGGGATCTGCCCCGTCCTAGCCGCGAACGTTGAATTTCCATGCTGTTCTCGGGATTCGGTTTGTTCATGTGTGTTCTGTTTTTTGCGAACTCGTTTGGGATGGGAGAAAGGATGCGCCGTGTAGTGTGCAGCAAGTCACAAGTGCAAGTGAACATGATAACAAGATGATTGGAAGATTCGATGATCAGAGATGGGCACATCCAACGGCTCACAATGACCTTGAACTGCTGCCGAGACGCTGCAAACATGTCATCTTCCTGCACTGTCTGCGGCACCTGGCAGGTGCTTTTCTTGGGCATTGAGAATCCCAAATTTCCCTTGGCTAAAAATTCATGTTGGGGGGTCATGCTCGCACCCCAGTATCAGGGATCAACCCAGTTGCCCATCTGTACCTCTGCTTCAACCTTGTCCGCTGCTTTGGGACCCTCAGCAGCCGCCGTGAAGAGGTCTTCCTGTGCAGAAACAGGTGGTCTCATGGCCGTAGACGAAAGTGATGAAATTAATGGAAAATGTTTGCATTTTAACATCATTACCATGTCACGTTTGCATCACCCCTACAAGAAGAGGCGTAGACGCATGATATACTTCTAAGCTTGTGGGAGCTCATGCGAACCCCGGGTTGCATTTTCAAGCGCATTTTGCGTGGCAGCCGTGGGACGGTCAATTGTTACCCTTTTTTGAATGCTTTATACTTTGAAGCTTCTGGCGGCAGGAAGTTGCGACCGGAATACGACGACACGGCTTATGTCATTATGTCACTGAGGATTTCTACAGGGGAGCTGTCACATGTGAAAGCTCAACAAGCGCAACTTTTGTCATACCAGTGCCTACCCCAATGTGAAGGCAATGGTTGGGCTTGAAATCCTCAAAGTGGGACACCGCCCCACGTGAAGTCCATACTTATCCCAGACCCCGCTCGCCTCATCAGCCACACCAGAGGCATTCACCACAGGGTTGTCCTGAGGCCACGGAGAAAGGCAGCCTGCTGTGGCACAAAGTTTCCTCTCAGGGTCCAACCGGTTTCTCCCCGAACCAAATCACCAGGGCAGTTTTGTCCTAGGCACACCGGTGCAAATAAGTTCGTCGCTTGCAGCTGTGATTCGGATGTACTTCATCCCGGAGCAGATCTAGTTTCCACCCATGTTTCGTATGTTTCGTTGAAGTGGTTCTTGATTGCGGATGATCGAATCTTATCATCGATCTAGTTCAGGATAGGTATCAATCACTCAGTTTGATGACCCCAAAAGCAACACCAGCCAAGCATACTTCTGGCGAAACGCCATCCCCACTTGAGCATGGGACATCCGAAGGATCTCGAGCATGGGCTGTCTCAACCAACAAACGGGCAGCCTCATCACGTCTCGGATGGAGTTGCTCCCCTTACGCTTTTTTGAACTTTGAACCCAGACTATGCCTTCATTCTCATAATATCTCAAAATCATACAATCAAAACTTCCATAAAATGCTTGTTCAGTTGGGTAGACCAGGGATTCAGGTCTGATATCCTATGCTTGGACGAACCAATGGATTCCATGATTGGGAAACCTGTGTCTCCTGCCCGCTGGTTGGCTTGCCCCATCAGCCACTTCTTAAATATGGCTGGCTGTAATAAAAATTCGACGAGTTGTGTGGTAGTGACGTCAATGATGATTTCCAAAAAAGTGGAATCAGCATGAATTCATGAATCAGCATGAACCAGCATGAATCAGCTCTATTTCATTCTATTTCCATGGTTTTCCATGGCTAATTCCCATATTTTTCCATATGGTCAACGGATGTGAACTGACCAGTTCCTCAGATCTCAACAAACCCCTGGGCCTCCCGACCTTTTCGGCCGCATCGCTGCCTCCCTCACGCAAAGGGCCCGAAGCAAGACGAACCGCCTGACATGATCTCACCAAACCATGGGCTTCCCCTACCACCGTACTATGATAAACCGTGCCTTTGAAAAAGAAGAAACATCATGAAACATTTACAGTACATCCCCCTCCCAACAAATAACTACAACGGCGACAGGTGAAAACTCTTTTGCATCAATCCAGCAGAATCACAATCGGCTCCCTTCATCCAAGAACCCCTTCTGCCCCACCAACTGCCTCCATGTCGGTGACGCTGCCTGTCACACCATCAGAACTCAAGATTAGCATGACCTCGGAGGCAAGCGCACGCGAAGGCTTCTTCACTCAAACCTCCACCAACCCCCCAACAAGCATCAGAATATATGGACCAAACTCGGCCACGCATGGAAATATATGAAGGTGCCAAAAATGGACAGAATGAACATCTTGCAATCGTCATATATCATCTATTCTGTTCAAACTACTGGACGTTGATAGCAGAGTCAGGGGTTTGGCCCATCTTTCTGCGCACTAGCGACGTGATAGAGACATTGAGACAGAACTTCCCATTGTATCCATTGTTGGATACACCTACATGTAGTGATGCTACAACCTTCTACATGCTCGTATAGGGCATCAGTGTCAACCAATAGATACACTGCTGTCGGTGATTGCCCACACATACTGCCTATTGTTGGCCCCTGCTCTAAGTCCCACTGTCCAAGCACAGCCAAGAGACGTCTTCCTGAGAGGCAAGTGCTGACCGTTGTGCATAGGACTTTTCTTGGGGCAATACTCAGAAAACACAGATCTCATAGCCAATATCAACCAGATCATGATCAGTAAACCGCAGTGGAGCGAACAGATTGATGGATGTTTGGGGTAGCCCCAAATAGAAGCAATTACGCCATAAGTCGGGTTTGGCTTTGCCGTCAAGAAGTCAAACCTGGAGTCCCTGTCTCTGCACACCACAACATGTACACACCACATCAGGAATCATTCCAGTCAGTATCCGATGCAGATTCGAAGCAACAATGTGAACTCCCACCCGTCCCTGCCGCATCATCTTGTTCACTCAGAATCATTCTGAATCCCTGCGCTTCCCTGCGCTTCCCTCAAACAGCAACACTTCCCAGGTCACCTCCACAGGTCACCCTGCCTCCGGGTCGATCGCAAAGGCCGACAACTCGGGCACTGCTGTGACCACCTCGGCGGGGACCTTGAAATCCACGTCGCCGAAGGAACGAGTTACCGAAAGACCTGCGGCCACTTGGCCACGAGATTTCAGGATCACCTCAGCGGCAAGATCTGCATGTGTCGTTTGGAGTCTGCGGGGACGAAGGGCGACCCATCTGACCCTAACGTAACGCACATATGTAAAAAGTAAAAAGATGTAAAAAGCATAAAAAAGTTGGGTTGATCACAGTTAATCGTTCCAAGTCAAGATGAAGAATATGAAAAACGGAAAGGGATGCAAAAGGGTTTGAGGTCACCAAACCAGATTTTTGCCCCTGGCCTGAACCTCAATTCATCATTCAGGAGTAAATAATTGGTGGAATATGGTGAATAACTGGTGGAATAATTGGCGGAATTGTGTGAATTCCACCTTGGGCATGGAGTGAGACCTTTGCACTCCGAGAGTGCTGTGGCCTCCCAAGGGCAATCTGACTTTTTGAACTTTGAGCTCGCACTTTTTCCACCTAGCAATTGCACCATTCAATCCTGAAACACTTTGGATTCAGCAGCACATCTTGGAGACCTGTTCGCTCTGCCAAAGCTATCAACATGCACCAACCTTTCATTTTCCCGTGGCCATTGTGTTATTGGAACATTGAAGCCATTTCTGGCCACTGCACTGTAGCTCCACGGCTCCACGTAGGATTTGTTCAGGCCGCTGGCATAAAGGGCTTTGAAACAGCATGCCAAATGTCTCCAAAGCTGTGCGAACCATGCATGGCAAAACCGGAATCGCCGGAATTGGTTTTCAAACTGGGTGGAATGGTTTCCGTGGCTTCCTCATCCTCCGAGCCTTCCTCAGGCGACACAGCCGTATCCACGGTGTCCACGGCTTCCACGTCTGGACCTTCCTCTCGCGGCACACTTTCCGGTTCTGAGGTGATTTCCATGGCTTCAACCGTCTTGGGCAAGTCCTGGGAGTCCTGGCTGGCACCATCCACCGTGTTGTCACTGGGTTCAGATTCAGAGTTGGTCTCCGTCTCTGGGTCTTCGAGGCTCGCATCCCACCAAGCGTC
>Ga0126342_10005034_pt1 | contig 22865 bp, 23 predicted proteins | sample Cyp1metagenome_FD_92528 | JGI IMG/M metagenome (GOLD analysis project Ga0126342, IMG submission 92528) | Coral microbial communities from Lord Howe Island, Old Settlement Bay, Australia - Cyphastrea 1 metagenome | ecosystem: Host-associated > Invertebrates > Cnidaria > Coral ...
TGATGATTTACCTGATGATTTACCTGATGATTTACCTGATGATTTACCTGATGATTAGCTGATGATTTACCTGATGATTTACCTGATGATTTACCTGATGATTTACCTGATGATTTACCTGATTATTACGTATATTACCTGGAATGTTTACCTGATACCTTACTGACACAACGAAAAGATGTCATCCTGGACCATGCCAAGCTGTGGCAGGCTGCCAAGAGGTCAGCTCTCAGAGGGTTCCTGTTGAAACCGCAAATTTGAAGTTTTGCTTACCCTCTGGTAAACATACAAAAAAAACATGGAAAATCACCATTGTTAATGGGTAAATCAACTATTTCGACTGGGCCATGTTCAATAGCAAAGTTTTGAATTACCAGAGGGTACATGCTTTGGGTGTAGTTTTTCTTCGCTTTATGATGTTTGAATTTGTGGCCACTCTTGAGGTGCTGCTTCCAGCACAGCAGCACGTAGCTAGCATCTCAGAAGATGATTCACAATATGATCCAAGTCAGTCAGTGCTTCGCATCGAACATTTCAGCTGTCAGGTTTATCTCTGAGATCTCGGGTTTGGAGCTGATTTGTTTATTGCGGAGTATGGGGAAGTGTTGGTTTGCGGCTGATCCAAACCCCATCTTTGGCCAAGGCACCTGGAAACCAGTCAGCTCTTTCTAACAGCTCCAGAGTCGCAGCCGGAACTGCTCTGGGGCTGCTGGGAGCATCTGAATGTCTGGCCTGTTTGGAAGATTTTTTGTTGGGGGCCTGAAGACATGACAGTCATCGGTCATATCGACTTTCAGTGGATGTTGTGGACCTTTGTGACAGCTGAAGAGTCATCCACTTTTGATGCTTATCATTTATCGATATGAGGATTATGAGGATGACCACTGAACATCAGACTCATTAAAGTGGATGTCATCGGACTTTTGATCACTTCTTTTGGATGCCATTTTGCTCACAGCAGCTGACATGATCTAAATGAGTCTGAGAAAGCTGCCAGCAACTTATTGAATAATGAAGTCCTCAATGAGGGAGCCTTCCCAAATCACCACCTTCTATCATCCAAGCCACTTACACAAAATGATCCAATTTCTCATTGAATTTGCGCAAAAGTGTCAAAGTTAGACCTATGGAATTATTTTTCCAAACATCTATAAATGGTATAAATCATGGATTTCAGGATATTTATTGGATATTTCAGGTTGATTCCAGGTTGAAATGATCTGAATTTCAGCGCGTTTAGCCGCTGATGGCCATGGCCAAACTGGCCAAACCATGGGCGCTGCCAGTTGCACCGAGAAGTGCAGCTGGTCTCCCAGTTGCGACCGAGACGGTGGCGTCTATCTGGACTTCGTCACGGTTTCCTGGTGGAAAGCCATGAAAAAATGCCGAAAAAATGCCAGGAAAGTCTGGCTGAAGTTTGAGAAATGGATAAAATGAATTTTTTTGGTTGGAAAAAATGAAGAATTAGAAGTTCACCTCATTGCTATTTTTTTACTTGACTTGTGCATGTTACAACATGTTAGAACTGTGGAGATTAGTTGAAACCCCAATCTGATGCTAACAATCCCTTGTTCTAGCATGTCCCAAACAGATCGAGAAGTGATGTATCACTATTTTCAGTCGGATCTCACTTGTCCCTCCATTTTTTGGGTGGTAAGTTGTTTCTATTGTTAGATACTATTACCCAAAGCCACCCTATGATTTTTGTTTAGATACCCACAATATCCCACAATACATAGTTGTTGCAAAGCCAACATATTTTTTTGGGTGATTTATTTAGATACCCATGGTTTTACCCATTATAAGATGGTTTTTGTTTACCCATTATAAGATTAGTTAGATATATAAGATCGTTGTTGGCATTACCCATAAGATGTATCCCAAAAAAAAACATCTTATGGGTAATCCCAAAAAACATCTTATATATCCAACCATTTTTTGGGGGATTACCCATAAGATATACCTACCCTATGGTAATTTAACATAGCTATTGAAAAATTGCCATTTATAATTAGTGAGTTGTTCCATTAATAGCATGGTGATTTTCCATCGTTTTTTGTATGTTTACCAGAGGGTAGATACCCTAATTGTTTCTTTGGGGAGCCAATCATCCCATTATAAGATTAGTTAGATATATAAGATGGTATCTGATAAATTCTGATAATCTATAGATCAAATAATGAATCGAATAATTCTGATTTAGATACCTAGGTACCCTATTGTTTCTTTGGGAGAGCCCACCATCCCATGAAACCCCCCCCAATGGGCTCTCTCAGGCGATTCCCAGCCACGGCTCCTGCGGTGCCTTTGACGAAGAACTCATCGAGGTCGAGTGCCCCGCGGGCGCCACGTTTCCGGAGACGGTGCAGAACCTCAACGCCTTAGATCGGCGCCTTGGAAGGGCTGGTTGGTTGCTGAATATTTCGCAGAAATCAAGCAGAATCCCATGAAAAATCATCTATAAATGGGCCATCTATACCATGGCTATGTTAGTCATAACCAGAGGGTATAACTGGTATAACATATGGATGTGTCTGAAAATAGGCTAAACCCCTAAACCCAATGGTTTTGCTGATCATTATCCCGGTTTGAAATGGCTATTTCATTGGGAATATTAACCCAACATTTTCAGACAAACCCATTTCGCAGAATCCCATGAAAAATCTCATATGGGGTTGGGTCAATACCTATTTTCATACCATTTTTAGGGTGGTGAACATCCATTTACCAGCTATGTTGATGTGAACTACAGGGGTATAAGGTTTTGACACACTGCCATATATGGGATGTCATCCTTCCCATTGACTAATATTTGGGATTTGGGATTTTGGATCCAGTAGCTAGCATTTTTTTAGGAGAATCCCATGAAATTTATGATCATAATATCATATAATTAATCTGGTTATTGTTGATCTATATTAGAATCACCATATTTGATCAATGATAATATGGATCATAATACACAAATGATCGAATAATATCTGGTTGTTGCTGACTGGAACTTTGTTTTATTTTCCATATATGGGAACGGAATGTCATGATCCCAACTTTGGCTGGTTGGTTGCTCAATATTTCGCAGAATCCCATGAAAAGCTGGTCAGTTTGCTCATCCAAAGTTGCTCAAAAGCTCAAAAATGTTGGATACATCATGGTTAAAACCAAGATATTGACAAGTTCTGGAGTTCTGGTTGGTGGTTTCAAACATGAATTTTATTTTCCATATATGCCATATATGTCATAATCCCAACTGACGAAGCTCCATGATTGAACAGAGGGTTGGCAAAAATCCCACCATTTGTTTGGTGCTTCCAGCTATAAACCTCCGTTCATGAGATTGTTGAACACCATTTTTGATGATTTTTTGCATGGCTGGAAAATCCCCCCAAAAAAAAACCAGAGTTTCCAGCCATGTTCCCACTGAAATAGCCATGAAACTGTGGGCGTTAGCTGGGGGAGTTCCCAGCTGGAGGCTGGAATCTGAGGCATTTTCTGCACTTTTGTGGCTCTTCCAATGTGGTGGTTGTCAGATGGCTCTTGCACTTCGGGGCATCCCCATTTGCCCACGATTCCAACAACACCACTGGCGTGCATGTCACGGAGCTGCATATTAGCATGCCTTTAGCAAAACGTCAAAATCAGGCAAAATCTGGGAAATCCAGGTGCACAAAAAGATGGCAACCATGATTTCTACAAATGCGTTTGTAAGTATATGGGTATGGATCAATACCTATTTTCATACCATTTTTAGGGGGTTATTCACATCCATTTATTTACCAGCTATGTTGATGTGAACTACAGGGGTACTATTGGTTTTGACACACTGCCATATCATCTCTGATGATGTGGAGGAAGGGCTATGCCGGCGTTGAGATCTGCTCAGGTTGCTTGCAGGGCAGGCTCAGCTGGCGTCCTGCAGGAGCTTCTGAGGTGAGACAAATCTTGGGGATGACATTTCTGGTGATCAGTGCGGAAGGTTTGACATTATGATGTGAAAACCCATTGAAAAATAGATTTAGAGTTAGAGAAAACTTAAATATATACCATGATTATCCATCAACATATGACATATGATGCATTTCATAGGTTCAAAGTAAAGGAGGTGGAATAGAACCAGAAAATCAGCCGGCACTGCACCAGGCATCGCCCCTCCTTGGATCGCGCGGATGTAGCTGGGTGGACTCCGCTCCATGTAGCTGCACGGATGTCCCGATGCAGTCTGGTGGTGATTCTGCTGAAGGCGACAAATTGTTTTTTCGATTGGAAACTGACAGAAACAGTTACCATCAGAATCCATCAGATTATCAGATTCAATTCATTGATGGCAAGAATTGGGTGGTGTGATGTAATACCATCAAGTGATGTTTGCAAAAAAAAACAAATGGTTCATTCCCTGTCCCTATTTGTTTGCTAATTATTGATGTTTGGGTACGTCCAAGAATGTGAAATACCCAAAAACTCCGCCAAAATGGTCAAATTACTGGGCAAAATCCATGGCTTTGGGTCATGTCCCCTTGTCGCAGGTTGGAGCGCCATTGGGATCTCGAAATTCCCATGGCGAACTTCCATCAGAGATGTGTTTGGACGAGGCAACACACATGGCATTCTCCTCGTACCAGGAGCATCTGTTTTCATCATCGAGATCCCCTTGGAGCTTCCAAGTGGACAGACCAGATGCTGAAGATGCAGAGGATTCTTGGACCATCATGGACCATCATGGACCATCTGAAAATCATGTTGAATAGATATCATTACATTAATTATATTATACATATTACATATTATAGATATTATAGATATTATAGATAGTATAGATATTATAGATATTATAGATATTATAGATATTATAGATATTAAACCATTTAAAGAATTATAGAACATGGATATATGATATTAACAAGTATCCACGTTTCATCATTATATCCAGATAGCCTGCTGTTCAGCTTCCCAGATCCCCATTTTTTTCGATGGACAAAGCACCACCTCAAAGCGTATGTGTAATAAATCAATACATACCCTAAATCCAAAATGCAAAACTATGTACTGGTTAGTGGTTTCAAACATGTTTAATTGTCCATTTCATATATGGGACGTCATCCTTCCCATTGACTAATATTTTGGATTTGGGATTTTGGATCAGTAGCTAGCATTTTTTTAGGAGAATTCCATGAAAAATGTCAGTTTGCTCATCCAAAGTTGCTCAAAAATGTTGGATACATCATGGAAAACCAACATATTGACAAGTTCTGGTTGGTGGTTTCAAACATGTTTTATTTTCCATAATATATGGGATGGTCCTTCCCATTGACTAATATTTTGCAAGATGGTTAAAACCATCAACCAGATGTAGGTTGCTGAGTTCTTTCATTTTTCCCCTAAAACCAAACGGTTTTTCCTCCGTTCCCTGTTCCGCCAAGGCCCCTCTTCCAACGCCTTTCTTTACCCCGCAGCATCCTATTGCCAGTTTCCGCGGCCACAAAGACGCCTCGCAGATCGGCGTGCGAATCTTCAACGCCCAGCCGGGCTACGGCATTGCCTTCATCCGAGCGGTGGGACTGGTTCACGACTACCCCCGGAGCGCCTCCAAGTTTCTGTTGCAGGAGACGGTGGATCGCAAGGTTGGGAATGGGGATGGTATGGGTATGGTTATGCTGTGGTGATATATGGGGAATTGTGGGTATGTGATCACTGTTCCAAAATACCTGTGTTCCTTCATGTTTTTTTCGATTGTCTTTCTTATCTTTCTTTCATCGTTGCCTTTCTGTCTTGTTTTCTTGGTTGGTTCATTCGTTTGTCATCTCATTCCCTCTTCCCTTCATATATGTTTGGGCAGGCATCATAATCATCAAACATAGATTCATCAAGAACCATGCACATCTTCAACGAAAAATCACCTTTGCCCATTGCACCCAGGCTGTTGGCAATTTCCTCGGCGAAACCTTCGCCATGTGCGACACTCTGCGGCTGGCATTTTTCAGCCGCTGTGATCTGTGGAACACCGGAGTGGTCTCGGCGCTTCTGCAAGCATGTCATGGTTTGGAATGGCCTGGGGCCCTGGGCATTGAAGTTCTTGTTGATCATCTTGCTGAAAGTCAAATACTCAAGATGCCATGCTCCCAAAAAAATGTAAATGATAGTAAATCTAAACTTAAAACCCACCGGCATTGATGTATACACATTTTTGCATCGGTCTTGTGGAAAGCAAAGCCTCGGCAATTGTCACTTTTTGTTGAGGCCTGACGATCTACAAAAAGTGAATCGTTTGGTCCATGCTCTCGCCATCAACTGGTGGACCTGCCATGAAGAGTTTGCAGATGAAGAGGCCATTGGAAAGACCAAATCACAGCAGGATATGGACATTTCCCCCTGAAATGGGATGAATTCGACCAAAATCTCGGGTTCTCTGGGTCTTAATTTGTGTGCCCCCATCCCTATGGGAAAACTCACCTTCAGCCAGCCACAGGTATTGCAACCTGATGATCTGGACGAAATCCGAGGATTAGAGTTGAAAAGTAAGCTGGGCAACGCTGAAAATTTGTCATTTTTATTCCTCTCCTGTCTCTGTTTGCATCACTATTTGCACGAATGTGCTGGCCGAATGGAGCCAGAAATCTGGCGCAAATTTCATGAATCCATCGAAACTGTTCCTCCAGTGGTGCTGCACAAGATCTTTGCGGTGATCAGACGCCACTGGATACCACAGTTCAGCATCCCGTTTTTGTCTTCAAAAAACTTCAAGAGATGTGAACCTCTGCCTGTCAGAAGCAGTTCCTTGCCGTGGCTTCACGGTATCCCTGCTATTCAGGGTTGGCTGTCAGTGGAAAGCACTCCTCCACATGATATTGGCTATCGATCCAAACGAGAACTTTGGATCAGCATCTCATTGGGACTGCTGTGTTTTTCCCTATCTCCCAGTTCTGCTGCCCCTGAAGCCTGTTTGGCGTTGACCGGACTGCAGTCCCATTGGGACGGAGAACGAGTGGTGCTGCAGAAACACAGCGGCAGCCGATCGGATGCTGCTGCCACCGCGGGGAAAGCGGATGTGATGCTGGCGCATCTGAAAGCTGATGGCAGTTGGAAGGAATGCCAATTTCAGAAGATGGAGCTAAGTATTGGACCGTCCTCACAGGAAGATCCTCAGAAGTGGCTCCAATGGTTGGCAGATTCGGCCATTGACATTAATTCAGTGTAGCTGGCGATCAGCCAAAAAAACGGTCCCAAAGTGACCTAGAGGTGGACCAGTGGGTTTGTGTCAAAGGTAATTCAGAGGATCCAAAGTTTTTCAGATGTGATGATCATCGGATGTGTTTGGGAAATATTGGGAAAACCCTATGTGACATATGAATTACATATGACTCATATGACTGCTTGTAGATCTGTTTTGATTCTTTGATGCAGACCCAGTAGCAGAAGTCACGGAGAATTCCGAATGCATTTGTCACAACGATCTGAACAGATGTCACCGGAAAAAGCTTTGCCAAGGCCATATCAATGTGCCGCATCCAGATGGATCTTCCAAAGATCTCCTGTTTTGGCAGCTGGTGAGTCTCATTCTGCCAGGTAGCTAGACGGAGAAAGCGCCGCTTCTTGCGAGCAGCTACCCAGGATGCCTGGGAATGGTATGATTGGTCCAGGGTATCCCTGCATTTCCAACAGGATTTGGAGCAAAGTTTTTAGACAGTGTTTACGACCCGGTTGGAAATCACCAACTGTTTGGTCATGTTTGGCATTTCACATCCCATTTTCCAGGCTTCCTCCAATTTTTGTTAGGTAAATGATTGCCACACTTGCCATTTGACCTCTTGATCTACCCAGTTTTCCCTCCTTTTTGACCCATCAAAACACCAGGACGCCTTCTTTGCAGCTGCTGAGATCTTCGATGAAGATGAGGTGGACGTGGCCATCATTGGAGCTGGACCCGGTGGAACCTTGATGGCATACCTCCTGGCCGAGCAGCATGGGAAGCCGCAACCTCAGATCAGCTTGGGATTTTTATGGAAAAAATATGGATGACCTGATATGACCAGCTGCTGTTAGCTGCTGTTAGCTGTTCAAAACATGAACTGGGCCATTTTCGAAGTGCGGTTTGACTCATGCCCGGTAGTTTTCAGCAGATCTCCTCCCTGAAAATGAAAATGCCAATTTTTGACAAGAAAATGGTCGCCTAATGGAGATACGCAACACACCTATGCAAAAATTATACAGGTGACAGCTGGTATACAGATTAACGAATGCTAAGTAATCAACCTTTAACCATCATTCAACATTAAAATCATCTATAATTATCATTATATCATTTATATCATTATATCTTTCAGTTTTCACATCATGTGTTATTCCCAAGCTGCAGGAAGGTTTGCCTGATCGACCCTATGGCCTCAAAGAAGTGGCCCAACAACTATGGCGTTTGGCAGGTTCTGTGTCAGGAATGGTGATGCAGTGGTGAGGAATTCACAAATAGATGAATAAATAACTATTAGTTATATTATAAGATATAGATATTATAAGATATAATATAAATAAGATTTAGAAACCAATAGGGATATAATGATCACAATGGGAGATATAACCCCAAATGGCCATTGAATAGGAAACGGGATGATGAACCATTGGATCAGCGTATTTTCAGACGAACCCAACGGCCATGCAAGGCGGAGTGGGACGCCCTGGCGGCAAAATTGAGCTTGGACTTGAGACAGTGTCAGTCTGACATGTGCTTGACTTGGGGATGTCTAAAAATAGGGTATACCATTATACCCCCAATTGCTTAGCCATTGAATGTCGGGAAAATGATGTTTTAATCCAATATATTTTCAGACAAACCCACGTGGGTGAAACAGCATAGACTCTGGTATGCTTGATTGGCGCTATAGAAGTTGAGTTATGCCCATATCATTCTGGTGGAATAGTTTACAGTTGCAACCCGATAACCCCAGATGTAGCTGGTAGTGCGCATAGGGTGTCATCAAATGTTTCTCTGTGTTTCTCTGCCAGGTTTGCAAGTTGAATGGGAAGTCACCGACACCTTCTTCGGAGGTAGTTGGGAGGCATGCAAACTAAATTTGTTTAGCACGTGAAGAAAGGACCACGAAAACCATCCAGTTTTCATCGATGTTTCTTGCACATCAATAGTGCCACAGTGCCACCCGCCTTGGTGCAGTTGCCCATTGAGAACCGTTTGCGACTTCAAAGACCATACGTCCTGCACCCAGGAAGTATCAGCCCCCCCGTGAATCATCCTGACTCCAGTAAAAATGGCCCGCTTCCAATATCTTCCAATGACCCAAGAGATCCCAAGAGTCTGCAATTCCCAGAAAATCATGTTCATTTTCCATCTCAAGCTGACCATTTGAGGCCAGAGTTGACCGCAGCAAACTGAAAAAGCTGCTGCGGAGCAGTTTCATCCTCAGGATTTTTCAACTTATGTGTGCAGCCTCGCTAGAATTCTGGGAAAAGCCAATTCATAGCTACATGTGAACGAGTTGCGAACTTTTTTCCAACAGAACAGGATGAACAACAACAAATCAGCCTTCAAAGTAATGTGATCAACCAGATCAACCCCATACCCAAAACATATAAAAACCATCCCCAGAACATTGAGATCACCATGACCATAGATCCATGTGGCCTCCCCTTTCCATTCCAAGTTTCGACCAAGTTTCACCAAGGCTCCAAAGTGAAGGTCATCGAATCGGAAGTGGAGGCTGAAGCTGTGGCCTCCAATATCTTCGATAGCCCAGCGATTCGCCACAGTGCCACAGGCCGGGATCCACTCTGATCCACTGGTGTTTTCCACGTGTTTTTCCATGTCCTTAGATGGAAAAAAACTGGAAAAGTTGGAACTGGACTGGACACCAGGATGTTTATGGTTTCTTAAGATAAGTGTGTACCAAATCCGGAACATCTGCAGATTTTGATCAACAGATCCAACAGATTTTGAAGATCTGACATCAACTTTCGTCAGGATCCATCATCCTGCTATCCAATGGCTCGGCAGTTCGTACCAAGCAACTTGGCGACGAACCCATGATGAAACTCAATGGATTGGAGGGATTTTTAACAGGAAAGCCCCAATATTGAATGGGAAAATCGATAGTTTCCAATCATCCAAACGTTCATCCAAACTCTCGTTGTAATCTCCTTTTTCCTACCCAAAACAAAGTGTTTCCAGTGGTTTCCAGGTGCACTTCCCACCATCCGATATGTCCAGAGGCTCATCGTGGATTCCACGGGCTTCGAATCCCGCCTCACTCGACGTCTCCCTGCAGCGGGGCAGCCACCAGCTCCAGCACCGGGATATCAAATCGCCTATGGTTGCGAAGTGGTCGGCGGTCTCAAAGTTGGGGTCATGTGATTTTGGCCAGCTTTGCCTTGGGTATATCTCAAAGTTGTGAAAATTGAGAAGTACCTCATTTTGAAGACAGTGGTTTGTGGTTGAGAGACTCTATATGGTGCTTTTTCTTTGCTTCTATTTTACTTGGGACAGTATGAGAAACTCTTTACTTTGAGACATCATCCCAAAAGAACGTGCCAATTGACATCAGCCTTCACCAGTTGCGTCTCAGATCAGGTCGTAGATGGACCATTGCATTATGCGCCAGAAGCGATGACCCTCTTTGACTACAGAACGGACCACCTGAGTTTCGACAAGGCAGTGGCATGTTGCAACATACCATCCTTAGGCGCCAATATCAAGCAGCAAGGGTCAAGAATCTATGGATATCTAATGGAAACCCATGGATATATATATATATATATATATATATATGTATATATATATAGTATATATATATAATGTATATCTAATGTATATCTAATGGATATCTAATGGATATCTGACAGATCTCCATGGATAACAATGGTCCCCCTGCCAGGAATGGGAGGAGCGGGCCAAGAAAGAGCCCACCTTCATGTACGTCATGCCTTTGGGTCCTGCCGCTTCCTTAGTTGGTGTCTGGCACCGAGGGCAACGTCATCAGCCATGGTTGGAGAGTCCTGCGTTCCACCGCAGGTTCCGGGTGAAGCAGACGCACAACGAGCCTGGCTCTCAGATGCAGCTGCCAAGCTTGTCGCTGTTTGTCCATGAAGTGACCAGTGATCTTTGATGATCTTTGGTGATCTTTGCCCCTTTGATGCGTTTGACGTCAGGTGTTTTTTGAGGAGACATCACTCGCATTGCTCCCAGTGACATCCAGTGACTGACTGTGGCTTCTCGAAAAACGGATCGCCAGGTGGCACGTCCTGCCATCAGCTTCGAAGAATGCAAGCAGCGATGCTTTGCGCGACTGAATCATTTGGGTCAGGACCTCAAACCTTGGAGAAGTGTGCACCAAAGGATCCAAAAGGTTATCCTAAACTAGGTTTCTCCCCATGGTTCTGGGGTATGATGATTTGATGATAGAGATCAATGCTACCAGAGATGACGATGGTCAGATGCGTCCGAGGTATTTCCTACCGACCAGAGACCATCTCGGACGAGGAACTGATCGGAACTTGTTGCACCAGGTTATTGTCCAGTTTGAGTGGGGAATAGTAACCTATAAATTCAAATCATGCACACACACATTATATATATATATATAAGTGTATAGGTAGATTGATGATGATTGATGTAGATGTCAACTTGGTGAGTTCATTGAATTGCACTTACTCTCAAGGTCGGATATGGTCGGATAAACCGGAGAAACCCAAAAAACCTTTGCTCTCAGGAAACCTGTCAGTCCTTGATTTTTCCACGCCAATGAAGGAATTTTGCTACATCCCAATGGGAGGTCCGCTTCCGGAGACCCTTAGCTGCACCAAGATTGGAGTGAGGCCTCTAAGGGAGACACCTGAAAAAAAAATAGGTGGGATGGTTATGGGATGGTGGTTCATGAATTCATATGAACTCACGCCAAAAAGATGGCCCAACTCTACCCCGCAATCTTGAGTTGCAGTGAAGTCTAAGCTATTTTAGTAGGTTAGTTGTGGATCAAAATCAGCTGACTCAGCTAGACCTCCCAAAAATTCATGGTGTTTCCATGATTTTACCATATTTTACCCTCTGGTAATTTAACATAGCTATTGAAAATGGCCATAGAAATAGTGGGTTTACCCATTAATAGCATGGTGATTTTCCATCGTTTTTTGTTAGTTTACCAGAGGGTATATTTTACGACTGAAAATCACCAGCCACCAACCTGGGTCCATTGACCCAGATATCCATCTGATCTCACAAGGCCCGGTCAGCGCATCATTGCCTTTGGAGCAGCTGCTGCCATGGTTCATCCATCCACAGGTGAACTGCTGGGGAATTGGTAAATCCATAGGTTTTCGACATGTTTTCTGAGGCCTTCATGTTTGAAAGCAATTGATTTTGTCTGAGCTTTGTGAAGCTTTGGAGCCAAGCAGCCAAGCAGCCAAAGGACCTGTGTTCTTTTTCAAGTCATCGGTTTTTTTCCGTGTCCTTCGCTGCGCAGCTCCTGTCCATTCAGTGTTTCGGCTTGCAGCACGCACCATACCTAAGCGTCACCCCCTCGAAACCTTCTGTACAATGTCTACGGCCAGGCCCTCAGTTTCGTTGTATCAATGGAAAATCTATAGGATGCCATGGTTTTTACCATTAAATGTCGTGGTAAAATCTGTAAAATTTCCCTTAAACCAATCCAATGATTGTAGTTTAGTCTTGAGTGTTTTGATGATTTTCCTGGTGATTCATTGAATATTAATATATATTACCCTCTGGTTATTTAACATAGCCATGGTATGGATGGCCCATAGAAATAGATGGTTTACCTATTAATAGCATGGGTGTTGATTTTCCATGGCAAACTGGCAATGTCACAACCAGAGGCTAATATATATATATATATATATTAACATAGACATGGAAAATCACCATTTTTAATAGGTAAACCATCCCATTACTACTACAACTATCCCATTACTACTTTAATGATGGCAAATAATTAGTAACTATTCCTGATGAATCACCATTATATCCATGATTCCTGATGAACGGATGTTAATGGTAAGTACTATACAATATTAGACCTGTTTTTCCCATTAACATCCATTATTAATCATTAACCAATGATTCTTCCTGATGATTCATGGTGATGTGACCTTTTTTCCCATTAACCCATGATTCCATGGTGATTTTTTCATCCGTGGAGCTGTCAGAGCTGTGAGGAAGAAGCCAAAGCTGGACTCCTCTCAGAGGGCAGCGGCAAGGCCGGTGAGGTGGAGTTGGGTCCGGAGTCCCAGAGTGTGGAGCGGTAACGGTTGGTTACCCTCTGATAAAACCGTTCCAAAAAACGATGGAAAGATCCACCATGCTATTAATGGGAAAATCCACTATTTCGATTGGGCCATTTTCAATAGCTATGTTAATTTACCAGAGGGTAGTTGCTTCAAGAAATCATGGTGGATATGGTGGGTTTTGAACCAAAAAACGATGGGAAAACCCTTGGAAAATAGAGATTGGATACAGATGATCATGGAGATTTCAGGAATGGAACCCACGAAGATCCAGAAAATCCTGAGGGATATCATAAGGCGATCATAAGATATCATAAGGATTTAAGCTAGCAACATGAGGGATTTCTCCCGCAATCACCGGGATTTAACCATCGCTAAGCTGAGCTGCAGCGCTGCAGGAATGGGATTCGACAAGGAAGCAGCTAAAAAGACTGCGGGTGAGATCAAAGATGTTCAGCCCTCAGATTCATCCAACAAAAACTGCTGGATTCTTGTTCGCTTACCCTCTGGTAAACCGTTCCAAAAAACGATGGAAAGATCCACCATGCTATTAATGGGTAAATCAACTAATTATATCAACTATTTCGACTGGGCCATTTTCAATAGTTTTTTGTATGTTTACCAGAGGGTTTTTCAATCGGCAAGGAGACCTCCAAGTTTGCCAAAGAAATCGGAAACGAAATTGGGAAGACCTGGGAATCGAAGCTTGGCCTTGGCCGAAGCCGTGTGTTTCAGCTGAAAGCTGCTGATTTGCACAGTTTTTCCAATGGCAAAAAGCTGGCTTTTCGATGTTTTTCGTTGAGACTATACCAATACAGGAATCAGTTGATGAACATCAAATGTGAATCAGGAATAGATATGACAGTTGGTTGATATATATATATATATACCAACCAATACTATACCTTGAAGGTGTGTTCCGTGGAATCTTCTGGGGAATAGATCTGGAATTCCTGACCGGAAATCCGCACAATGTCCTCACGGCCCAGGATGCGCGCTGCCAAATTCACCGAGACCCTGAATGCTGAGGACGACACCATGCCGAAGAAGATGCTGGGTTTGCAACGGTTTACACCCCCAAACATTGCCATCGAAAAGTAGGAAAAATGTTGAAAAATGCCATGATAAATACCAATATAAACCACTGGAAAAAAGGGGGATAAGCTATCCTTGGACAAAGTATGCTAAAAGTCATGGTTTTTGACCAGTGAGACCGTCCTTGCAATGAATGCTGTGGTTCTCGACATGGCGATGTGGGATCTAAGGGCTTTGAAGTGCTTCATGCAGCTTGGCCAAAGCAAAGAAAAACAGTCTGTGGATGGTATGGCGATGGCTGCATTTAAGTTGTGCTTTGAATAGGAGCCATGTTTGTTGCATCGATAAGGACCTATTTGATGAAGCCTTTGCACCCTGGATGCATTGGATGCTGACGGATCACTGGGCATCCTTGGGCACGGCATGGCACGGCCGCCACAAAATTGCGGCAGTTGCTGACAGGATCATCGTCCTCATGATCTACGTCTTCATTATCCGAATGCTGTACAAGGTGAGAGTTTCTCTCCAAACTGTAGCAGCCCAACGGTTGCCGGTTTCAACATGTTTCAACGTTTTCAACGATGTGAAAAACGATGTGAAAAACCACATTTTAATCTGGTTGCTGCTGACTGGAACCATGGAATTTTATGACTTTCCTTATACCAGTATTGGGAATGTCATCATCCCAACTGACCCGTCATATGTTTCAATCATATTTGGGACAGTGATTTTTGGTGCGGCTTCAGGTGTACCAAGTGTTGCCGATCCACTTGTTGGAGATGATCTTCGGCGTCGGCCTTTGCTTCTTTGGAGGCACGCAGCAGCCTCCACGTTTTTTTTTCACAAACAGATTCAATTAAGATTGGATTGAATGAAGATTGGATGAAGATTGAATATCGAGAATTTCTTCATGAAATTCACTGATTCTATGTTATTCAAAGTGTGTTTGAGTCTTTCTGGCATTCCATGCCCCCAACTTCCATATCTGCACAGTCCACGTGTCGTCCACGTGTCGAGAAAAAAACCACGCATCACGCAGGTGTGTACTTTGCTTCCATCGCCGCTTTTGAAGCCTTCCGCAACTTTGGTGGTCAACTTCTGATTGATGTGCGCCCCACCAGTAGCACCAGTAGCACCTGGCAATGGCGAATGATTGGATTTTAGTGGACCATCTGTTGAGACTGGACAGATATATAGCTGTTGTATGCTGTGACAGGAGCTTTCATTGTGCTGGGAACAGGCTGGTTTGAAACAAAGCAAGAACTGCGTCCTTTCACTTCGAAACTCTGTGAATACTTGGAAGATCTTGGAAGTACTGATGATCTTTCCACCTGCAAAAACACCGAGTCTGTACTCAGTCGCAGATGAAATCTTTCCACCTCGCTATCAGCTGTCGCTACAGGCACTCTTGGTCAAAGCGGTCAGGATCCTCGGTGTCCTCGGATCAGCTGTCAGTTTTCCCTCGCTGATGGAGTAACAACCTGAGGCAAATGAAGAGGACGACAAGAAAGATCTGGACAAGGCCACGACTGGTCGGATAGGTCGGACAAACCATCGAATTTTATTGGGTAGCCTCTGGTTATGTCAAAATAGCTATTGAACATGGCCCATTTATAGTTGATTTCCCCATTAAAAATGGTGATTTTCCATAGTTTTTTGTTGGTTTACCAGAGGGTAGTCTGAAATTTCACCTGGGTTTCACTTGTTCTCGAGCCCCATTGTGTTGTGTCCGGATGTCCAAATGCTCAATGCTCGCCCATTGTGACACAGCGCAGAACGGCGTGGCGGATGTGCAAGAGATGGGATACAACGAGCTTATCACCCACAAGGTGTGGATGAATTGGTCAATGCTGGTCATTTTAAGTCCTACACCATCCCAAATGGCTGGTCATTTGAACAGTTTCACTTCACTTTGGAAATTCAAAGGTTGGTTGCTTTTGATCTTTTGATGGTGATGTACTCCATGTTCAGAAACAAAAGTGGCAACGTCTCTCAGTAAAAGTGGCAAAGCTGTGAGCCTACTGAAAGATTAAACCCATCCAAAATTTGAGAGGAAAGATGGCCACTCCGCCACCCCCTCATTTTCAGCCAGGCAAAGATGGCGATGATGGCAGTGGACAAGCCAGAACGTTTGATGAAGGCAATGTGGTGCATTGAAACTGCTGAAACCCAAACTGAGAGATGTTTGCACTATGTATATCTCTGATTTATCTATGTATATATATATACATCTTTTCCTCCAGTTCCCTTTGGTACCAAAAATCCATGATTTGAATCTTTTGAATACATAGTTCGTTGAACTGAGCAACGAACCAGTTTGATATGTCTGGAAGGCCTCTGAGTACCTCTTCACGGCATGGGTGGCTGCCTGCTGCCTCAGTAGCAATCTGCAGGACTGGTACACGACTCATCTGATGAGACCCTGAGGTCATTGCAACTTTGAAGTCTCAGCCGGGTACCCAGCGCCATCCAGCGCCATTGAACCAGGCATCAGTTTTCCAACATTTTCCAACACTCCCATTCCATGAAAATAGGATGATCCTGTCATGGCTATCCCATGTTATACCCACACCTCATAAACTCTCATGACACCACGGAAAAAAAAACACCAAGGTTCGCTAAGACTGTTGCGATTGCCCTTGGAATTGCAGATCAACTGCAGCTGCCGGCCATTCAAGTCTTTGGCCCCACATTGGCCATGTTGCTCGGAAAGGACCATGGGTTTGTGTCCATTGCTTGTGTGAAAAAGGGCCATAAAGGGCCCTCCAATTGCGATCTCAGTATGTGCTCAAACCATCTCAAACCCATCCACTACCCAATTTTTTTCAGATGTAAAAATTCCCCCATTCCAGTGGTTTTCCACGGCTCCCCATCCGCATCATCCCCTTCTGATCCCAAGCTGCAGGACTTGTCTCATTGGACCGCGCCAATCATCGGCACCACCATCAAAGTCATTGCCGTTGTGATTTCCTCCTACATCCAGGCGGTGATCAGTGCCTTCTACTCCGGAATCCGCGGTGGACGTTTGTTTGGAGAAGCGTTTGGGGACCCAGTTGGGGGAACCGGGGGATGTTGGGGGAAAAAAAGGGGGAACCTGATGGTGAGGTGATGGGTTTTTGGTGATGTGGATGTTTTTTCCATGCACGAGGTTCATGTATGGCGTGATGCCTTACATCAGCTCTCATCTCAGAAGATCTCAGAAGATCTCGGAACTGTGAGATTTTCAACTGTGGCTGTGATGATTTCAGAGTTTTCCCCATAGTTTCCGCTTCACTTTCTTTGATTCTCCCTTGGCAGGCCCTTACCTGCCTGAGTGCATGGGCGTGAAGAACTTTGATCCGGCCGAGTTACCTTCTCAGACATTCCAGTTCCAGATGTTCCAGTCCAGCTGGTTTCAGCAATGTTTCAGCATGAAAACAGGATTAAAACAGGTGGATTCTGTCTCCAAAATCGACATGATTCTTCTCATCTAAACTCAGTGAATACGAATCCATGTCGCTGGAAGTTGTGGTACTTTTTTGCAGTTTTCCTCAGTTTTTTTTCAGGTCATACATTGATGAGATTCTGGGCTTCCCTCTTGCCGCCGCAAATCGGCTGCATCTTTTGAATGAAATCTATGAAAGTTTCCCAGGACTTGGTGTTTTCCATGTTTTCCGTGGTGAAAAAATCCAGAAAACCCTGAAACTGAGTGACTATCCCATCACTGCGTATCTGAGGCGGGCTTCTACTATCAAATCACCCACGGTTTCGCCTTGGAGTTCCCGTACAGCCTCATCATGTTGCCTTGCACCATTGTGGAGTGGGTCATCCGCTGGCACATCTACACCTGAGCAGCGGCGCGCAGCTGTGAAAATTGGACCACGGAACGTTTCGCCACACCAGTGGCACCGCTGAGCGGACCAACTCACAAGGTCTTTCAGAGTCTTTCATGACAATTTCGCTTCTTTTTTTTTGCGTGCCTTTCGGTCCACGTAAATCACTACGATGACAGTGGTACTGAAAGTAAGCTGACGGCAACAACCTCAGAGATTGCCTCTGATCCTTTGTGAACTGTGACGTGCACGAGCAATGAAAAAATGGGGGATACCGGGATACCCAAACTTTGCGAGTTGGCAGTCCGTTGTCGCTGAAATTGGCAGTTGGCAAATCTTCAAATCTTCGAAAGCCAGTTGAATCCCCCACTTGGCCGGCAGGGTACCAGCTCTGCCGCATGATGGCTGCTTCAAAGGACACCGGAAAATGTGGAAAATCGATCCGCAACAAAGTCACCACTGAGATAAAGATGATAAAGTGAAGGATGTGGCGGATGCCATCGCAGATGGATTGGGAAAAGGTTTGAAGTTTGGCACTTGGCATCAAAAGAGGCACAAAATTCCAAGGATCACAGTTTGATTTGGAGAGGTAAAGGAGGTAAAGGAGGTAAAGCAAGAGACACATGTGACCATAGTGAAAGATATTGAGAGAAATTGAAAAGTGGTTCCAAAATCTTCCAAAGATAATTTGTGGCTGCATCAAGGCCAGATGCTGTAGCTGCTTCTGCATACCAAGCCATTTGGAGCCCTCAGCCCAGCCGCTGTCCATGTCATTGGCCTAGCAGTTCCAGCAGTTCCACCCAGGTGAGCGAAACCAAGCGCAACGAGATTTTGCGATTTTTGGTGGCGAGTGGCACACCAAGCCTGCAACAAAAAAATCATGCAATCTATGCCATTCCATGCCATTCCATGCAGCCTCAAGTATTCAGAGTGTTGAATCAAAACCTGACTGGCTGGTGGTTTGGAACATGTTTGTCTATTTTTCCCATCATATTGGGAATGTCATCATCCCAACTGACTTTCATATTTTTCAGAGGGGTGGCTCAACCACCAACCAGTGAGAATTCATGGAGCTTTTGACAACATGAAGATCATGGGATGTCTCGATGATATGAGGTTCCTGATGGAATTGGACGTCGCTGGTCTCCGCGGATGGTTTCAAGGTTTCTTCAACCTTCCAGAGGACCCCCAATGACCCCATCAGAATCTGCAGAATCTTCAGTGATTTCATGACATTTCACGGATTCAGCTGTTTGAAAAGTTGAAAAAAAAGGACCTTTGGGCGGGTTTTCTCGCAGGATGGCCCAAACCTCAGAGATCAATCTGTGAAAAGCTGCTGATGATCCAATCTGGGTTGAGGCCTTCTCTTCCTGGAAACAAGAACCATGAGCCGGAAACCTGGGCTTGGCTTCTTTTGTTAGATCTCCAGATTCAAAAAGTCAGTCACAGTGTTTGGACATTTTAGGTATTACGGTATGTCTGAAAATGGTGTATCCCTCCAAATGGCCAGTTCAATATGAGTACTTATGATTCACCACTGGATTTAGATTTAACTATTGTTATCTTTTGATATAAGGGGTGGATCATTATTATGTGCTAATTATTGTTATTATCTATGGTGGATCCATTTCTGAACCATATCATTATTAATATTATCTAATTATGATTATCTATTATTATCTACTTATTATGATTCACCATATCAGACAAAGCCATTGGTCCATTTCTGAATCCCTATCATTATAATCATGTTCCATGACGTAGCTAAGGTCTTGGCTGGCACGTTTGACCTTTGGCTTACAGCTGGTCACAAAGATTCCCCCACCCGTCGCTTGGATCTCAGGGCTGCCAGAATTTTGTCTGCAGCAAAATTGGAGGAATCTTATAGAAACAAATGACTCACTGAATGGAAATGGAAACTTGAGAATGTCTTTCAGAAACTTGTTTCAGCTTTCTAACTTCAGAATCATCAGAGAAATTCGATCGTCTTTCAGATGATCCTTAAAATTACTGGCTGGAAATCGATACCCTCTGGTAAACTAACATAGCTATGGAAAATCAGTATTATTAATGGGAAAACTCACTATTTCTATGGCCATGTTCAATAGCTTTTTGTATGTTTACCAGAGGGTAGAAATGACAAAAAATAACTGGCCGGCCAAGGCCCTGAAACTCATTGCCGCCATTGGTCGCTTCTCTTTGACCTATGGCCCATGTCTCAACGATGTGAGAAGGGGATGGGATAAACGATGCATCAGGTCTGTGGCTTGTCAATATTGATAAACAAAGGATGGTTGATCCACACATCAATGTATATTTATATATATTGGAATATATATATAATATATATATATATATATTATTGGAGATATATATTGGATTTTACTGATGTGTTTATTGATGTGTTTATTGATGTGTGTCCTCATCCTTTGAAACCATCCATGTTCAATTGTTGAAAAGCGTCCGGATCAACGAGGCGTGTCGTTGATCCGTTCAGTGACGCCTTTGTTTGGCACCCCACCGTCCTACGTTGGCAGCTGAGACCTGGCCGGCAGCCACGATCCAAATCAAGCAGTTTGCTCATCCAAAGTGGGGATGGGTCAAAACCCTGGTACCCCTGGTGAACCCCAAAATAGCTGGTAAATGGATGTTCATCCCACTAAAAATGTATCTATAGGTATTGACCCATACCCAAGTTGCCAAAAAGTTGGATACATCATGGAAAACCAACATGTTGACATGATTAATTGAGATAACAAGTTGTTGTAATGAAAATTGAGATAATAAGTTGGGGACTTACCCGCATTGGAAACCAACTATGATTAAAAGTTGTTAGTAAATCAAGATTAACATCATCAGATTGCGGGTAAGTCCCCCATGAAAAATGAACAACTTGTGCAGATGTTACAGAAAAACTGAGGCTTGGACCCCTCCAGTGCCCAAAGAAGAGGTGGGGGTACACAGGTCCCAGAGTTTGTTTGATGAATTTCTGATCCAATAGCAAAACCTAAGGGTTTCTCTGGTACCTTGGATATATTTGATGGGCTATTTATTCAAAAACATTGCTATGTTGGCAGACCCTCTGTGGATGAGATCAACAAATGTAGCCTTTGGTTATGACAAACAGTTCGCAATGGAAAATCATCACTTTTAATAGCTACATCATCTATAAATGGATCATTTTCCGCTATGTTAGTCATAACCAGATGGTATATGTACAAAGGTCGATGGGATGGGATTTGTGTTGATTTTCTGACAGATTGGAGACGTGGCCGCGAAGACAGAAGCGCTGGCCATGATGAAAGCGGGCCAGGTCCTTAGTGACAGTCCGAAAGATGTGACCATCATCCTTATTCTTGTTAATTAAACCACCATTGGCAGTGGTGGTTTCAATGGTTGAAAAATATCAATGGTGGTTTAACTCACAAGAATTGTTGGGTGTTGATTGGTGAAACCGCAGAATTTATGATGCTTTTGTGGTTCCGGGTTCACAGGATTTATGAATCGGGTATGAACATCACCATGGATGGTTTAGATCCCCACTATCCAGGGTTTTTGGATGATTTTCACCAGTTCAACACCTGATGTGGGATGCTCTAGGATCAGAAATCATCAAAACCTTGGGAATTTCCAGGCCCCAACGACCCTAACAAAAGATGATAACATAGTGAAATAGATTTGGCATGAAGTCAAAGGTTGTGCAAACCACCAAGGAAAGCAAGAAAAGCATGCAGCTAAAGATGCTAAAGAGAAAGTGCCTGAGGGCAAGCAATTGGCATGAGCCATCTTGAGACAGCTGCACGGAAGGTTTTGGAGCACCTGTTTCACCCTGAGCCATTTGATCCAACTGCTCGTTTTCCCGCATTTTCCACAGCGATTTAAGTGGTTTCGTGCCAAAAAGGCCTTGCAGATCGCAAGCTGCTGTTTCTTCCACATCACTTGATCATTTGTATAATTTTGTATATCAACAATTAGTTCTGTATAATGACATTAGTTCTGTTGCCCCACATTCTAAGAAGCTAGAAGAAAACTAAGATCTGGATTATTATGGATCTTCCAAAAAACATCAAAAAACAACACAAATCTCCTACAGTCCTTCAGGGTCTGAAAACTGGGGCCATTTCCAGGACTGGACCATCCCAGTACCTCGGATGAAGCTCCAACTACGACGGATGCAGGTTCGGAAAACGCCCTGACCCTCTAGTAATTTTCCATAGATATCCATAGATATCCATAGAAAATGGAGGGAAACTCTATGGCTATGGAAGATTATGGAAGATGGGATGAAAATGGATGGTCCATTTATAAATTTTGCTGATTTGGCTAGTTGACATTTAAGACATGCAGATTTTTTTCCGCTTGAAAATGACCAGAGGGAAAGGAAAATACACCATTTTATGGTCACGAAATTTGCCCAAAAGATCAATTGGCAGTGTGTCAAAACCTTGTACCCCTGTTGAACATCAAAATAGCTGGTAAATGGATGTTCATCCCCCTAAAAATGGTAACATAGACCCGGGCAAGCCGGCGGCGGAAGTTTCCCAAGAATAAATGATCTATAGTTCGACGCCAGCCTGTCCCGACCGTGTCCTTCACTCGACAAGCGGCTTTTTTTTTCAGCGAGAGACGAAGCAAAGTCTTCACACTCCACACTTCGCACGCACTCGAAACTTCACACTTCACACTCCACACTTCGCACTCGAAACTTCACACTCCACACTTCACACTTCACACTCCACACTTCACACTTCTCACTTCTCACTGCTGCCTTCACACTCCAAA
>Ga0126342_10005035_pt1 | contig 22858 bp, 18 predicted proteins | sample Cyp1metagenome_FD_92528 | JGI IMG/M metagenome (GOLD analysis project Ga0126342, IMG submission 92528) | Coral microbial communities from Lord Howe Island, Old Settlement Bay, Australia - Cyphastrea 1 metagenome | ecosystem: Host-associated > Invertebrates > Cnidaria > Coral ...
ACACTAGCGTAGCTTGCCGTATGCGTGACAAGTACAAGAGACAACACACTAGCGTAGCTTGCCGTATGCGTGACAAGTACAAGAGACAACACACTAGCGTAGCATGACGTTATCACACCCCACCCCACCCCACCCCAACCCTTCACGCAAGTTCCATGAACGTTATCACACACCACCCCACCCCACCCCACCCGAACCCTTCCCGCAAGTTACATGAACGTTATCACACCCCACCCCACCCCACCCCACCCCACCCCTTCCCCTTTCGGGGAACCCCCGCCCCCTAGGGTATATGTATATATATATAGAATGTTCATATTATTATACATAAATATTATTATATTATATATACATGATATGCTGTGGGTCACAGATCTAAAGATCAGGAATTGAGTAACGGGAAGACGTACAATCGTTCACAGCTTTTTTATCCAGAATCATACCATCAATTATTTAACACTTCGCGATCGGAAATGGCCCATTTTGTTTCGATTAACAGATGATTTAGCTATGAAAAATCCAGAAATCCTACTAAAGATGGTGATATATATATATATTCCAAAGCTCTTGTTGAACTACCTATTCGGCATCCGTCCAGTCGGCCGTCGGATCAAGCGGATCCAGCGGACCCCGCAATTGAGGCCCTTCTCTGGCATCGAGAACGATCAAAGCTTCAATACATGGAAGGCAGCGGGTGTCATGAGACATCATGAGACCATGTCAACCTGAAGATTCATGAACATGATTAAGATTCATGTTCTGCTGAAGCAAAGTTCAGTTCCAAGCTGAAAACAAACTTTCGCGCATACTTTCGCAAAGTTCGAACAGCACAGCTTCAGCAAGACATTGATCAGCTCCAAATTCTCGATAGGGCGATGGCCCACCGACTTGACCACCGTAATGTGGTGATACCTCCATGTCACCCCATGACCAATGAAATCCCAATTGAATCACCACTTTTTTAAAAGTGTCACATAGCCATAGCCTGCTGGGGTGTACATGAAATCCCCATTTCATTCATTTCATCCCTATGATATGATATCAATTGTTGGGGCATATCCACCACCTTTTTTAAGCCAGCACGAATCATCACGAATCTCTTGGTCAAAAAATCACACTGGCTGATCATCATTTTCCAGCAAGGCCAGGCTGGGGGGCAGATGGAAGCCATGAATCATCCACGAATCCCATGGGAAAGTGGCCAGGCTGGGATCTTCCTGGTCTGCTACTGTGCCACCTTGGACGCAGAGGATCTCTGCGCCAGCCCCAACTACTACATCAGTGCTGCCAGGTTGGGGTTTTGGTCCGGAAAGGATTGGATGTAGCCATATTTATGTCATATTTATATGGAGGTGTCCTAAAAATAGGGAGCCCCAAATCATCCAGTCGTCATGGATGACCATGACTTAGGTTAATAAGCAACTTGTGACTTGGGGCTCAATGGATCAACCATTTAAAACAGACACCAGGCTGGCAATAGGAGCGATGGGATGAGAGATTGATTTAACCAACCATGTTTTTTTTAAATGGGAATGGAGGAAAGTGATGTTTTTTTCTTTTGAACATTTTTTGGGCACCCTGTTTTTTTTTATACATTTAATACATCCTCATTAGGGCTTAAATGGTTACTCCGTTGCCTCGGATGCTGACAGTACCGTACGGCCATGGCAGGTTGATGTTTAAAGGGCCGCTGACCGAAGCTTTGGCGGCAGTGATTTCCCAAAGTTTAGATATCGGGGCTTTCCTAAGTCATAGGGGTACCCCTTAAAATGGATGGCTTATAATGGAAAATCCTACTAAAATGAGTAATGATGCCATCTCCCAAAAATATCCAAAAATAACCAAGAATGGGTACTGTAGAATCTCCACCATCTCACTCTGATAATTTGTGATCCCTAAGTCCAGCAAATTGCTCAGGACATTCAGCTGAACTTGCCAACCAATTTCGTGGTGCGCATTGATTTGGAAGGTCGGACATGCGACGAAGACAGCGACGCCGGTGGTGCGGGGTGTACCAGCATGTGTAGAATGCGGTTCTTTCATTGTTCTTTCAAGGTATTGCAGTAGCATTGCAGCTTCAAGGGTGAAGGCGCATGACGGTAAGACCAGCCCTAGATTTCAATTTTTGTTGGAATCCAATAGGAATGACTCACTGCTGGGCCACATTTCATCCAATTGTTCCAGCTTCGTGTCAGAGTTCGTGTCTGAGTCGTGCCTGGAGTCATGTTAGATGCTGAACTATTCCATTTAACCTTTTTTTGTCAACTAGTTTTTTCATCTGCTGTTCAGCATCTAACATGACTCATCTTCTGTTTACTCTTATTGTATAGCCACCTGCTTACTGGTCCTAAGCCTAATGGGAATGGGGAAATGAAATGATCCAATCCAAAACTACAATGTGGGGCCCCCCAGTTGTAAGTTGGTTTATAAACCCCATTAACCATAGTTATATCTGCCATAAATCATAGTGAAATGGGAGTTATTTGCACCAACTTAGCTAACGAACTGGGGCACCACCTTGTATTTCCATGACTATTTTCCATCATCATCCCATTTCTCCATAACTTCCCTACGTTTTTCCCGTTTTCAGGTTGGGGCTTCTCGGAGACCGATTCCATCCGTCTCATCAGTATGACGCAGACGTCCCCTGGGCCCAGAGAGTCATGGGTTGGACTCCGGTGGATCTTGGGAGATTTTCCATATATCTGGTTGGTGAATGATGGTTAATTAATGGTTAGTGATGATTAATGATGGTTAATGATGGTCAATGATGGTTAGTGATGGTTAATTAATGGTTAGTGATGATTAATGATGGTTAATGATGGTTAATGATGGTTAATGAAGGTTAATGATGGTTAATGATGGTTAATGATGGTTAGTGATGGTTAATGATGGTTAATGTTGGTTAGTGATGGTTAATGATGGTTAATGATTGTTAGTGATGGTTAATGATGGTTAATGATGGTTAATGATGGTTAATGATGGTTAGTGATGGTTAATGATGGTTAATGATGGTTAGTGATGGTTAATTAATGGTTAATGATGGTTAATGTTGGTTAATGATGGTTAATGATGGTTAATGATGGTTAATGATGGTTAATGATGGTCAATGATGGTTAATGATGGTTAATGATGGTTAGTGATTATTAGTGATGGTTAATGATGGTTAATGATGGTTAGTGATTATTAATGATGGTTAATGAAGGTTAATGAAGGTTAATGTTGGTTAATGATGGTTAATGATGGTTAATGAAGGTTAATAATGTCTGGTTGGTGGTTTGGAACCATGGATCTTTCTGACTTTCCATATAGAATAATAAGCCCAACTAACGAACTCCATCATTTTTCAGAGGGGTAGGTCAACCACCAAGCAATTTTCTTTGTTGAAATCATACGATATTTGATGATATTTGGGCACTCGGGGTGCCCATGGGTGCTCCATTTTGACCAGACTCATTTCTTGTAGATATCGGCGCATGATGTATATATATGTATATATGAGTCTGTCTGAACATGTGTCTTTATTTTTTCCCCAAGGTATACCATCAAACAGCCATTTCAATGGGATATCGGAAATATCCAGTATATTTGTCATTGTTTACCCATGTGTTTATCAATGGAAATTCAATGGACATATTAATTTCAATGGGTTTGTCAAACAGAAATACATGGTATAAACCATGAAATTTGGGAGTATAGACCACGAAAAAATTGGGGGTAGCCTATTTTCAGACAAATCCATATGTTTGGTTTGAAAGTAAAAGCCGCATCAGCGTTTTTTGGAGGTGCCGAGAGAATGCCAACGATCCCCGCGGCGTGGATGTCTACCGTTTGGGTGGCTGAGACTGCATCATCATCTTCCCTATTGAAATAGCCACTGGTAATTTAACATAGCTATTGAAAATGGTCATTTATAGTGAATTTTCCCATTAAAAATGGTGATTTCCAATAGTTACGTTAGTTTACCAGAGGGTAGCCACTTTGAGGGTATACCAGTATAATGTGGGTAAACCAATGTAATTTTTCCATCCATGACTGGGAATGGCTGAAATATACCACCTATAAAAATGGTGATTTGGAGAATGGTTTATTATTGTTTTATTATACCGGTATACCATGGTATACCCTATTTTCACCCACATGGCTATTAGTCAAGGCTATAAGTCAAACCTATTCAGACACTTAGAGTGCTTAGGGCGCAGAGATCCAAAGAGAGCAGAAATCCCCGACCATTGTGACACGGAGTGTAAATGGGAACGGGAGCAACATCAAGATGTCAATGCTTGCAACATGACCTCCTGGTTGTTTCAACCAAAAACAATCTTCTGAATTCATAAGCAAGTGTCACAATGTGGTAAACCCAGAAATAAATCAAATATTCATCATCCCCAATATGTATATATATATAATAATAATAATTCATATATAGAGGATAATAAAATCGGGTATAGCCCTAGCAATATATGGGATGATTTCGATCATGACCCTGACGTCATGGTGAACCCCACGCCCGCAGGGTGTCCCGGGTTGAACAGCTCCAGTTGCCGACGTCCCAGCGAGAAGGAAGACATTTCGGTGTTGGTCATTTCGGCTGTGTCTGGGTGAAGCCAAAACATGGGAAAACTATGGGAAAACGATCGGAAAACAAGACATCGGACCCGAAATCACGCCGTTAAGTGACCATGATCATCATGGTTTCAGGATTTTTTTTCAGAGATTTTTCAATGGTTGGGTCTTGCTGTGGTGAATTGATGTATATTGATGTTAGCTCTCAAGAGCTCATACTGTAGCAAGACACAGTTCGATTCTTTCAATTTATAGATCGGTTCATAGATCGGCCTATTTTCGGCGAGGATTCATGCGGATTCTTTTGCTGGGCATGACACGTTATTTTTTTATCCGGATCAAAGTCAAGTTTCAGGTTCCCTCTCCACGGTTTGGTGAGCAAAGGAGTAAGCCTTGTCTCGGTGGTAATTCTTTCCAGGTCATTTTCATAGTCACATCTTTGACATGGCAACTTTTTGTCGCTTTCCATATCCAAACCCATAGGATCCATGTATGGTACATATGCTAACATTGGGGGTGTATTGATGGTAAATGTTACCATATATAGCAGCACCATGGATCCGTCATGGGAAATAGATCCAAGTAGTTCGCCTGAATTGGCCTTGCAGCTCTTTGTGGGCTTGGCTGACCCAAGGATATGACCGGCCTCTTCATCACTGATATCTCCATCGGCGACACGCAGTCTGTTTCTCAAACTTTAACTAGTACCCTCTGGTAATTTAACATAGCTATTGAAAATGGCCATTATTAATGGGAAAATCCACTATAAATCACCATTTTCAATAGCTATGTTAAATTACCAGAGGGTAAATTGTCGTGTTTCTGGTGTCTGTGTACACCCCGCAGAGCGAAGATCGCCAGCTTATTTTGCCCCTCTGAGTAATCACCATGGGGCAGCGCAAGGCATGTGATGCTTTAGCAACAAAGGACTTCCGCTACTTCCGGGCATCTTTTGATGGAGCCAAGCAGAGACATAGAGTAGCTGAGTAGCTCTCAAAAACTATTGCACACTATTGCTCAAACACAAATCCCTTTGGACACATGGCTAACTCCCTCTTTTGTGCATGATCCGAGCACGAATGATCACTGCCATGGTGACCGTCGGTTCACTTTCAACCCAGAAATGGTGAGAGAAGTTGCAGAGACCCTCGATATTTGGCTGGTAAGCCGGTAAGCCCATTAGTCTATCATAGTTTTCGGTAATTCATTTCTCTACGTATACTGTAATCAGATAAACTTGCTTGATGCTTGTTTTCATTGACTTACCCATGGTTTTTATCAATTTTCCCATGGTAAAAATCATCGATTTGAAACCACGGTTTCGTAGCGCTGCAGGTTTTAACTTTCTCTGGGGATATCACCACAGAACTGCTGGATGGCGATGCCATCACACTGGACGAATCCTCAATCCTCTTGAACAGCAGGCGGCCGGGGTGAGACGTGGGGGCTGGATGATATATCTACTGAACTTCAAAAAGATTGACAAATGGTATAAATCCCACCAAAATTGTGACACACTTATAACATATTCTGTCTTCTTGATAGGGGTTACAATCTGAGATGGTTCTGCTTGTAATTATCAGAAATACAAGAAGATGCGGACGAAAAATCCTCAACTGCTGAAACAAAGCGCATGGTGCAGCAAGTTTCAGCTCTTGTTTTCTCCTGAAAATCTGGGATGTGGCCAAGTAGCTTTAAGTAGCTTTGACTGTCATTGACCCCATTTTGGGATTATATCAATTACCGGTCAATTACCCTCTGGTTATTTAACATAGCCATGGGAAATGGCCCATAGAAATAGATGGTTTGCCGAACTGAAAAATGGTGATTTTCCATGGCGAACTGTTAGTCAGACCCAGATGGTAACAGTTTGACCCTGAACAGCACCACCTTTTTTTTTCGTGGTGGAACCGGTTTCGTTCGATGTTCAAAACCCCCGTTGCCGTTGGTTGGGTCTAACTGGTCGTCGCCGGCCTAGGAATTCCAGTCAGTGGACCATCTCCGAACAGCACGTGGTCTCCCAACTCAGTGGTCCCTTGAGTCCAGAATGGTCCAGATTTCCCCATTTTTGGGGTCTCCAAAATGGGGGATTTGTAGAGGGTAGATGGTAGAGGGTGGTAGATTATAGGGATTCAATAGATGATCTAACATGGGAATATAGGGATTGGGATTAAATGGGATGAAAATGGATGAAATGGGAATTTCATAGATGATTTAGTTGGGATTGATATGGTAATGGGGACTTAACAGATGATTTAACAGGAATTAAATGGGACACCTCAGAAAATTCAATGTGATTATTTTGGTGGGATTTGGGGTCTGAAACTTGGGAATAAATTGAAAAATCCCCCAATGGATCTAATCATGGCTAATGAAAGTCAGCCATTGTGGGTGAACCCCCCCAATTTGGAGGTAAACCTAGTTGGGAGAGAGCCATCCAAAAACTGGGACTTTCACGGCTTGGGGATGAACGTTTATGGACAAGTAGCCACACTGCCAGCGTGAATCTCAAGCAGTGCTTACAAGAAATCTCTGGACCATTGGAAAGTCAGCCACAGAATTTCATCTCCAACTGCCCCAAGAATTGGGGGACCCCGATGAACATCATGTTCCTCCTCAAAGCAGCTGCCACTTTTTTTTTCTGAGGCTTCTACGGATATGCAGATGAACCTGATGTGAAGCGGATGCTGTGGAGTCTTGGAGAAAAGCTCTGAAGCCTATTTCGGTGAAGGGGCTGTTGCCACATTGAATTCCAAATGCCGCTGGTGCCGTCCACACAACAAGTGGCAGACCCAACCATTCTGACGTCCATTTTTTGTGTTTTGCAATTCTTACCCGAAGTTTTCAGACATGAGACACTTTGGAGCTTTCAACATGCACTCAGAGACAGCAGTTCCATTGGTGGAGTTTTTAGCCTTGTAACATCTTGTAACTGTAAGATAACGTCGATGTATGACCTGTTTTTTTTCAAGTCCACCATAGTCCACCGAAGAAAAAGCACCCCGGTGTGATGCCCGAGGAACCACGTATCCTATGTGTACCATGTGGACGGTGAACTGGTGAGCACCCTCATGACAAACCAGCAACTCGCTGAAAAAATGATGCAACTCTGAGATGGACGCAGATTTTTTTTGGTCAAGGCCACGACGGACACTCTGTTTCCAGCTGTTGAAACTTTTTTTTCTAAATAAAAGTGTATATTTTTTAGATGAGGGTACTCAATTTCGAAACTGGACCCTTGGCTGGCCAGAAGGAATTCTGGGCCATTCAAATCTAGATCCTTCAAGGATGGAATGAAATGCCTGCAGCCTCAATCTGAGTGAGACCTGGTGTGCCCTGAGCAATTGCTCAACTGGAGACGTCAATGACCTATTATATCCTATTATAGGAACAACCAATACAACCAATACAACCAATACAACCAATACAACCAATACAACCAATACAACCAATACAACCAATACAACCAATACAACCAATACAACCAATACAACCAATACAACATGTTGAACCACCACTGATTGGCAGAACCAGCACTGACATTTGATCTGTCCAGAATGGTGTGTGTTGGCAACCACACTCACTGTGCACAATCTAAAGATCAAACCATCACCTGACGTTTGGCAACACGGCATCAACACAGCCAAATGTCAGATTTTCCCCATCTCTAGACTCTTAATATACTCTATATTATTATATATGTTAGTTATATTATATATATATATATATATTGGTTTATCCCCTTAAAGTCTCCAGAACTTTCCCCAAGCATTGCCGCAGCATCGCCCTTCTTCGAAATCTCTCGGAAATCGCCGCATTTCTGCGAGGTTGTCCATCCCTGTGGGATGGCCCGAGGGGTCACGACCCAGCTTCACCTTCATTGATGGCAAAGGTCGTTGGCATCGACGAAATCGCCTGCAGACTAAGGTCTGATGATGGGAATCCATGGGGGAGTATAATTTGTTTTTGGTAATGTTCATGTTGTTTGATACAACTAATGGAGCTTTCCATAGAAATTAAGTTTCAACTAAAATCAGTTTATTTGGAGGATTCAACATGTTTTAATGAGTTTGTAGGACATTTTTGGAGGGACATGTCCAAACCAAATGGAGGTGTAAAGCTGGGAAAATCATCGAACCGTTGCTGGTGGAGTCCAAGTTTGATCGTACCCAGAGAGGTGACACGAAGCTCAAGTGAGGTCTCGCTTTAGCCAGATAGTTTGGACAAGTCATGGCCAGCCCAAAAACAGCCAAAATATATCAAAATAGCCATGAGCATCCCAGCCGTGGGTTTGACCATCATTTTTTGCATCAGTTGCCATTTAAACATATTGAAACGTTGCCGTCTCTTGTTTGTTTCGCGGTGAAATTCCCATGGTTTTCAGGTGCCAAAAGTTGGTTTTATCCCATCCCTGGTCCCATCCCAAAGCGGTTCAGGAGGAGATCAAGGTGGATTCGGCGGCCACGGTGAAGATCTGCTGGGGCGCGAATGATGGTGGCCGACAGCAGTACTACGGCGAAGCGGGCGCCGCTCAGCTCGTGGCGATCCATGTGGGATGGCCCCGAAGCGGGGGCGAAATAAGATGATGTTTGGGAGCTTAAGTAGCTTAAGTAGAAGCATTTACCATGGCATTTACCATGATTTACCAATTAATTTACAAATGATTTACCATGATTTAACCATTACTGTTCCAAAAAATTGTGGATGTACCATGATTTAACCATGATTTACCCGTCCCAAAATTGCTGATGTTCAAGTTCAAGCACAAATTGTGGCTTTTCCTAGGGTCCAGTTCTGATTGACTCAGGTGAGGATGCATCTCTTCAGATCAATGATAATATTGGTGATTCTTTTTCATCATCCATTATTCATTGGTTAAATCTCCATTGTTGATGGTCAAATATGATGTTTTCTATGGGGGTTTAATGGTGAAACCCATTGAACATATTGCAAGTACATTTTTTTCCACAAGATTTCATGGAGTCATCATTGACCCCTGAGGTTTTAGAGTTCTCTGCTCCAGTCTTCATGGCAGACGCTGGGGTCTACACAACGACTCGTGTGCAAGGAGGTGCGCTGACCGGGCTGAAACCTATGCAGCTGAGTTTAGGGACCCCTATGGTCTGGTTTTTTTTGTACTCTAACTTTAACATAACTATTGAAATTCACAACGTTTAATAGGTAAATCAACTACAACTGGGCCATTTTCCATAGCTATGTTAAATTAATTAAGGGGTACCCCAAAATGAATAGTTTATTTATGTTTGTTTCATGAACATCCTATAAGAATGGATGATTTAGGGTACCCCCATGTTAGGAAACCCGCATGTCTGATGACTGACCCTCCTGCAATTTGATGCGATCGTGAAAAACATGTATTGCTATTGCCATTTGTTTTGATTCTTGCACATTCAGAAATGCAACTCAGAGTTACTGTACACTATTGTAGACAAAAATAGATCCGTTAAAACAAAGTTTCATTCTTCATTCTTCAGCCATGTTCTTTTTGTTTTCCAGCGTTTTCCAGCACCCAAAGAGCGACGCGCTTGCCGTCGCCGCTACGTCCGCTACGTCATGCTACGTCGTCGTCGCGCCAAGGAATTGGCATGGCAGTGTTGTCCTTCTCCCCTTCCAGGGGCACCACATTGTACAAGGCCTACCGAACACCTGTAGTGGCACCTCGGACGCAGGCAGCCCCTGCGATCGCAGATGTTGGTTTATAAGTCACAGAACGTTTGGGTTTGTTTGGGTTTATGGATTCTATGGTGTATATATATAATTGTGTATACATATAATATCAATCAGTAGTGGGTTTAGCAAAATCCACCCACATCCTCATCCAATCTTCGGGGATTCCCTTGGTGGTTTTCAGGTGCGGCTTTTGTTCAAGGAGGTGGACTTTATGTCTCTTGGTCATGCTTTTTGAACCCTGTGTGCCTTAAACCCTTGCGGTTTCACGTTGATTACATCATGTTACATCCATACCTTGGAAATCCGGTAGCCAAGTGCTTGCAATCCGTTAGTTGTTGTTTGTTCTGCAAACTAACTGTTTTTGGCCTTCTTGAAATCCTGAGCATTGACTAAGGATTCTTAAAAAAATGGTTCAGCTCTATCCCCATGTTTGTTCCCTACGATATTTGAAGTTGCCGATGAAATTCTTCAAAACACATATATTCATTCTGAAACCATTTTATGCATATTGATTCAATCTGTACATTAGTTTTTAAATCTATCCCAATATTTCATGGGACATTCATGGGAAAACCATGAATTTCCCATGGGGATATCTCCCTATCTCCCGACTCCCTATTAAAGAAAAAGGATATCTCCCTATTAATAGTGGGATATTCAATGATCTTCACATATATTCACCATCATTTACAGGAAAAACCATCATTTATATTCAACCTGAGGCCACCCCCAACCAACCGTGGCCGCCACGTTAAGTTTCTCGTCGTTTAAGCCGCCGCGAGGTTGGAACCGCTGCTGGCGGGCGATCCAGAGGTGACTGCTCTCACGGCCCTACCGACGGAGGATCAGGTTGCCATGGAGATGCTGGGGCTGCCATCGATGTTTGATCATCAGATGATTACCCTCTGGTAAAGTAACATGGTGATTATATGGTGATTAATGGTGATTATTATGATTCATAGTGATATTATGATGATATATGGGGGTCTACCCTCTGGTGATTTAACATAGCGAACTGTAAAATGGCCCAGTCGAAATAGTTGATTTTCCCATGAATAGCATGGTGGATCTTTCCATAGTTTTTTGTTAACGTTTACCAGAGGGTAACCATCAAAGATTGGGAATCAACCATGAAATGGTTAGAATGTACGGTTGAGGGGATAACCATGGTTGATTAATACCTTTGTTTGATAGTTAATGATACCATGATCAAAAATACGGGATTCTAGATTAATCTTGGATGGGTAGAAACTATTAGAAACTAATCCTAACTAGTCTTTTGGTATCAATGGGATTATCTACGTTCCCCAGCTAAGATTTTGTTATTTTTTGCAGGGTATCTAAGATTGGCCATGGATTTATGTAGCTATCATTAACTAGCAAGAAATGGTGGTGAGGGACGATGTCATGGAGGCTTGGAGGTGTTTTTTTGTTCAAACATAGTCATAGTCATGTCATTCTTTGCTATTTTTAGTGTTGTTTTTCAATGATTTCTTTTTTCACGACGGGATATGATGAAATATGGATCTATCATGGAGGAGTTGACCGAACTTGGAGGAAATTCAAGAAATTTTACCACCAAAATGGGAACTATCGCCATTTTTATGGGAATATTATGGGATAGTACGGGATATCATGGGATATTGTGGCACATGATACTGTGTTTTTTTTAGTCTTAGATATGGATGAATCTAGCCACCATGGATGATATAATGAATGATATGATATAAGAACTGTAGGATATCATGGATGCAATCGGGGCATAGCCCAAATTTGTGACATTTGTGGTCGCGTGTTGGTAAATCAACCATTTGATGAGGATGTTTGCTGGATATTGGAATCCATATATGCAGGATTTAAACATCAAAAAGGGTGATATTTCATGGGAAACCAACTCAATTGTTCATACCATCCAGTAATTTTCCACATGGCAATTGAAATGCCTTGTAAAATGGATGTGTTAATGCGAAAATCAACTTTGATTGGAGATTTTCCAGCAAGCCATGTTTGATTCCCTGTGGGCATTAGAGGGATATTGATATAGCCAACAACACGGGGGAATGTCGCCTTCAAACATGGAGATTGGAGGTATAGAAATGCCACTTTATCGGATATCATCGACGACGGGGCCAAGCTCGAGAGTTGGTTCAGGGAGTTATAAGGAGTTATGTTATGTTATATTACCTGGGGATTATGAACATATTCAAACTCAGCCATATGGGAAACCGTTTTCACCAGTATTTCATTCATGAGATGTTTTTTTGGCATTGATGGCATAGACGAGGTAGCTTTGATGGCTCAAAATGATCGAATTGTTGGCATCTGACATGCAGATCTCTCAGATGGCGGTCGAAATAGGAAATCTGGCAGACATGACAAACCCAGTGTCTCATTCGAACAGATTTTCCATTTCGGGGTTTCGGGGTGCTCGTCACTCCCAATCCTTCTTAAGCCTCCTGGCTCCGAGGAATGCCACGCAAACCATTTGCGGCAAACTCTTCATGGAGATGTGGACCAATGATGATGCCGGCTTCCCCTTCCCGCGTGGCTGTGCCTTGCAGATTCTGGATGGGGAGATGGGGTGGTCACATTGAGGCCTTAGAAGTGTGGGAAAACATGGCGAGCTCCGTCGATTTCCACTATCCGAAAAAACCGAAGTCTGGCATCGTCACATCGAGTAAACACAGGGTCACCCAAATTCCAGTGGTTGATCATTCGATTTTGGTAAGACCGCTGGAATGATCCAAGATGATCCAAGGAATACCAGTCTTACCAAACCCAAACGTTTGCAAGCAAGATCTACTTGTGAATCCTTCAAACGTTCAAACTGGTCATTCTTAGGCTATCCAAGCCATTTTTGAATCAGCCTTTGATCCAAGGCTACTACGGACCACTCTACACTGATGTGGAGTCTGAGACTGAAGCTGCACGACCCTCCTATCGTGAATACTTCATCATTTTCGAACCCCAGGCACAGGATGGTGCCCCCCAGTTATAAGTGGGTTTATAAACCCCATTAACTATAGTTATATCTGCCATAAACCATAGTTATGGGACTTATAGGCCAACTTAGCTAACTATGGGGCACCACCTTGCAGGTGTTTTCATGGTGAGGCCCGGTGAGGCTAGAGTTTTGCAGAAGATGTGTGACTCTCAACATCTGCCAGGCTAATGTAGCGATCTTTTCCAGTGGGAAACTATGATATATAACGGGGATTATAACCATTGATGGGAATATCATGGGAATATGTAAGGATATATCTGAATGTATAATGATATATATACCCTGGCCTTCCTCGACTATTCAAAAAACCGTCTTTATAGAACGCCTATTCTATGCTGCGAACGACTATATGAGGGGTCCCCGATGTTGGTTGGTACTAAGGTCTGGGAACTCAAAATGGTGATGTGTGCTGAGAAGTATCATGGATGGTGCCAGAAGAAGGCCATTTTGGCTTTGGGATTCCCCAACAAAGTTTGGGGAACATATGTGCCGGCATTAATAGAAAATACACTGTAAAGATCAAAATTGGTAGCTGGTACAGGGTCAACTCACTTAATACTTATAAAACGATAACATCTTATAGCATCACTTGCATTTGTTTGCAGTCACCACTGCTATTCCCTGTGGCCTTGCCGTTGATTTGCCATGGTACTACTGATATGAAAAGGTCTATGCAATTGCGCCTGGTTCCCAGTTTTTGCAGTACATGATAGCTCAAATTATTATTATTATTAATTAATATACCTTCACTGCCAAGGTCGTATAGAAGAAGCGGATGGAAATACTGTCATCAACCTGGATGACTTGGAAGATCTTTCAGGTGCCATTATCCTCCACCCCGTACAGTGTGTCATGCAAGATTGATTTGAAAAGTTGCATCTATTAATATTAATAGTCTGATCTGACATATCGATGGATATTTCCGATTCGTTTGGGTGGGTGCATCATGTATCATGCATGCATCAAAGATTGCATCCCGTTGCAGCTGGCTGCAATGAGAAGACGATATATCATGACATGACGATATGATGCATGCAAAATAAATCAAAATGGGAGAAATTTGCCAATATCAGACATCTTTTTTTTCCTTTCGCTTTGCGATGAATCGTGCTGGCATGAGCGAAGATCCTGCGGCTGCAATGCACCCTCCGTGCACAAAGCGCATGGACCAACGCAGGGTTCAGCTGCTGAAGGCCACAACTGTTTTCAAAGTTTTGTACAGCCGAGGAATGTATAAAGTAGTATCCATGACAGAATTCGAATTAGCTAGAATGAACATATCACAATTGCATGGAATATACCTCATGCTATAAAAGAAATTGGCATGATTATCTAAAAACACCCCAGCCACCTTGGGTTGGGCCTCCAGCTTTGCTGATCATTAACACGCATGTTGCCACCCAGCCGTGTTAGGAGCTCTTCAGAACTTTCTGTGATGACGAGGAGTTCTTGAAGGAGAGACGGAAGCTGCTTCGGACCAGGGCAGGGCTGACTGATGCCGACCAAAAATTGGTAAGCCCCCCAGGTATGTCATGCGATCAAAACAATGCATAATGATCCATAGTGGTCCAATTGAAAAAAAACATCTTCCCCTGGCCTACATAAGGTGCCAAAGTTTCGCTTTGTGATCCTGAACAATGACCACATCTCTGCAAACGAGGTGGGCTAACACCACAAATAATGTTGGTATGATGTATGAAGTTGCAAATTGGTGTGTTGATGAACTCAACTTTGACATCATCGACCGGTAGGTCACAAGTGATGCAAACTTTGGCTTGTTGCTCAATTTCATGGCTTCCTTCAGCCATTCCCTTCCTCGTCGAAAGGAACTCGAGGCCGCAGTGATCACGTGATATAGTTATTGTCATTCGTGGTTGGTGGATTGAAATCATATTGATCCATATAATATATAATAATTAGAATGACATGAAAAAATGATACAACAATTTCAGCAATATTTTTTGTTATAAGATTAATTAATTAAGATGTTCCCAAAATGATTTTATTGTGTCTCCATCCAGGCTGCGCTGGAATGGTGTTCTACATCATGGAAGCTGAACCCTTGGAAGCACCGAGAAAAGCATGAGGACAGAATTTGAATTGATCTTGTTGATTGACCCAGCTACTAATTAATTAATGCATCTATGACCTATATTTTATTATTTTTGATCTGACACTTTGCAGCAAAGTAGACACAGAACGAATAAGATATTGAATACATTGCATTCATGATGAATGTTATTCAGTTCATAGATCATGTTGATAGCAAAGTTTTCTTAGTTTTTCATCAGGACTGGGCTTCTGTGGAAGCTGGAATCATCATGAGCTGCTCCAGCTACATCATGGAAAGGTTCCAGCGGAACCCAAAAGCTAGGCTGGGTGGCAAGCCATTTTGGCTGGACATGTATGCATACAGCGCAACACCTTATAATAATTATTATTATAATATTATACGATAAATATATATTATATATAAATTAAGACGTTTTTTTTTAATAGTCGAAGAAGGCCATGGTTATCATATTAAACAAAATATAAATAATTATATTTATGAGAGCTAGTTTGTGATTTACATTATTTTTACATTGCGCCATACTCTGCCTGCTGAGGCCGGGCCATGAACGCATGGATCAGCTGAAGCAGGTTGTGCGCATGAAGCTTCAGGAGATTGGGCACTGGCATAAGTTGAACATCTAATATATATATATATATATATTATATATTTATAATTATATATTAATTATTGTGTTTGCACTATGCATGTGATATCGTTAAATTACTCAATCCAACCAAGATTGCTGATTACATGGCAAACACTGAGATCATAATGCGTTATTCGAACGATCTAGCCAGGACTGCGACTTATTGACCCCAGAAGGCAAAAAGTTTGCTGTTCGTGGACCTGGAAATGGCAAGAACTCCTCGACGAAGAAGGCAAAGGCTAGCCAGTGGCTGTTGTACCACTATTAATTAGTTGTGATTCCAATCAACCATCATATCAAGCCACCAATGTTAAACGCTCTCCAAGATATTGGGATTCAAACATGAAAAGGTTTCATCAGGGGGTTCATTACACTTGGAAACATAATGTGCTTTGCATGTTAAAACAACCCAACAGCTTGTTTGAACAAGAACTGAATGCATGCAAGCATGGACCCATGGATGATACCGGCCATGTTACCCATTGAATTGCTATACTAGCTATGTTATATATATATTATAAAATGACATAATTGTTATATAAATTAAATGATCGATCAATAAAATTGTATTTGTGTTTTTTCCACTATGATGCGTCCGGCCAGGGAACAGCAGAAGACCCGTCCATGGCTGAAACGCAACAACAGGCAACTCCGCTGGGTGGGATCCCTAGCGCAACTCCATCCCCGATCCACCCAATGAGATCCCTTAGCTCAGTGTCGCCCATGCCAACTTTGGAAAGAAGAGCTAGTACTTCGGACTTGGACGGAAAGATGAATGGAGATGTGGAAATGGATGGTCATGAAGAATTTGAGGAAATTGAATATATAGAAGAGGAGGAGGAAGAGGAAATGAGCGAGGATGACCCTGTTGTTAACCTTGAGGTTGATGGATTCCAGGACAATGACACAATTCAGATTCTTAGTGAGGATGAATCTGAATTGCCAATGTCGCCTGGCAAGACTGCTGACAAGCCCGCTGAGGAGGTGTTTGGGGGTGGATTGTGGGCTGATGCTGCCACCAGTGTCTTTCCACCAAACTGGCCTGAACAAAGGTATTTTGAACATATCCCTGAGCGAGATCTAGCTGATCAAACGGATGAGATGATCAAGGCAGCCAAGGTGCATGAAGAATTACAGGAAGAGATGAAAAGCGATGATGAAAAGGGTGAGAAGGAATCCAGCAAAGGTACCTTCAAGGTGGGTTTCCATGTTCAGTTCTGTATCAATCGATATCTGGTCAATGGTTGTTTCTTTTGTATTTTTGCCAGTTGGATTCTTTATGGTTTGGGTTTTGCAATGATCCATCATGATATTATACAAACAATATTCCTAGGGACAATATATTATTATATTTGTTTTTTATATTTTTATAATTTATTATTATGCGGGTTTTCCAATGTATGCACTGTCTGAACTTTCTCGTTTTGCGTAGGACCGCAAGCCTTTGGTTGAAGTTACTGAGATTCCTGTGGATTTGCTCAAGAAGAAGGACTCCAAGGATGCCGAGTACCCGATGGACAATGACGGAGCCAAAGCCGAGTTCTTAAAGGCTAGTTGGGCCAGTTGTGGGAAGGTTTTGAACTTGTTGTGTTTGGCAGGGGCTGCAATATCAAACAACAAATCAGGGAGTGAGGCTAGCAACAATGCAGCGGTATAATTCCAATTTTGTTTTAAAGTTTGTTGTGTTTTGTTGCTAGGCACAACAAGCACTGCGAAGAATGGACAAAGAACGTTTGGCCGAACATGAAGACCCAGACAAGTACTATGCTGAAGAGATTGATCGAGATGAAAATGAAGATGTACCCCCCAGGAAAGGCAAAGGAAGGGGCAGAGGTAAAGGCAAAGGACGTGGAAAGTCCAAGAAAGGAAAGGGTAAAGGAAAAGAACGCAAAGAGAAAGAAGAAGCCACATCTACCTCAGATGCTGCAGCTCAACCCAGTCAAGACTGCCAGGAACCTGATGGCGATGCTGCAAAGAAAGGTGATGAAGTTGTGGAAGCCCCTGCTGAGCCAATGCAGGAAAAACCTGATCTACCTGCTGCCAGTCCTAAGAAGCCGAAGGCCCGTAGGGCGAAGACAACTGCCAGTCCAAAAGTTGCTGGCACAAAATCCAGGGGAAGGGCAATTCTTAAAAGGGCGAAGTCTTTGACTCCAAAGAAGGCTGTGCCATCAGGAGAAGAACCTGGAAAGGATCTTGCTACTGAAGTTTCCGAGGTTTTGCATGCCATGTTTGACGTTTGATCCAGTTGAACGTTCATGTTAAAAATGTGAATGAATATTTTCGAGTACTTCGAAAATATTGTTCTTCCACCTCAGCCAAACCCAACGATAGTTCAATCCCTTACCATGTCTTGCCAGGCAAAGCCTGCTAAGATGGAATTGGACACAAAGGACATTGAGAAGAAAGAGAACAAGGTCGAAGAACCGCTGGAAAAACCAGGTGAAGAAGAGCCAGGTGAGAGGAAGAAGCGTAGTAAAGCTCCAGCCAAGGATGATGAAACTGTGAAGAAGGCTGTAGTTCTGGCAGGGGTATGAATTCATACGAAATATAGCAAAACCAGTGCAGCACTTGTTTTTTTATTTTGAACCATGCTGCACATATACAATATATATTATATAATAATATATTATATTATATAATATATATGATATATTTTTGTTTACCCCAATAGCTGATTTTGAAACTCGATCTAAATGTGCCGTATTCATTTTGGGTGGCTGTGCCACATTGGCTTCAGGCCAAGCTGGACAACTTGAGCTTGCTGAAGGCCAAAATTTCTGATGATCCGCTGGCTATTCTGCCAAGTGAAGCAGAGCTTGGGGTTCATAAGTGCGATCCTAAGAAAATTGATGTAACATGTACATATGCAGTCATCTCAAGAAAATACAATTCTTAATCTTGATAAATCATAGAAAATAAAATTTATTTTGCATTATATGGGCCGGTATGCATCCATACATACACATATGATATGTGTGTGTGTTCACTAGCTACTGTGGATCTTGAAAAGACCCGTACTTGTTAATCCAGTGTCCAATTTCCTTTCCCACTCAGGTCTTTCATGCTCTCACCACCAGAAAGCCTGCCAGAGGAGGTCAAAGTATTGGCCAAGAAGATTCAAGTTTTGCCTGGAGCCTCATTTTGAATAAACATGCTTTTGTAATTTTTGGTGATATTAGTTGTCGCAAGTATTTGCAGTCATGCATTTTGTTGTCAATGGATTGATTGATTCAAACAAATCGAACTTTCAAAGCATTGCGTAACATACATGGTGCATAAATTGTTGGGTTTTGGAATTCCATGAGATCGTTTCAAGAGTGATCAATAAATGCCATGATTTATGCCTAGGCTTCTGCAATCGCGGAGTACCACAGCTTCGTTTTACGTCATGAATGTGGAGTCCGCACATGTGGCAACTATTAAGGACAAACTTGGCATATCTGACCTGCAGGTGTGGTGAGGGGATATAATATGATATATTATAATTATCTTGTAAGCTGCTTATACATCTTCAGATGAGTTATGAGGGGAATTCGGCATATGAACAAAAAACAAAAAAATAAAGTAAATCCTGCCATGACATCCAGAACCTGTTTCAACATGTTGTCAATATTTGGAAAGGTTTTTGGGGATCATTGAGACCGCCCTGGTTCGCCTCCACTGCAGGTGAATGCGCAAGGCGGTGTCAGCGTAAGCTGGGCAAAGCGTGGAGGGCCGTTTCAAGCGCCCGAAATCCCAGAAGATCATAGCAGCAAAGTCATCAGGTAGACCATATGAATTATATCAGTTTAATTATCAAGATCGATCGATATATTTAGAATATGAATAATAAACTATAATATTTATTATATTATATAATATATATGTATTATAATTTATATATATTATAAATATTATATATATATAGTCTCAAAGATTCTCAAAGATCAGACACCTGATAAATAAATAATATAGCACTGTTTCTCAGTAAATCATTGGTTCATGTCATTGTTGTTTGAAGTATGCCATTCAAAATTCACGCACTACGTTGGTGACTTTTACAGTAGTTCATCTTGATCAGAATTCTAGAACAAAACTTCAACTGAATAAGGACACCAGTTATTGATATCCACGATCGAAGCATCATATGATCATGTTGGTGTTAAGTTCTGATATTGCGGCCCAGGTGGCAGCTGTCGAAGATGATTGCAAAGTGGATGGACATCAAGGACATGTCGGTTGTCCCTGGGGATCCAAGTGATATTGCAGAAAGCTGAGCTGACTATTTCGGCGGGATATGCCTGATAACATGGGGAGTGTCTATCGAGGCATCAATACGGAAACATGTGTCAGGTGCCCTTGGAAAAACATAATTATATAATATAGAATATATAATACATATGATATATTTTATATAATTTATATATTTAATTAATATAAAAGAGAAAACAGTACAGAAACCAATTTGTTGCTAGTAGTTTTTGGCATTCATGGGCATCTGGCTGTTTCTGGCACTTTTGGTAGGAGTTGACAGCAGGTTAGGCAAGTCTAGCTGCATGGGGCATGTTTCAAATAAATAGTCAAAAGTTTTAACCACTTGTGCTTTCCAATTGCAGGTTGACCCCATGTGAGCGATTTGAACTATGATTTGTTCCTGCTGGGCGATGTTTATCAATGCTGATACGAGCTAGGTCCAGCTGACCAGCTTGTGACATGATCGATGTCAGCACACATCATGTCGATATGCGGTGTGTGATACAAATCTGAGTACTCGTGGAAAATACTGGCTTATCCATTGGGATTGTGTTGTGCACTTTGCACTCATGATATTCTGATCTGAATTCATCACTTGAAGCTAGCACTTATTGGAATCAATGATTGGCAAACCAAGTTGGGGATACAACTCAAAAACAGTTTTGTTTGCAAGTGAACCTATTTTGTCATCAGCTGGTCTGTGAAACATACGTGCATTCGATCAAGAATTGCTTGGTTAAGGAATTCTTGAGAAAATCAAAACAATACTATCTCGATCATATTATGTATGCAGTTGCATTTGAAGCACTCTGGTGTTTATGTTGCAGCATTTGTGGGAAACCAGCTCAGAGACTTTAGGTGTGTCTAACCACCATGCCCTTGGTGTCCTCGCCTCGAACGAGAAAGGCAGATGTTTTGGAAGAGCTGGAGTATGTGGCCTGCGAGGTGATTTGTGTGTCTTGCTACATGGGCTACTTCAAGCGATGGATTCACAAGATCCTTGGGTGGAATGTATTTTCTAGTACTGGTATCATTGCATTGTTTTGAGACAATCATCACTTTCTCCAACATAATCATCACTTTCTCCGACACATTTCTCCAACACATGAATAAACTTGGTAAAACATGACCATGTAGCAGCTTACAATTGGTTTTTGCAATAACTTTGGTGCTTCCCTCGGCCAAGGGAAGAACGTGGCGAGTACCAGGCCATTTGCAAGGATTGCAATTGTGACAATATCAGTATCCAAAAGTGGTGCCGTTTGAAATCCCAAAAGCGAGCCAAGCTGGCTGACACTGCCACGCAGCAATGACTGAATCGACGCAGGTGCATACCGAGTATATTATCTAGATCTTAGACGGGGTGTAGATCGCAATTGTTCGATCTTTGCACTTTTGTGCAATTCAAATCCAAATCGAGCTTTCATGACCAAGGGGAAAAAATATGTAGGTGCTTCTTCACTGGTTGTTCTACTTGTTGGTCAACAGTGGTAACTTGATTTGAAACATAGTTTGTGATCATTCAGCAACTGCACCATGAGCTTGCATGTGAAAGCAACATTCGAAATGAAGGTGGCTCGATCTTTGCCATAATCCATTCGTACAAGTTATGCACAATGAAATCAGTAATTGGGGTATGCAGGAACTGCAGTGTCCGTTTTTGTCCAGAATTCCAGGCCTCTCCCAAAATCAGCTGGCTCAAACATTTGTGGAGCAAAGGTAAAGACCTGAGCTAGTGGAGTTGAGATGCCTGACCAAAGGAGTTGGCAGAAAAAGCCAATTGCACTCACACGAGGGCAAGCGGCAATCCTTTTGGCATGGGGCATTCCACTGACTGTGTTTCTTGAACAGCCTATTCGAGATTGCAAGTAGGTTGTGAACAAGATGGGATAGTGTCAGCATTATCAATCCTTGTAAGGGACATCAATAGGAGTCTCGTTTGCATACATATATAATATATAAAATAATATATATATTATATTATATATTAATATATTATATATATATGATGAACCACTTCTTACCTTCGCTTGGGGGTTTGCTAGTACAGATCTGAGGTTGCACATGGCGGACTTCCTGGCCCAAACAATGCCAGATGACTGCTCCCAACGTGCTCTACCCTTAGATTGCTGGGGCAGTTGATGATACACTTTGCATAGATCAACTCCATACATGCACACATATATCATACCCATCAGATACAGATGTCATACACCAAAATTCACAATAGAGAAACCCATGCCCATGTTCATGACCATTCAGCTCTGGCAAGTATACCACCTAAAACATAACAGACAGATCTTCTCAGGACTTGGACTGCCTGGATGCCTTTAGTGGTCAGGGTCGCATCACTCAGGTGTTCCGTCAGATACTAAGTGGGACACTAGTTGAGTTGAGCATGATTGATGCAGTGATCAGATATTATATTATATATTATATATATTGTTGTTTAAAATAGTATTATTATTATTATATAATATAATATATCAGATATATATCATATTTTATATATTATATTATATAATAATATAATATAATAATATATATATTATATGTATTATACGCTAATTTAATTTAATATTATAAATATAATATATCAATTAATTAATTTATATTATATTATTATAATATATTATTTATATTATAAATTAAATTATTATAT
>Ga0126342_10005036_pt1 | contig 22856 bp, 21 predicted proteins | sample Cyp1metagenome_FD_92528 | JGI IMG/M metagenome (GOLD analysis project Ga0126342, IMG submission 92528) | Coral microbial communities from Lord Howe Island, Old Settlement Bay, Australia - Cyphastrea 1 metagenome | ecosystem: Host-associated > Invertebrates > Cnidaria > Coral ...
ATAGAATCCACCACAATTCAGAAATCCAACAGTAAGGCCTAGTTATAAAAAAAAGCACTTAACTCATCTAGGTTGCTCCTTCCCGTATAAAAAGCCAACCATTTTGTGTGGGTAGAATGGGATAATTAGAATTCACAGATGAATCGACAATTACAGTGAATGGCAACTTTTTTCTTTGCTATGCACAAGAAGTTGTCAGCACCACAGGCAAAGATATCTAAAATCTAAAAGAACACATTTTTCCTTGTTTTTTTGGAATGCCCTCTGGTAAACTAACATAGCTGTTGAAAATCACCATTTTTAGTGGGTAAATCAACTCTAAATATTGTAAATTGCCATTTTCAATAGCTATGTTAGTTTACCAGAGGGCAACCAAGGGTTATTCACCATACCAATCTGGCCAAGATGGTTCCGAAAGTTTTTCACATGGCAGGTAAGAAGGGGCTGGTGCCATCCCTGAGCAGCAACCGGCTCACCAACATCCTGACGGATCAGCCGCCTGGACTTCAACCCGGGGAACCTTGAAGTCAATGGATTGGTTTAAGGGAAAATCTACAGGAAACCAGGGATTTTCCTATGAAAATCTATGACATATGGGAGTTTCCTGTAATTTTTCATCCGTTGATGAAGGTGAAGCACCTGAGGAATGGTTCGTGTTTGACGAAATGATGATGGAGTCAGGATGATCCTAGAAAACTGTATGTTTTAGAGGCTGAAAGCCACAAGAATCATGGCCAGTCATTTCAATGGCTACTGTACCCTTTACGGAGCAACCTTTCAACCAACTAAGTTCAGGAAACAAACATGGCCAGTTGAGTCATGTCATCTCACCAACATGAGATGTTTGGGAGTTGGATGGTGCCAAGCTGTTGTGGCTGGGCCTCAAGATTTCCAATTGGTTGGGGGGTTAACCCCCAACCTACGTTTGCAAAGAACCTGTGGTAAACGGGAGCAACAAAAATCCAACCTACTCTCTGATACATTCACATAGATATGGAAAGCCCAGGGATTTCCTAGGAAATTGATCTATGGTGGGTTTTCATGGGTTTTCCGGTTTTCCACATCTACATCAAATGACTGGAGGGTATCAAACACTTTTTTTCTCCCAGGATTTGCCCTAACCAACTTGTGTACAGCATCGAGTGGCCGGCGTCCTTGTCCTGCTCCTTAGTGAAATCTCTTACGCACTTAGTGAGCCACACGCTGGTGGCCTGCCACGTGGTGGGGTCGGTCTGCCAAATGGCAAACCTGGCGTCATCGTGGCTCTTGGAACATGGCACAGGCAGCCTGAGGGGCAAAGATCAGCAGCTGCTCCGGCAGACGCTTCTCAAGGACCCATTTCTTGTAGAAAGATCGGAAAGCCCTTGCTGGGATCGGTGCAAATCAAGTCCAAGAAATGTGGTAATGTAGGGTGCCCACTGCGGCAGCTTCATTCAAGCTTCTATTCTATTCCTCTGTGCAACTCATTAGGGCCAAGAAGTGAGGGGAAACAACTGTCGCGAGCTGCAGGACTTGGATCGTATCCTGGGCCTTCCTCCCAGCCGCCCTTTGGTGGTGGAGGAGGAGGTGGATCAGTTCCTGGCCTCGGGCCGCGTCTCAGACGCCAATCTGAAGCGCCTGCTGCGCCGCGCCGAGGCGCGGCTGCTGCTGGCCGGCGCGCGCTCGGACGCCGGCTACTCAGGTGCGCAGACGGAGCGCTCCCAGCCGCTGGCGCTGCCACCAGTCGCACCAGCGCAGCAGGTGCAGTCGGCACGGGGCCCGGCCAGACCGGAGATGCCCAGTGTGGAGGAGGAGGAGGACTTGCTGAAGTGGTCGCAGGTGGCGAAGTTGGCCAAGAAGGACTCAGGGACTCAGGGGAAGCTGTGCCATGGAAGGAGGGATTGTCAAGATCAATGTGCAGAGTTCCCCTAAGAATATGGAACCTGTATCATTCTTGCTGTTTTGATGGTGGTTAACTTGTCTATTTTTGGGGACCCTTTGTTGGACTTGATGCCGCATTGATGCCCTGATGTTTGGGTGGTGCATGAACAGATGCAAAAAGGGATGTTTCAGCAGCACTGAAGGAGGCGGAACTGGAAGCCCTGCAGAAACGCGAAGCCAAGAAACACGCGCAGACGGAGATTCGAACCTATCTGCAGCAGCAAATTGACGAGAAGAACTCGAAGAAGCAGAAAGCTGCGGAAGATGAACGGAAGTTTTGTGACTTGGTCATTTGTTGTGGCTTTGAAGTGTGGAAAAGGTAAAGTGCCCTAGTTCGTTGCAAGAGCTTATTTACAGGTACTTCAAGTCCACGAGGCCCTGGCCCCCTGGGCTGAATGATGGAGCTCTGAGTTGAAATCCACAGATATTGACAGTTTCATTAGTTCCCTCGTTTCGTCCTCATTTGTTTTGGATGTTTTGGATTACTTGCGAGTTCTCCTGGTTGATTTCCTTTTGCTGCCCAATGCCCCAGCTTCTCAAACAACAACTTTTGACTTTGGCTGGTTTCAGGCCCAGATGCCCAATCCCTAACTTGGTTTACCCGTGGGTTCATGGTGGACTAGCGATCGTTTAAATACTGTAGCCCGCAGTAGGTAGAAAAATTGGTAATCCCTTACCCCCGATATTATGAAACTTTGGTTTAGTATGGTTTAGTATTAAAATTATTAGATCCCATTTGGAGTGGTTGATTTTTTGGGAAAAGTTTTGGTATCCTCACCATTGTTGAGGTAGCGTGGGTCAAACACGACTTTCATTATGCCAATCCTAGCCTCAGGCGAGATGCAGGATGCCGAACTGGAACGGTGGAAGAGGGACCAGGTGCAACAAGCTGAGGAACGGCTACACAAGGCTCGAGGAGAAGGGACACACCAATGGGCCAATAAAGCTGGTGATGGTTGGCATACAATATAGTAAGCCCAAGAAAGATAGAACAGTCATTTATCAAGATTCATCACTATTGTAGTGGGATTTGCTTTTCTGTCCTTTTTGGGGTTGCTAGCTATACTATGGATCCACTTCTTTTGGGTCATGTCAGTCGTTCCCATTGAGTGTCCTCGTTGAGAAGATTGCAACCCTCCAAAACATTGTTGAAGGTGGTTGAAGGTGGATAGGGTGGTGCTAGGTGGCCCGCCTCTTTCAGATCTACCTCTCCCAGGTTGAAAGTGACATTTACAAGCTTGCCCGGCTTGCCCCCCATAATTGCTGGGGTAAAACCATGGGTTTCAGTAGATTTTCCCGAAAACAATCCCATTGACTTCAATTTCCCCTACGGGAAGGCCACCCAGTTATGTTTGGCTGTTCGCAACCGGATTTAGAACTATAGAGAACATAACTAAATTATATAACTGAACTAAATGAACTATTTCACCCAACTCCCATCAAGCTACATTCAACTTCACATTTTTGCCAGGACTGAACTCTCCACTTTGGGATCTTTGGGGGGGAAGAGCTCCAATCCCCAGCCACAAGGTACAACAGGTGATTCGCGACCGCGAGGTGCAGTCCGAAGAGGTTTTTCGAAGGCGCGAGGCCGAGAGGGAGCAGAAGCTGGACGAAGACAAGCGCCTGGTGCAGCGCGCCACGCGGGAGCCTTGGGCCATGGATGGCTATTTCTTTTTTTGGGCCTTGGACCTTGGAATTTCTTGGAGAAATTAAGGAGGTTGAATAGATGTGGATGTTTGGTGGAGTTTTCTTTTCCGCCCGGAGTTTGGAATGGATGTTTTGTGGGGATGAAAAGATACAACTGCTTGGCGGTTTCAAATATTGTTCATGTTGAACAGTTTTGAACCATAGAAATGGGACGATGATCCTTAATGGGGAGCATATTTTTCGGGGGAGTTGAAACCACCAACCAGCATACATGGATGTTGAATGGATGAAATCATACATACTGATACTGTAAACTGTAAACTGCAATTGCATTATTAAATGGATAAAGTCATCCATAAGTGGGCGCCGCGTGGATAAAACCTCAAGATGAGTGGATAGTTGGTGGGCAGATTTTATGGAAAGCAGTATTTGCAGTGGAAGTTAAAAGGACAGAGATAAGTCATGTTAATACAGTACATGGGCGTTTAACGTGGAATTTCCGATAGCGAGGTTTTCATCTCTGGGAGGGTATATCAATATGATGATGGGTCAAGATTAAAGATTAGCATTGCGAGCTCTTCTGGCCAGTTCTGGGACGGTTACTCTGGTATGAGGGTTTTAAGGTGGCTGCCAACATTTTGTGAACCGGGGCCCACATCATCAACCCACCTTCTTCGTGGACCGCAGCCCCTAATTCACGGATATGGAAGATTATTCTCAATATGTCCCAACATCTGGAACTTTTTACATGGTCTACGCGTACCTGAGCATGGTCAAGCGAAATTTCAACAGGTTTTAACTATCGCAACTAATCGCATGGTAGTTCATCATTCGTCTTTGTTCTTGGTCTTCGTATTTAACTTTATTTACCATCTGGTTATTTAACATAGCCATGGAAAATCCCTTATAAATGGAGGTTTTAATGGGAAAATCATCTATAAATGGGCCATTTTCCATGGCTATGTTAGTTTACCAGAGGGTAACTTTATTTAACCACCATTTTTCCTACCCATCCCCAGGAGATGGAGCAGGAACAACAGGCCGTGGCTCAGAAGCGCCACCAGAACAGGTTGGCGCAGGCCCAGTGGGTCCAGGAAGCCACAGAGAACAAGGCCAAGGGGAGCGATGCACGGCAGCAACGCATCCAGGAGGAGCAGAGGATTCTGCAGGATTATGTGGAGCTCCTTGGAGAGATGGTGGATGGGTGGATGGCTGGAGGATGGTGGATTTTTTGCCATGGCGCCATGTGTTGTAACGAACTTAAAAAAAAATGGAATGCGATGGATTTTGTGAATTCATTTTTAATTCCGAAATGTTCATGTAGCTGTGATTCCCGTGTATCAATTCATCCCACCGTTCTGACAGATATGTGCCTAGCCGCCGATCTTGGCCTAGCCAAGGCTGTTGGAGAAGCAGGAGGCCCGGCGGAGAGCGGCAAAACCCAAGATCCGCGAGCAGTCGCCGGAAGCGCCGCCACGTGCCAAGAGGAAAGGGGAGGAGGTCTACTACGACGAGGTCGGATGGGATGAAGGTCTTATTTGGGGCACACGGATAGAGTTGACTTATTCTTTTGTTGTTTGGGGGCCCGGGGGTTGGATGATGACATTGAATGATGGTTTTTGAGATGAAAAGGCCATCATGACGCCTCAGATGCGGAAGTCAACACCTGAGGACCAGGCTATAGGATTCAAAGTTTGGCCACAGTACTCACATGTGCGTGCCAACCTTAGCAGAGTGACCAACCCCTCAAATAAATTTCCAAGGCATTTTTTCAATGAGACAAATCACAAAAATCGCATGCGGGAGTCCTTACAAAGGATTTCAATGGATTTCACCGTGGACCTGGATTTGTCCAACATGGAAAACGATGCTAGACCAAAATTTCAGACAAGCCTCAAAAGCTCATTTTTGGATATTTTTGGTGGTTCATTTGACGTTTCTGGTGCGCTTACTTGCACGCAAGGCCATTGTGATGCGGATCCATCAGGAAACCTTGGCGAAAGCCGAGCAGAATGAGCTCCGATGCTTGGGAATTTTGCACTCAGGGCCAGCCACGGTCTGGTGTCAATTCTTTTTTTTTAATCCCTGAGAGTGGGATCACTGACAGTCTGACTCTGGACATTTACCTGGTAATACCTAAAATTGACCGTCATTTGTAGTTCCCTGGGCTGTCTGCTAGGACATCCATGTGAATACTGAGGAAAACAGGAGCGCCTGAAAATGGAGCGGCATCGGAACCAGGCATTCCTGTCCGAGCAGATTCTTGGATGCATTGCGAGCGTTGCACGGTTCTGGCGTACCTTCACACAGAGCTTCAGAAATGTGCATCATTTCAACTCAATTTCTCCAGTGTTCTGTATCAAATAGGCGGACGACTACCATAGATGACGCCATTTTTGCCCTTCCGAACCACAAAATCACTTGAGCTGGAACATCTCTGTATTCCCATGGTATTCCTATGGCCCAAAAAGGTCATCTATGGTCAACCAACATTGCTATCCGCTGCCGCCTGGAGCCATGGGAACGTCACCCGAGGATTGCGGAACGGGACCGGCAGAAACGCCAGGTCCTGGAGCTCAAGGGCGGGCAGAAGGCGGCAGCGCAGCAGGCGGCAGAGGAGGCGCGACAGAACGAGAAGCGACGGATGCAGGAACAGAGGGCAAGGCGGGATGTGGATGGGATGCAAAGTCTAAACAGATCTAAGGCATCTAAGATATTTTATGGATTTTTTAATGGTATTTTTTGAATTTGTGTGAATCTAAATCTAAACTTAAATCAAATATCTTATTTTTTTAAAAATCAATCTATCATATAGCGTATTTCACATTTGCTGAGGTGCGTGTACACATATACACTACTGGAGAGGTTATACATCATATCATATCACTATTAGTCCTTTGTATTCAGGTTGAAACATATGCGCGTACTCCGGGCTGAGGGGAATGGGGGGATGTCTGGGGGGATGTGGATGCTGGGAGGCGTAATCTTCTTGGGAGTTTGAAGCGCCCATAAATGCTGCCACAGGAAACCATCCTAAAAGTGGTGTCATTTTAGGTGAGGGACAACTTTTCAGGGAAATATCATTGTTTAAATGGTCTTGCCGGAAATTTGCAGAAATGTTGAAATTTGAAGCCCCCACCATCCGCCACTCAAAAAATGAGCTGGATCCATTTTTTACACGACCCCATGGCCCCTTGCCAACTGGTGACTTCCAGCAGGTACCTTCAGAACCGCCTTGAGTTGGAGGGTCAGATGTCCGGCAAAGGGAAGAAGAAGTTCCAGGAGGATGAGATGAACAGGGCCGACGCCTGGTCGTAGGGGATGGGCGTGAACCTGGGGGAAAACACATGAAATGGCCATAGTGATAGGACACATGATGATAAATCCTGGGATTTGGGGTATACCAATCTTTAGAGACACCCATGCCCTCCCGAAAGCCAAGATGGACACCAAAAAAGTTGGGTTTGGAAGATTGCCGTAGGAGAAACTTGAATTCTTGGGTTCCATATAGATTTTCAAGGGAAATATTGAGATCAACCAAGAGAGGGAAACCTCGAAGCCTCGCCAAAATGGGATTCAACCTCTTGATCAAAGACAGGAAACTCCAACTGGATTTTCAATGGCCAGCTGAGATCTGCCACATGGGGAACGCTGCCGGGATTTTTGGGCCAGGTCTGTTTTGTTGAAACGATCCCTGATGGCAAGGAAAAGGCAATCAATCGGCGGTACGTCATCGAAACCTTCCACAAGACATCGGAAGGTCTGAGCCCTCATTGATGGATGTAGCAAACTCGTAGCTCTGAGTGGAAGTTTCTTTGGCTGTTTTGTCATGGTAAGTGAACATGGCAGATGTGGATAGGAAGTGATAGGAAGCCCTAGTGAGAACAGATCTTTTTCTTGGATAACATTCCACTCAGGTGTAGGTGACCATTTGGTCAGCCCCAGCTGCTGACAAGCAAGGCTCTTACCGAGGGCAAGTGATTCCAGCGCTGAAACATGAGCGCTGGAAGAAAAAAAGGGCTATGGGTCCAACGGTCCAACCGGTCATAACTGGGTTATAGCCGTAGCCCCAGTTCCTAAGCACCTAAGTGAGATGATCCTCCAGTTCTATGTGATAAATGGGTTATAGCCCCAGTTACTACCCTCTGGTAATTTAACATAACTAATGAAAATCACCATTTTTCATGGGAAAACTCGCTATAAATGGCCATTTTCAATAGCTTTTTGTATGTTTACCAGGCCGGGTAACCAAGGGTTATTCACCATACCATCCCCATAGGTCCAGGTGGGTCTGGTGGCTCCGAAGATTTTTCGGTGAGGTCTCTGCGGCACGACATCGAGCCGCCTCCCATGACGCCGCCCAAGCGTAGCAATACCTGGAGCCGCGGCAGTAAGGACGAGGCAGGGCTAGTGGGATATACCCGGCCTGGTTATGTCAAAATAGCTATTGAAAATGGTGATTTATAGTGGATTTACCCATTAAAAATGGTGGATCTTTCCATGGTTATGTGAAAGTTTACCAGAGGGTAATTGGATGATGATTTGGGAATATCTATCATTATTATGGGGAATATCTATGGGGAATATCTCTATGGGAATAAATAATTGGGAATATTAATTGGGAATATCTATGATTGGGAATAGTTAAGGGATAACTATGGGGAATATTATGGGATATCTATTATAATATCCCATGAATATCATGATAGTGAGTAGTGGGTCTCTCAGCTAGATAATTTCGCCACGACGCTTCGTGGACGACAGGCAAACCTGAGCCAGGATGCGAAAGAATGACGGCGCAGTCTAGATCGTGGCCTCGGCGCAGAGACTCTCAGGGCAAAAATGCATAGAATCATAGACACGTCATAGAAGTGCAGTGAAGCTCGATTTTTCGTGAGTGGTTTCTTTTTTGGTTGCAACCCTTTTTTCAGCAGACATAAACAATGAGGATTTAGAGTTGAACGTTTATTGCCTTCGCCTTGCTCACAACAAGCCTAAACCATTTGTTGGTTTGAAGGGATCTCTACTAAGTGAAGGGTTCCACAAAGCTTATGATCACTGTTGGTTCTTTCATAAGACTTGATTCATCCATGTTGGCATCTACTGACCTCTCACCCATGGAAGCCCTGAAATGAAGCAGCACCCTTACTGTAGTTCCTTCCAATAATTAGATGGTGTTATCCAATCAACTGCATCAATCAATTCCAGACATTTCACCAATAACTTAAGGTCAGTCAAAATATAATGTAACATGCCTCTTCTCATAGAATCTCATATATAAACACACACACACACATATATATATATATACATATAGATATTATAGGATGATCAAATTGTCCAAAAAGATGGGACTTTTTGCCCTTCTCGGATCTTCCGGGGATCTCCCCATGTCTCTCCACCGGAAGGCCTTTGTATAGGGTGTATTGGCGCGCCCCTCGTTGCCGAGAACGATGGGTGGCCGATGGTTGCCCCGTAGGTGTCGGTGTCTCACACGAATTCAGGAGGTCTTGCTGGGAAGTTCGGTCTGCCAAGCCAAGATCTTTACCAACAGCAACCAAAAGAGATTCGAACACATTGAATCCACTTTAAACACATGAGGAAGTGAAGGGCATCGTGCATTGTCCCAATCAACCCAAAATGGGAATTCACCATGAGACCATCGTTAAATAGGGTGCTGATCACCAACCAACGATATGACAAGCAGCCAGGGTGAAGTGATCCATTTGCGATACAGAAACGGGATCTGAAGCAGCGAACATCTTAGCACTGAGAGGGCGATGGAGGGAGAGAGAGAGAGAGAGAGACCGCATGAATGCTACGGAATTTCGTTGCTGCATTTGTTTTACTGAGAAAATTGAAATCACTTCATATTCAATGTTGCCTGGATTTTGTTTGACTTTGGAGTTGCCAAGCTCCTGCAACAAAGCCAGCGAACCTCCAAAGCAACTCACTTGCTGAGTTCCCCTCGGTCATGGGTAAAGCGACTGACATTGAACTTTGGAGCTCGATCAGTTGGCAGTTCTGTTATTTGAAATATTTTGAAATTATTTTTGTGGTTTCAATATTTCGATAACTAAAATTAGTGGTACTGTTATCTGTTGACCAAAATTCACAAATGTTCATGTTATAGCATTTCAGGATCTCCAGTACCACATGCCTTTCCGATTTCGAATGATTCTATAGAATGCTACCTGAACTCGATAGATAGATGGCACTTGCAGGTGACACCACCCAGTTTCTCACTTCCGAGGATGACACGATGATATACCAGCAAACTCCTGCAAAAGAGGTTTTGTCATGTTTTGTCTAAAATTAGAGGACTGAGCATCCCAAAACCCATTGGTCAAGACATCATTTTGGGGTATACCGGTATCCACCTTGCAGACTTCCGCAAAGTAGACCTTCAATTCAAAGTTCAATGCAGCTAGGAAGCGTTTTGCCCTCGGCCGTTGTCATTTTTCACTGCCTCATGCAGGGCGGCTCCAGCTGGAGATTGGTTCTTTCAGGTAATCTAACGTGGCAATAGAAGTTCAAAATCGAGAATTACATGGGTTTCATTATGTTTCATTGTTTGATGTGTCAAATGATGGTATACACTAGTATACACTAACTATCTGTGTTGTACTTGGATGTGTTAACTCATGCATCGAGACCCGGTCATATCTCCCTTAAGGGGCTGTTTTGGCCCTGGACGAGAGAGAACGTCGATGGTTATCCCATGTGCTTTTTTGTGGCTTAAAACCATTGAAAGACCACAGCACTAATATGCTTTATCCATCTTTATCCCGGAATGAAAAACACATTTTTGGATAGTTTATGTATGTTTATGTTAGTAAAAATTCGTTTTATCAACCATGGCTGGTGGCTAAGAACCAGAAACCAACTGGGGATACTGACCGCAGACCGGTCGCACCGCGTCGCTAAAAGCGGCCTGGTGAGAGAAAATGCGGCAAGGCGACTTGGGCTCCACAAAATAACGTGATACGGGTACTGTTGATGGAAGAAATTCTGCACCAATTGATAGAGTTAATCCCATTATTATTTATATATAAGGTTTCAACCATCCAAGGTGGTGCAGGATTTCTTCCATCCACGGTATTTTCAATCAAGTCTGAGTTGATGCTTTCAAACCTCAATTTGAGTTTGGGATACCATGAGGGTTTGATACTTTGCAGTTGATGGTTGCAAACATGTTGACAGCCAACGGGATGATGATCCTTGCGGGTTGTTCAAGCAGCATCCAGTTCATGTTGAGCACTATACTATCCCCCCATGTTTGTCATCTTATTCTGCATTTGTAGGGCATACTCTCAAATTAGGCGAATGCGATCAACCACAATGTTTTTTCTTGGGGCACACCGTTTTCAGACAAACCCTACCGTAGGTATCGTATAGTTGTTCCTGGTCTATATATATCCATTCAGATTCTATCTCACATTCTATTCCATTCTATCCCAGTGTTTTTCATATTTATCACCCATGTTTGAAGGTTAAATTCCATAAATTCAGGCAAACTTAGTATGTTTTGTGCATTTTTGTTCATTTTCTCACCCCTCCTTGGCCCAAAGCCCGCGCGGCGGTGTAGTTTCCGCCGGGCGATGCGTAGGACAGCACACTTGCTGTGGGTATGGATCAGAAGATCTCAGGGGATGAGCAAGGATAGGACGGTCGATCAAAACCTTCATGGTTCTTTCAAAGCTTCAAAAGTCTTCGAAGACTAGAGGACTCTGAGGACTCTCAATATTTATTGATTGGTATCAATCGGTTAAGTAAGTTAAGAATCCTGATTTTGCGTCCAGGGATTCCTATGGTCCTTTGAAGGTCTTCAATGAAGTCTATATCATTTTTGCTTCAAACGCACCAAAACGTGATTGTTTGTACGCCATGGATGTACTTTGATCGCTCCGTGCAGCGGCCAATACCGGGGCCATGGTGTTGGCCTTTTCAAAACTTCGCAGTCAGATTAGCCTCTCCGCACTGTTCCACCTGAATGGCAAACCGCATCATTTGCTTCAGCGCGTCAACGTTTTCCGATTTTTTTGGTTGGTGCCGACATGTTTTCAACTACCTTTGCTGATTTTCATGCATATTTGGGATTATTTGGGTTGAAACCACGTAACCACTTTCACCCCGCTTATTCTAGGCCAACATGTGTAATTACCTACATGTTGATTGGTGCCTGTCCCCTTGTATTTGCGACTAGAATTGGATGGGACTTTTCCAACCCGAAGCCCTTTTTTCCTTGGCTTGAAAACCAAGGGTTTCAGTTTCGTGGAATTTCCGACCAATTCAATGGATCATATTTGGGAAATTGCCACATGCTATGAATTGCCCCTACCATTGGCAACTCCACCCAGGTAGCGTCTTTCCTTTCGCCACCAAAGTGGCGTTGCCATGTGCTGCCGTAGCCTGGCACAATGTTGTCAACATGGGAATAGGATTGCAAATTTGATCCTCGATTTACTTCAGGATGATGATATGATTCTTCATTTACTCTACATGTACAACGTACGTTGTTTGCGACGTCGTCGTCCCAGGCGGCCTTCGTGCTGAAGCTGGCGCAAGTGGAGGAGTGGCCAATGCTGTGCGAATTACTGGACAAAGCTGCCATGGATTCCACGGTGTACAATGCCTTTTCGACCCTTCTGGGGTCACTTGACGGCCTTGACAAAGATGGTGACTGAAGTCGCTGTGGAGCGTTAGTCTTGGGGCCAAAAAAACATGGGGTCATTGTGTCCCCCAAACTTCCCCTCTATATTCTTGACAATTTATAAGGACATCAGTGTTATTAATACTACGTTGTCCTTTTACAAGTCCCGGTTTTTAAGTCTGCAGACAGCGCTGGAGCGCGTTGCGAATGCTGTGCTCCCTGAGTTTTTCTCAGGATTCTGGTCGTCTTCCGGACGGGCCAAGCCTACAATCGCTTCTGGGATGGAAGCACTTTGACGCACCAAATGCGCGGCGATTGGTTCGATGCTGCGAGTAGCATCATTTCCTTTACCAGGAGTGGCATGCCATGGCCTGGCATGCCAAGTGAATGATCAAAGATGAAGAGACCCCAATCTGTTGCTTCCCTGTTTTGCGGAATCGTAGATCTCAGAGAGCCCGTGCTCTCTGTTACATTCCAGTTGGAATGTTGCTCACATTCGGGTTTTTGATCATGTCATATATCAGGCCCATGTTTTCCCAGAGAAGCAAAGAATGTAAACATAGTTGGGTCCACATCCGCCTCCGCCAGCATGTGGTTTTTTCTCGATCCAGAAAACCATCAAAGTCCAGACCCACATATTTTCTGACTTTTGCCATGGCTCTTTCAAAGACCAAAGAGTTTTGAGGTCTGGGTGCCCCCCGACATGGCCCAAAATAAGTTGACCGCAGGACCTCGAAAGCCGATAGCACGAAACTCTGGGAGTTTCGTCAAATCGTGGTGCGGCTCTTTAGTGCCCTGAAGACAGCGGCCAGCACCATGTGGTGCCCATGTGGTGTTCTCCTAGTGGCCCTAGTGATGTTCATTGGATTGATTGGCCATTGGTTGATAAGTGAAAAATACTTCCATGAACTATGTCGATATTTCTGCCAGAAACCCAACTTGGCACTTGGAGTGGTAAATCAAATGGAGAGAGACCCCCAAAATTCGATGGCCGAATCTAAAAACGGTCAGAGATTCCATGAAGCCTTAGCCCGCGATAGCCCGCGCATCAACAGCCTCGGCTGAGGCATGTTACACGCCCTTAGCCTGGCAGAACTGGAAGATGATGATGACGAGGACGAAGAACGCTGGGCCTTTCGTTTGCGCACCTCGGTGGCAGCAGGTGGCCAGTGATTTTTTGGACACTTCGATGTCACGCCTGAGGTGTCATCGATGGTGTGGGCATTGATGTCGACTCCTTAAGAGCCCTCAAAAAGGCTGGAAGACGACAATTTCAATGATTAAAAGTTAAAGATGATGATTTTATGGGCTTCAAACTCTTGACGCATCTGAACTCTTTGAACTACGGCCAAATCTTTCTAGTAAGTTATGGCACATAAACAACTTCCAGTACTCGTTTTGCATCGTTTTGCAGGTGAAAAATCGGTCCAGCGTTTTTGGTTTAAGACCGCCATTGTTGTGTTTCACATCGTGAAGTCGCAGGCTGAGTGTAAGGTGGAGTTGGTCTTTCATTGGATTCAATCCATCGTCGTCACGAGCATCTCGGTTCAACGAAAAATTGATGGAGCGGATGGTGGGATGGGGTGGATCAAAAGTGTTTTGTTGGGTCAAACAACACACATAGCAGCCATATGCAGCCAATAGCATCACATAACATGTTGATTCTTTTCTGATCTTTTCTTCTCTTCTCATTCTCGATATGGCACACGATCCGGTGCTTTCAATTGTTCTTTTTAAATATCTTTGAATACTTTTAGTTTCCGTCCTTACTAAGATGAGGTGCCCGCATATCGCATTATATGATGCCAAACGTGCTCACCAAGGCATAGATTGCGGGATCATGTCTGCGCCGTCACCGATTTTGACCCGAGCTTATAGTGAATTGGCCAGCGGCAACTCGGCGGAGATCGCCTCCGGTAGTCAAACATGGCGAAAATCCACAGTTGAATGATCCTCATTGAAACCTACGTTTAACGGGGTTTCCCAGCTAGCCACGTTTGAGTACCGGAGGGTATATTATATTATAATATATTATAAATACTGAAAGGTCATAAGCCCACCAGTTGATAGACATCTACTGGCAAACAGTCTGGCAAATAGATGCAAATAGGGCATGGCATGAGCGCTGCCACCATGGTGGTAACAAGACTGTGAGATTTTGCCACCTCGTAACCTGGAAGATACTGCAGTGGTCCTGCGCACCACGCTTTGAATCGTCGTGAAGCGATATGCCTCGTATCTTCCACACTTGGTCCAGGATGAATTTCCGTTCAATTTCCGTTAATCATTAATCATTCAATTTCCTACAATCCCATCCTAACATAAAAATATATGAATCACCTCCCCGAAAGCATGGTTTCATCGTGGGCATTGAAAAACATCGGAACGACATGGGCCTTATGGGGGCTCCTTGGGGCGGAATGGGATTTTCAGGCCGCCCTGGCAAGGCATGGTGAAGTTTCATGATTGTTTGAAGATTGCGCGGATTGCGGTGCCCTTCCCGTACTCGCAGGCTGCCAAGTGTCGACAATTTTTCAACCTGCGACTCAGCAACTATGTCAACTATGTGGTAGATCAAAGTGCTCGTTGTAGGACTTGTTTAGATAGAACTTATGATTTGCTTGAAGATTTTACCCTCTGGTAATTTAACATAGCTATTGAAAATGGTGATTTATAGTGGATTTTCCCATTAAAAATGGTGATTTTCCATAGTTATTTTAGTTTACCAGAGGGTAGATCTTTTGTCCCCTATTGAAGCTTTTCGCCAGCCGGTATGTCAGGTGGTTCATCCACTGGTCCCAGCGGTGTCAGGCCACCCTGATGTTGCTGGTGATTCACTGGCTGTTAACGCCTTTCATGATGACGCTGGGAACAGAGAGTCCCACCATCTGCTGCCCCCTGACTGGATGAATGAATGGTGGATGGGGCTTTGACACCAGTGGATTGATGATCATCTGGGGCAAAAATAAAGTGATACCAATTTGCTGGGTATTTTGACAAACCATTATAACATTAATTATAACACATATATAATAACCCATTATAGGTGGTGTTTCTGGAGCACAAGGGCAGCGCAAGCGCCCAGGTGTCTTCACATTTGTGACCGTATTTATCCTCTGGGTCTTGCATTCGATTTCCATTGAGTGCCTCGGTGCTGATATGTGCTGATGCTGATCAAGTTCAAGCCTGTCGCGGATCAGAAGCATCAAAGAACAGCCCACATCAACATCAAATATAGCTGATATACCTGGTGCATGTTTGGTGTAAAGTTTAAAGCTTCTTTCAAGCAACACACAATAGAATCAATTTACAGCAACATCGCATAGAATGCATCTTCATTTAATGTATAGACGTATAGAGCTCCTCGAAAAAGGATCGAACACATTCTTCATCCATCATTCAAATCCCACCATATATATATATTTACATAAAAGAATTATAGTGATAAATTTCACTTTGTCATACTATGTCATACTATGTCATACTTTTTCTATCTAGGTTTGCCCAATCTTTGGTACATCGAGGCTGGAGAATCCATTCGGTGCGGATGCCAATGACCTGGACGTGCATGACACCTGGCAGCCAAAAGGCGTTTTTTCGCCTTTTCACCATGCAAATCCAGCAAACATGTTGATTCATAGTGGCTAATAGTTACTCCTAGTGGATTTGAATGGATGCAAAACCTATGAAAATGGTGATTCATCAAGGGCAGTTTAGAAGTCTATACCTCGGTGTTACGGAGTTTTAAAAGTCGCACAATGATTGTCAACAGCACTGATTGTCGCAGCAATGATTGTCACTGCAATGAAAGTCACTGCAATGATTGTCACTGCAGTGATTGCAACTTCAAATTTCAGTTTTTAAGGGACATCTCGCACGAAAGCTTCGTTTTCATATCTTCAACTTTGACTTTTTGAGGGAGGTCTCGCACGAAATGCGTTTTTGAGAGATAGCGGATGCAAGAAATCGCATGTTTTGCAGCACAAAACGTGCCTCGGAAGATGGACGGGGAAGGTCTTCCCTGGGGCGGGTGCAAGACGGTCCCGGCCATGGTCTGATCATGCTTCTTACAAAGTGGGTGATGCCGTGCTCAAGAGATAGAAGTCGTAGCTGTAGCTTGTGTTTGAATTTCGTAGTAGGGCATGATCTTCATGGATAAGACCAACATGAGTAAAAAGTGTGTATTTGATACTTTGTGATATTTTGTGATCAGCTAAGAAGAGATGAGACAAGGAGAGAAGACAGAGATGAGATGAGATGAGGTGAAAAACGCTGAGAAGACACGACATGAGATGGGATGACACAGACTGAGGTGACAATGGGATGCAATGAGCAATTTCCAAGTGAAGCCGCAATGCGATGAGACCAGATGAAATGACGAACTGTCTTGAAAAGAGATGGCAGCGGAATGAAAAGTCAAGAGGTTGTTGCTGCGAAGCACAGAAGGCTTGCCCGCACCCTAGAGGATATAGGCACATTCTTTGTCCCTCTCTCTAGGCTATGGGCGTTTCAATTTTGAAACTTCCGCCCCCGGCTTCTACTTGTTGCGACTAATAATGATTAATAGCGATTAGTCGTGGATTTAACCTATGAAACTGGTGATGAATACCGTGATTTACAGCAGCAAACTCATGGATTCAACATGATTTCATCATATAACCACAGATTAAAGTCGATCTTTTTGGATGGCCCGTTTTCTTCGAAAAATACGCATAAAGTGAGCATCCAAAAAATTGAGCCAGTAAATCACCAGATTTTCACTTGAGAAGTGGAGTTCGGTGCCACCAAGGACATGCAACACGACATGAACAATCGCCTGCTGTTGCTCTTGGATCCCATCTCGGCAAAGATGCCGACTTTGTCGGGGAATCAGGTCATGGACCATGTGCCTGGAATTCGTAGTTTGTGGGGAACTGGAGCAAACCAGTTGCACTTCAAGCCTGAAGATGCGATGCGTGCGATGGATCACGCACACAGATATAGCGCGCACACACACACATGAATATATTTAATATATTTATATTATGGATTACAATTATGGATTATATGAAGTTTGGCGCAGATCATCTGAAAAATGACAGGGCCATTTTGTTGGGCGTAGATGTGCCCCAGACCACTGAAGGACTGCGACTCGTCCAGCCCTCACACCTATTACCTGATATCCAGAGTAAACGGGCTGGACCTGCGAACAACTTCTGATCTTGAATTTTGATGGTTAAATCCCCGTATAATGATTGGGCTGGTTGAGCCCCGTTTGATGGTTAAATCCCTAAAAACTATAAACATCATCATTTGTCTACTTGAATCCCTATGATCTCTATTTTCTGATGGTTAAATAAATAAATAAATAAATATATATATATATAAATCCATTTGACTCCGTGATAAATTGGTGTGTTGAATTCTGCTATGATCTAGTCCCAGTTTTTGATGGTTAAATCCACCTTTGTGATAGCCAAATCCCAATTTCCATTGGTTAAAACCAATATGTTTTCCTTTTTGTGATGGTCAAAGTGACGCTTTTGTTCCCATGTTTGACGTTTCAATTCCCCCGTGGATCCGGGCAGCCGGACACCCAGGAGCTTTTGCTGGATATGGAGCGGAATCGCGAGATGCCCGCCTTCGACACCATGTGGCGTAACCTCGCCGGAGAGGTGGAACAAGGCGGTGCCGGCAGCGAATGCTCACAGCCATGCTATCATCGGGGCAAGGTCAAACTTTGCCAATCTGAGTCCGAAACTTTCCGTTGCTAAGTTAAACAGAGGCAACTTCACATCATTTCAACTTTTTACATTTTCATATGTTCCTCCAGTTTTTCACAGTTTTTCCATGATTTTTTCTCCTCCAAAATTGGTTGGTTCCAGCCCATTTCCTCCATTGACCCGGTCCAGGGGGCGACCTGAAACGCGGCCGCCGCAGCAGCACCCAGCTGCGACGGGGCAGTTTCGTCGCCAGAAAGTCCAGCAGCCAGGTGCCATGGAGGTGGTTGGAATATATTGTAATGTGGGTAAAACAATAATAAACCACATCATGTTTGATGGTTTTTACCACCCATTTATGGTGATTTGGGGGATGGTTTATTATTGTTTTACCCACGTTACAGCATATGCGAATATTAACATAATGAATTAAAACAATGTAATCAACGATATATTGATGTAGTATGACATGCTATGATGCGTTATGATACGATATGATGTGATGTGAGATGTGAAATATGATGTCTGGTTTTTGATATGTGTTTTGTGATATACGATTGATGATTTTGGTATATGATATGGCATGACACATGGCATGACATGTTTTCCCGATTTGTTTTGGTTTAGAAATCCCTTAGAATGGAATGCGTCAGTCATAATTCATCCATCATTTTTCATGGCTTTCCACTATAGTATCCGATTGTAAAAAGTTGGCGTTTTCAAGGTCGCCCACCCCATAGGGCAGCTCAACGGGTGCCTCCGTGCCTGAACTGGGCAGATCTCATTGAACACCTACATGGGCAAGGTGTCCGTCATGAGCTTCCGAGGCGAGCAAAGATTGGGGGAGTTGAAGGTGGTTTCCAGGGACGGTGGACAGGTCCTAAGATTCCCGAAAGATGGTGGACTTTATATTTTTTGCTCAGTTATTTCGGACAAACATAATTGAATCGGTGGTTTTCAACGGTTTGTCAATTTTCAACCGGCAGCGTGGCCAGGCCCGCGAAGAGGCAGAGGCGGGAGCCAGTGGAAGCGTCAGGGTGGACATCAGAAAGTAACAGAAACCAGGTTTGGGCTTCAGGGAAAACCTACAGGAAGACCAGGCAAAACGTGTAAAACCAGTGTTTCCCGTAATTCTTTCCCAAATCAATCCATTGCAACTGAAGTCAACAAGCAGTTGGTGAGGATCTTCCTAGACCAAATATATAGGTGGATGCTCACTCCCGCCGTTGCATTTGGTCGCGATTCGGACTTTGACCAAGACTGAGGATCTCAACTTCAACCAACGAGTTGTGGATTTTGAGCAAAAGAAGAGGGCAACCATGGGGCCTAAGTCCACAATATTGGCTGCGGGTTACAATTCAGACCCAGAGACTAGAGACCACAGATTCTCTGAACATACGTGCGTACATACATGAATGCATGCATACATTACATACATTCAACACATACATTACTTACATCGCATACATTACATACATTACATACACTGCACACATCACATACATTGCATGCATTATGCAAATTATGCACATTACATACTTTACACCCATACATTACATACTTTAGCCATGTCATGACATGACATGACATGATGTGAAATGATGTATATACTGCTGGTAGTTCCAAAGAATTCAGAATGCAGGATATGAAATGATATGAAACGATATGAAATGAAATGGTATGATATGATAATGACATGACAGTATATACATTGCGTGCATTACATGCATTACATGCCTGACATGCATTACATTATTTACATGGGTTGTCTTTCATTAATGACATTAGTTAGTTAAAAATTACAGTATTCACATCAATAACGTTCATCACATTACAAATCACCATGAATTGATGAATAATTGAGGGGGCAGTGGCCGCGAGTGGCTGCAGGTGGCTGCCCCGATGTGTGCCTGCACATGAAAATACATCAATTAGATCAATCACATACTAATCACATACACATGGTGTAGTGACTGTAGTGGTAAATATTGATCATACTAATAATGACATTGATATTTACCACATTACACCAGTATTAATGACATTGGCATACATAGATTCAGGGAGATTACGCACACAACCCACCAAGACCATCCCATTGTGGTGAATTCCCTCCGGAGGCGAACAGAGCCCAGGGCTGGCCAGCGACAGCTCATGTGACCAAGTTGACGGTCGGATGTCGAGCACCCGAACAGAGGCCGCTTGGCAACGGTTGTGACGAAGGATCGAACGGTGGCAGAAAAAGGGGCAGTGCTTAGCACTTGGATTCAATGGGATACAATGATGTTATTAATACCTTCCGGTTATTGAACATAGCGAACTGGAAAATGGCCCATTTCTAGTTGATTTACCTATTAAACATTGTGATTTTCCGCAGTTATGTTAGTTTACCGGAGGGTATATATATATATACATATGCATATAATAAAACATACTGGGATATAATCAGCAATATGATTTAAATAATTTGGTTAACCCAATGCCATAGCCCATCCCAAATTTTTGGGCGAAGACGCACTTGTTACTTTAGCGTCATGGGATCATTAAGGATAGAATTTCATGACATTTTTTTTTGGCATCTGGACCATACGTTTTGGTGAAGCTTGGTTGGGTAGGCTACATATGATGCATAATAGTATATTTTCATTGTGTATTTTTGGAATGTTTGCCGGGGCCCATGTTTTATGAACCAGGTTGTTACTTCTAGTTCGAATCCAGGATCTCCTTATTAGAAGCTAGCGACCGCCACAACCCACAGTATCCCAGTTGCTAACCACCATTACGCATAGTGAATGACAGCTGTATCCAATAGTAAACCAGGTTTTTTTTGGGCAAAAAATCATATTAAAGAAATTGGTGAGTCATTTCCAAGTTACCAATCATTAGTCGTTTCCAGTCGTTTCCAGTTACAACAGTTACTCTCTGGTAATTTAACATAGCTATTGAAAATGGCCATTTATAGTGGATTTTCCCATTGAAAATGGTGATTTTCCATAGCTATGTTAAATTACCAGAGGGTAGTTCCTTTCCAGTCGTTATGCCCATGGCTCAGCTCCTTTCCTCACCCCATCTCGTCCCAGGCCATGGTGGATTGCTCTTCGGGTCCCTTGGACTCGGTGAAGGAAGAGGCGATCGGCGGATTTTGGGTCTGCCCTTTGGTGATTTCGTAGATAGATAGATAGATAGATAGATAGATGGATGGGTCAATAGATAGATAGATAGATAGATAGATGATCAGATTTAACAGCTATGCGAAAATGCTGCATTTATGGAAGATTCGTTTTTTAGGAATACCTGGTGATTTGCGAACTGGAAACCACGGCCCATTTAGTTTGATGATTTACCATGATTTGCCTCTAGAAAATGATGATACATATTGGGATACCTGGGGGCCTTATGGAATATCACCAGATTTTGGACATTTTACTGGAAAATACCAACAGTACTGTAAATAGTTGGACCACGGCCTTTAGAAGGCCGTGGTGTTTTGTACACATCGGGGTGGTGGGGTGGGGTGGGGTGGGGTTGGGTGGGGTGGGGCATGTAATAACGTTCATGTAAACTTGCGGAAGAAGGACATGCTTGTCTGTGGCTGCCGGTAGGTGCATGTATGCACGGGTGTGGGGCATGTAATAACGTTCATGTGAACTTGCGGAAGAAGGACATGCTTCTCTGTGGCTACTGTAAGTTCTCTGGAACTTTCCACTCATGCGTCATGCTACGTTACTGTAAGTTCTCTGGAACTTTCCACTCATACGTCATGCTACGTTACTGTAAGTTCTCTGGAACTCATGCGTCATGCCACGCTATGGTAAGTTCTCTGGAACTTTCCACCCATGCGTCATGCCACGCTATGTAAGTTCTCTGGAACTTTCCACTCATGCGTCATGCTACGCTATGGTAAGTTCTGTGGAACTTTCCACTCATGCGTCATGCCACGCTATTGTAAGTTCTCTGGAACTTTCCACTCATACGTTATTTTGATTCAAGAGCTATGTGGGCCAGGTTTCTGTAGAGCACAGGCTGACATGATCATATACATATATCCATGTAGACATTTGTGTACACATTTGCAGCTGCATATGTATTACATATACATTACATTTATGCATCACATATCATATATTTAAGATTCAAGATCTTGTAATATATGTCCGTAAGATCTTATTTACACAAAATCAGATCTTACGGGCATTTGCGCATATGTGAAAAACAATGATGGGGGCATATGTGACACATATTGCCCATATATGTTGTAAATAAATGCAGAAGCTATATGTATATATGTATATGCCCTCTAGGCCCTCTACAGAGTATAGCTTTTGAACCAAGATAACTCATATGTCATGCTACGTTACTGTAAGTTCTCTGGAACTTTCCACTCATGCGTCATGCCACGCTATTGTAAGTTCTCTGGAACTTTCCACTCATACGTTATGCTACGTTACTGCAAGTTCTCTGGAACTTTCCACTCATGCGTCATGCCACGCTATTGTAAGTTCTCTGGAACTTTCCACCACGCTATGTAAGTTCTCTGGAACTTTCCACTCATACGTCATGCTACGTTACTGTAAGTTCTCTGGAACTTTCCAGTCATGCGTCATGCCACGCTATTGTAAGTTCTCTGGAATTTTCCACTCATACGTCATGCTACGTTGCTGTAAGTTCTCTGGAACTTTCCACTCATGCGTCATGCCACGCTATTGTAAGTTCTCTGGAACCTTCCATGCATACGTCATGCTACGTTCCAACATTGCCGGGAGACAAACGTTGGACCGGTCTCGGAAGTCTTTGAAAGATCTCTTGACAGGTCACATGGTTTTGAAACACAAAGACCGTGGGCATTCGACGATGCACCCGTCAGTGACACAATATGTGTTCATGTGGTGCTGGCGTTGTACCTTAAACAATCCAGATCCGCAAAGGTTCTTGGA
>Ga0126342_10005037_pt1 | contig 22855 bp, 16 predicted proteins | sample Cyp1metagenome_FD_92528 | JGI IMG/M metagenome (GOLD analysis project Ga0126342, IMG submission 92528) | Coral microbial communities from Lord Howe Island, Old Settlement Bay, Australia - Cyphastrea 1 metagenome | ecosystem: Host-associated > Invertebrates > Cnidaria > Coral ...
TCAAGCACCTTTCGGTCCATCAGTGGATTCGCTCTGCCATCCCTGATTCACAACAACCAAGCTCTCCTATAGGTTTCCTATTTTTGAAACTTCCGCCACCGCCTTGTGCGGTACTACTGGTACTAGTGAGTTAGTGGGATACTGGGGTGACATTCCTCATCAGCAATGAATGTCTGACTAACCACAATCAAGTGGGATAAGGTAGGTTACCAGTAAATGAATCAGTTGGTCAAGAGTACTGGGATAGCTGGGGGTATCTTAAATTCATGATTGGTAGAAATCCGTGTCTAATTTGGGATATTGCATTATGTTAGCCCAATTATCCATGATATCGCGACGTGAGGTCGTGATGAAATTTACCCGGATTTTGCTGTAACATATCCCATTAACTATAGTTATATCTACTATTATCCCAAAATGCAAAATCAAAAACCATGGCAGCGGCACATCGTTTTGTTGAGACCCACTAGTGTGCGCCGCTTTCGCGGCTGATTGTTGGTACAGTCCAATTCTGTTTGAAGACGCTCACTAGGGTTCTCCAAAAGTCCAGAAGCTTCCTCCTGCTCCAGTTTGAGAAAACCGGGTTGTCCAAGACAGTACTGAAGAAGCTCATCGTTGTCATCGCACCACATCTCATACTTACGCCGCCTGGTCATCACCAAGGGCTCCTTCTGCTGCTGCTTCGTGCTGACCCGCTTGGAAGAAGCCACCGCATCCGCAGCATCATCACCACTGGTATGACCTCCCTCCAAATCAGCCATACCGATCACAAAAAGAGCACAAGCAAAAGAGTGCAACCAAATACAAATCGCAGTTCGCTCTGGATGAAGCCGAAACAACAACCAGTCAGGGGCTCCTCGTCACAAAGGCTGACCTGATCGCGAAAGTTTACCCTCTTGCCGTATGTGGCACGAGCAAGCGGGCAATGGTGTGACGATCAAATGTAGGTAAATATACCATACATGGAGCATATGGGTATAGTTTTCCAATAAATATACACTCGTTGGTGGTTTCAACCCCTCTGAAAAATAGGAAAGTCAGTTGGGATGATTATTCCCAACTGAATGGAAAAATAAAAATGTTCCAAACCACCAACCAGTATTCCATTGTTCCCCCCATGATGGTTTCATATCACCCATTCCAGGTAAATCCGTTTACTGCCAGTTAGATAGCCATTTGTTGCGGGTTAAATCCATAACAATACCTCGAATTTCTGCTCATTTTGGGTGGTCAAATCATAATTCTGGGCTAATTTTCATGCTTCAATCCCTATTTTGTAATGTACATAGTTTTGGCTGGTTATCTAGTTGTATCCATTTTCGTGCCTGATTAAATCTTGTTAAATCCAGATTCTTGAGGGCTATGTAAATCTGGTCAACGTCGCATTTTTCACGGTGAAATCAGGTTGAAATTCGCCTTTTAGCACGGTGACATATCCATATTTGGGTCCGTGGTACATTTCGAACATCGGACAACATTTCTGCCTCCCATTTCATGGCGTCATTTCATGTCATTTCATGGGGAACATCATAATAACCATTAATCTTTACCACTATAGTACAGTAACCATTAATTCATGGGTTATCCCATATATTATGGTTAATGGGAAGGATTATCCCAGGACATTTTTCATCCATTTGTTGGGAAAGCCACGGCTATCGGCGGTATCGGCTAAGCCTAGGTGCCACGCCGCGGCGCCGCAAGGCCTCTGCCAGGTTGGGGCGATAGCCGCGCTGCTGCAACGAGATGGAACCGCCCAGGACACAGATCCTGCTGGAGGTACGCTGGAGGTACTGTGGCTGGAAAGCCGTGCTGTTAACCATCAAAGATGTACAGGTTGATGGGGATTTCCAAAGGGATTTCCATGGTTAATAATGGTTAATGGTCTGGTTGGTGGTGCACTAACCCCTCTGAAAAATGATGGAGTTCGTCAATGGGAAGGATGACATCCCCAGCATATGATGGAAAATAAAAGTCATGTTTGAAACCACCAACCAGTCATGATTGAGATTGGATGATATAATCAATGGAGATTTCACGATGGAGATTTAATCAACTAACCCGTTTTAAAGCAACTATAATCAATGGATGATATAATGGAGATTTACTGATTACTGGAGATTTAACCAATTATAATGATACCCATGGGGATTTAACCAACTGTGGATGGTTGAAACCCATCCTGCACAACAAAAAAAAGGTTGACACCCATCCTAAATGGTGGGATGTTCACCACCATTTTCAACTGCAGGATTTGGCAACCACTACGGCTGTGACTGGGATTTCATAGGAGATATTTTTTGGATGAATCTGGGTAAATTATAATAATTCACGAACCTGAATAGTGCGGCCATTTGGGGATGATTTTCCTTATTAACCATGATTCCAGGGTTCGGTCGCAGTGAGGTCGTTATAATTTACCCAGATGAATGGTAGAAACTATGGAGGAAACCTAGTTTTTTTTCGGGATTTGAATCTGACTTTTTTTGGGATTTCTTGATTTAATGCGATATTCGGAAATGACTTGTTTGGGGAAAATTTCATGGGAGATACCCCGGACTTTGGAGGTTTTTGGATGTTTTTGGTTAGTCAATGTGGAGATTAGGTCACGAATTGAGACACATTTTGAATGCAATTTTCGAAATTTATGGGCCCCGCCGACCCCGCCTTCACAAGAAATTCACCGTAGTTGCAAACACATCTGACTGGAATCCCCAAAAAAAAGTTACCCTCTGGTAATTTAACATAGCTATTGAAAATGACCATTTATAGTGGATTTTCCCATTAACAATGGTGATTTTCCATAGTTATGTTAGTTTACCAGAGGGTGGGGAGAGTATTGCCATGTACTATTCAGGAAAAATCTAGCATAGGTTTCTGGATGCTGTTATGGGCTGACATGTTCATAAACTGCCCCTGATACAGGGTCAGCCACTACTGATCTGGGGTTGTATCAGGCAACATATGGGTTCGACTGAAAATAGGCTGACCCATTCCATCCACTGACTTTGTTATCATTTTCTCGATCTAGATAACCATTTGGGAAGTGTCCCCTATTTCAATCAGACTCAAATAGTTGGTTGATGTTGGTTGTATATCCCATTGTAATCATAGTTATAGTTATATCTCCATGAAATGCATATGATTGCTGATTCCATTATATACATCCCATTCTAACTCTAGTTCTATATCATTCTATATAATTTTATATGCTCATTAACCCATCTCATGGCGGTATCATCTTTTTCCCACCAGAAATAGCCTCTGGTAAACGTTTACACTTTGCTACCTTGAAAATGGCCATAGAAATAGTGGATTTACCCATGAAAAATGGTGATTTTCCATAGTTATGTGAAAGTTTACCAGAGGGTAACAACCATCTCGATGTGAAAGTCCTCTCCCCCTGTTTCTTGCCCTTCGCCTCGCCTGCATTTGCGCGCCTTCAAGCAGGGAATCAACGGCCGCAAGGCTTCAGGTTGAAACACTAAGTCCTGGATCAGAGGCCCAAACAGATTGTCATATCAGTCACATCATGGTTAATCCTAATACCCTCTGGTTATTTAACATAGCCATGGAAAATGGCCCATAGAAATAGATGGTTGATCCGAGTTAATCCTAACTGCTTGGTGGTGCAATAATCATCTTGAAACATATGAAAGTCAGTTGGGGTTATGACATTCCCAATATATGGAAACATAAAAAATGTTCCAAACCACCAGCCAGCTAACAATAATGGATTCCGTTTGATAATTATTCATGGTCACCTTCACTATTCATTAGTCTGATTCCGAATTGATTCCGGTTGATACAGTAATTCCTCTTTCTCATCATTGATGTGAATTCCTTCCATTTTTACTATCATTTTTTCGAAGTTCTAGCCACTTTGACATGGGTCCAAGCGAGAACGGCCAGCTTGGCTGAGCCGCTTCATTTGCTTGGAGGTATGACTACAACTATGGTTACTTAGTCCCTTTCCCCTAAAATGTGGGACCCCCCAGTTATAACTTCCGTTATAAAAACATTAACTATAGATATAAAGTGATATAAGTACCATAGACCATAGTTATTGGAGTTATAAACTCACCAACGTTAGCTCTTCTTTGGGGGCCCCAAGCAGAGTAAAATGCTTCGGGTGAACAACGGGTGACCCGTGGCCGGTCTACGGTGACCGTCCAAAACGGGGTACCCATTGGGATCTGGTTGGTGGTGCAATTTCACCATCTTGAAAAATATCTGGTTAATGATGGTTAATCATTGGTTAATTATATCTGGTTGGTGGTATACCTACCATCTTGAAAAATGATGGAGTTCGTCAATGGGAAGGATGACATCCCCAGCATATGAAATGGATAAATAAATGGTAAATATGGGAAAAAAATCATGTTCCAAACCGCCAACCAGGCAGAATTGCCCGAATCCTAACAACCATTCCAGGGTTGAGAACAGGGTGACCGGTCGTAATTTTTTTCCCCAGAACTTGGTTGTTGGTTTTTGAAGTGAATGTGGTAAACCCAATGTCATAAACCATCCCTAAAAATCTGGGTAAATTATAATATTTCACTAACCTGAATTAAGGCCATTTGGGGATAATTCCCCTTATTAACCATGATTCCAGGGCTCGGGAGAACAGTGAGGTCGCTATAATTTATCCAGAAAAATGATCCTTGAAGTTCTCTTCTCGCTCAAAGTCTGTGACCACGGGAGTCTTCGTCAAGGAAGGACTCGCCGCAGCCTCAGGCCGGGAAGGACACGTTGCGAACAAGCATTGCCATGGTGATTTCCGAACGATCAACTTGTCTTATCCTCTGGTAATTTAACGTAGCTATTAAAAATGGCCATAGAAATAGTGGATTTTCCCATTTAAAATGGTGATTTTCCATAGTTATGTTAGTTTACCAGAGGGTATATAAAATCCCAAGCATTTTTGATTTCAAAATCATAGATTGAATCATTGCTACCAAACCTATCTGTTGAATTACTGTCTTGCTTGTTCATCTCTACTCCAGTATCCCTGAAATGTAGGCAACGTCTACCAAATACTACCAGATACTACCAGAATGGACGCTGTGGATTATCAGATATGGACCCAAGGTCTGCCATCGAATAGTGTCTGGTCTCAAACCTACAGCACTGCTTGAGACGTTGGATCCAAGATGATCCAGGATGATCCAGGGGCCAACAACAATACATTCAGACAACTCAGAAAATGCGACTGACCATTTGGGCTGATTTCCGTACCTGAAACATCCCATGGTGTATCGAGAAATTTTCAATGGCAACAAGCCACAAAAAAGGAAGCGACATCGGAACCATTTTCGGACAAAGAAAATCAAACCAATTTCATGTTGTTGATTATAGATGTACTATCCCATTACATCCGATGATCATCCCATTCTATCAACTTGACTCCCGCTAAGAATCCAGATGACCGATGTAAAACGGTTGCTTTTATATATCTGGTTGGTGGTTTCAACCCCTCTGAAAAATATGAGTTCGTCACTTGGGATGATTATTCCCAACTGAATGGAAAGTCATAAAAGTCATGTTCCAAACCACCAATCAGCTTTTATATAGATTAGACCCACATTTCGGAAAAGGATATCTCTCAACTCTCGGAGCAATCTCCAGAGTCGGCCAAAGACCTGAGCGCTGTCCATCTTTGGCGCTGCAAGACCTGAGCTACGTGCATCGGGATTGTCTTAAACTGGCGCCATCCCTTGGAAAACCAGTGGTTTCTGCAAAACGACGAGCCACTGGGACAAAAACAAACCAAAGTAGATTTGAAACAACTCAAAACCAGGTTGGAATGAACTTGGGGATGGTTTATATTGGGAGATGATTTCGGGATGGTGAATGGGAAATCATCCCCAAAGTAGATTTGAATGGAAAAGTTACATAAGACGATATAAAGGTTTTCACAAAACTGCAGGACCCTTTTTGGACAATATTTGATACTTGGCAAGGGCAGCAGTGCAGGATTGGACAACATCATCATGCTGGAACCTAAGATTGGGCTGAAACTGGTACGGTACCAATGGACCCACCAAAATTGACCACAGAACACATCCTTTTCCCCTGTATTCGAGCATTTATTTTGCAGTCTACACAAATTTCGAGGCAATCTGGGACAATCATGATATGGAGGTTTCCGTTTTGTCATGGGGGTACCCCCAGTCATCATCCATTTTCATGGGATTTTCCATGAAATAAACCATCCATTTTGGAGTAGCTCCATTTGAGGAAAGCCCCATATTCCCTAAACCAGATTAGTTTGGCCATTTGGGGATGATTTCCCCTAACCATCAGCAACAATGGAGCCCCGGCTGCCCTGGCTGTGTCTGACCATGGGGGTATACTTCTCCAATGTATGGCCATGTTATATAAGAGAAAACATACAAGGTGGTGCCCCATAGTTAGCTAAGTTGGTTTATAACTCCCACAAATTTGGTTTATGGTAGATATAACTATAGTTAATGGGGTTTATAAACCAACTTATAACTGGGGGGCACCATCCTGTATGTTCATCAGCATTGAGAGCAAGCAGTGGATTCGGTGTTTTTCCATAGATTTTCATACAACCCCCATGGCCTACAAGGACTCTGGTCTCTTCGTTAGCGTCAACGAGGGCATGTGTCAATGCAGACAGGCGGAAGAACATGTTCGAAAGCCTCGGTCATTTCCTTGTACTGGTTGGGTCCGGTAATAGAGATTCTAATGGATCATGACAATCCACACCATGTGAGATAGTAATGTAGTATAACAATATAACTGTATAACCCTGGAACTAGTCATCCAGCAGGGCTCGCCGCCACTCCATGGTGCCAACTGATCCCCCGAGGCCCTGTGAGTTCGTTCCAAGTTACTTGGGACCTGCGGTGCAGCTTGATGATCCTGCACGGCCAGCTGGGTCTTGAACTTTGACCCACATGAACATCAGAAGAATAAAGAAAACATGGAATTTCATTGCTGGTTGGTGGTTTTAACCATCTTGAAAAATATGAGTCAATGGGAAGGATTAGCCCCAGCATATTATGGAACATAAAATTCATGTTTCAAACCACCAACCAGATTGAATCGAAATTGCCCCCCAAGGTAATGTATACAGTATATGCTAATTAGCTACAAGAAAAGATGTCTGGAAAAACCACCATCTCAGAAATTTGCTGGGCCAGGTGAAGTCGACAGGTGCCAAATTTAAAACTGCCACCGCAAAAATCCCGGCGAAAATCATGTTTTGAGGTTAATTGATTACTATCTGTATATATATATATTACTATAGGTTAGTTGGGATATTGATATATATATATATAGCTATAGGTTTATTGATATAGTATATTGTAGGTTAATTGTTTCCTATTATATGACTTCTCTAACCTATATATACTATACGATCATTCCAGTGGCGTTGCGGAGGTCGTGGCCGTTGACCGGTAAACTAACAAAAACTATTGAACATGGCCATAGAAGTAGTGAATTTACCCAGCTGTAAAATGGTGATTTTCCATAGTTACGTAGACGTTTACCAGAGGGTATTCCCTGCGAAAATGCTAGCAATTTGCAGTGAGTCAGTGAGATATTGATGGGTGGTGTCTAAATACCTACCGGTTTACTCAATCCAAAAGATCTCAGGAACTTAGTTTACCCATGTCATTCCCCCCAAACGATACATATCGGTGGCTGATCACCAATCGAGCCATGTAACATACAAAAATATCCCATCCGACACTGGTTGGTTATTGGTATCCCATTAGCCCATTCGCCATTGATGATTTGTAGTTTATTGGTTATTGGTAAATATCCCATTAGTGTTGAAACATATATCCCATGTTTTTTTTTAAATCATTATTATCCCATTATATTTTTCACCAATAATCTACTCACACTGTGTAGTCTAAAAAACCCACTCATTAGCAATCAACCATCATGTACCGGCCACAAAAAAAACACCATTTTATGTGCTTAAAACTTAAAACTGATATTGATACGGGACCAAAATTGGTGATTCCATTCCATATATTCCATATATTCCATGGTTCAATGACCAATCAGGCCATCACTTTCATGGCTAGTCCAACCAGTCCAACCAGTCCGTTTCCGCCTTCGAGAAGCATCCGCAGGCATCACCTCGATCTGTCAATGGGGCCCAACATCACCTGTTTACGTTCCACCTGTCTGAAAAAGGGAAAATGATGATCAACGAAAGGATGAAATGGTAATGAATCATACCTGAAATATATTGAAATATAGCATTCGATTTCAACTACAAAAGTGGGGAAACTGACCAATCATGGGGGATTGGACCAATAAGCAGGATCACGAACAAGGGCGGGGCAGCCTTGTGCCTAACCTTAGGATACCAGTAAAATATGGCTAGATGATGCGAAATGAATGTAAATTATCAAAATTGGAGTGGACATCAAATTTGAGAGATAACCATCCATTTCAAGGATAAATGTCCTTAGTTCTTTGGAGGAGTTCCCGTGCCCATGCTACCTGCTATTTATTGGTTGCAACACCATTTTAGTTGGGGAGAACCTAGTCTTTGCAAATAATACCCAGATTGTTTTTTCATATGCGTCTCACCGTCTCCATCATAGCCATTTTAGTTTCCCCCTGCTAGTTGGCTAGAATTATAGTTGTTGGAGCTGGCATCCGCACATTCACCAACCATTCACGCGAATAAAAAGCCCCAGGAGCATCTGAAGAGAAACGGAGCATAGGCGCCGGAGACGACACCTAAAAATGACAAGTTCGGCCGTGGATTTTTTGTTACCATCTTACATAACCAGCCAGAAAAACTGGGTGGCACCACCTTTTTTTCATATGAAATCATGGACAACAACAAAGTGATGTGGGCTTGCCCCCAAATTTCCATGGGCCATGAGGGAAAATGATGCGCCGTGGACTGTGGAACAGGCGACCATCTTTTCAATGCCATGGGAAAGCGCCGGCGAGGTCAACGGAATTGAGGTATGAAACTGGAGCAGAAACAAACCCCCACAGCTATAATATATTTAAGCTTCGAAAAAGCAACAAGAACATACCGGAGGGGCCTAAATCTATGTAATGTTTCAACATCCGAAAATGTCGAGACCTCAAAGAACAGTTATTTACTTAATCAAATCTTCAATGGGCTTGAGTTTTTTTGTCCAAATTCTGACCCTGGACCTTTTCTGTTTTTGCCCTTACGATTCACAAACAAGATGATCAACTACAGTAAATGCATTTAAATACTATGCCCCACCAAAAAAATGGATTGAATATTTAGTTCTGGTTGGTGGTGCAATAACAATCTTTACAAATATGAAAGTCAACGGGAAGGATGACATCCCATATATGAAATGGGAAATAAAAGCCATGTTTGAAACCACCAACCAGCTATTTCTGGTAATGATTTTGCTGGTACCCTCTGGTTATGACTCACAGTTTGCCATGGAAAGATCCACCCATTTTTAATAGGTAAAACCAACCAGAATTAGTTTGCTGTATGGCCAATCCTATCGATCCCCCCCCGAAAGGTGCCCCTGCCGGAATAGATCCCCCAAAACTATCCCAAGAAGCTCTGGTAATTTCACACTTTGCGAACTGAAAAATTATTTTCCCAGTCAAAAAAGAGTTACCCTCCGGTAACATAGACATATGGCAGATAGGGATTGGAAGATTAGTTTCAACATGTTTCAACTAAACAATGGATATTTTCAGGGTCGAACTGTTAATCTACCAGAGGGTATAGTTGATTTACTGATTTACCTATTGAAAGTGGTGATGTTCAATTGTTTTCTGTATGTTTACCAGAGGGGATCCAGAGAAATATCCATTGGATTTCCCAAAGATCAAATTTCATATCCAATTATATCCCCCGATTATCTACAGCTGAAAAAATCACTTGCAGGCGAATCCCCATTAAATCATTATGTAATATATATATAATATATATATATATATATATATATCATATGGCGATTGATCTAAATTCCTTTATCCGCAAAAGGCCATTCTTCGCGAACATGTTTTTTTCGCCAGTCATGGACCTTTAAATCGACAATCATATTCCATTAAATCCCATTAAACCACCATAAATCCCATTAAATCCCATTAAGCCACCATAAATCCCATTAACACCATAAATCCCATGATATCTCCATTATATCCCCATACAATTGTGATTTCCCCAGTCACTCCACACTCCGTCCGCCCCGTTGCCTGAAGACTTTCCATCGTCCAAAGAACTCGAGTTCGGCCTGGGAAATCCCAAGCAAAACGATGCAGAAAGTATTGAAAGTGGCTCATGAAAATATTTCATGTACCGATTTCTTTATCTATTGAAAATGGTGATTTATAGTGGCTTTACCTATGGTAAATGGTGATTTATTGTTATAATGGTGATTTATCTATGAAAATATCTCATGAACATATTTATTGTAAATGGTGATTTTCCATATCTATGTTAGTTTACCAGAAGTATCCCCATGTATCCACAAAATATCATAAGAATAAATTACCAACAATGCAACATGGACAAAGGGTTGATTTGAAGATTAAGAACTCAAAACTTAAAAACCCATGCCATGAACAAAATAGTGCAAAATAGACAAACTTATGTGTTTTCATGAGTTCAGATCTTTAAACAATTGTTCAAATGGCTATGGATCAAAACCTGGTCATGCCCTGGTTTTCACACCACAATAGCTGGTATGGCTGGATGTTCATCTATGCAAATGTGTATATATATAAAGTATATACAAATGGAGGTTTCCTGAAAATGGAGGTACCTCCAAATCATCCATGTCAATGTATTTCAACAGGATTTTCATACCCCCAAAATAATGACCTGGGGGGGTTGGGGGTTCCCATTCTGTGGGGGCAAATCTGGTTTAAGGGGTCCCAGGCCTCTGCAGAATGAGGAACCTGCCACAAATGTAGCAAGATGTTTTCTCTACAAAATCAGGGCACCCAAGCCCCTTTTTTCGGGGGCACCTTCAAGATTTGTAAGAACCAATGGCCTCTACAAAGTGGGGAACCTGGAATGAGCACGCATTCAAGCAGAACTGCTACTTGGAACAAGGAAGGCCGCCAAAAAATACTGTCCCGGCAAGAGACCACAAAAAATGTGCGGGAGTGGGAGGATAATGTATGATGATGTGGATGATGATGATGATGATGAGGAGAAGGAGGAGGAGGAGGAAAATGTTGCGGAGGATGATGTTGAGGATGATAATGTTGCGGAAGATGAGGTGGAGGAGGGTGATGTTGCAGAAGATGAAGGGGAGGAGGATGATGTTGCGGAAGAGGAGGTGGAGGTGGATGATGTTGCGGAAGATGAGGTGGAGGAGGGTGATGTTGCAGAAGATGAAGGGGAGGAGGATGATGTTGCGGAAGAGGAGGTGGAGGTGGATGATGTTGCGGAAGATGAGGTGGAGGATGATGATGTGGAGGATGATGATGTTGAGGAAGATGAGGATGAGGATGATTATGCGGAAGATGAAGTTGAGGATGAAAAGGTGGAGGAAAGGCGGAAAGGACCTAAAAGCATCAGTTGCTGAAAGCTAGCAGGACAAGAGCGACCCTAGTAGTGAAAAGAAGAGATACCAGGTAAGATTCTGCGAGTTCCCTTTGTGAAGATCTCTGTAGAAGGTCGCGCGTAAGATCTCCTTGACAGATTCTCTATAGAAGCTGCTGTGCAAGATCCCTGTGTAAGGCTATCTGTACAAGGTGTCTGTAGGAGATCTCCACAGAAGATCTTTGTAAGGAATCTCAAAGAGCAAGATCTCTGTTCAAACTATCTATAAATCTCCAAGCAAGACCTCTGCTCTCTTCACAAGGTTTCAGTACAAGATCTCCATAAGAGGTCTCCTGGCAAGATCTCTGTAACAGCTCTGTTGGCAAGATTTCTGTAGGAGACCAAGTCCTCAAGGCAAGGTCTCTGTACAGATCTCTGTAAGAGGTGTCTTGGCAAGACCTCCTGGACAAGATGTCTGTATGAGATCTCTTGGCAAGATCTCTTATGAGATCCCTGTACAATCTCTGTACAAGATGTCTATATTAGATCCAATATTATCCCCATTCATCATGATAGTTGCCCTCTGGTTATTAAAATCGCCATTTTTAAAAGGTAAATCACCTATCAATGGGCCATGGCTTCCATGGCAAATAACCAGAGGGTAACTCCAATACTTAAGCCATGCTATAATCGATGACCATCCTGCAAGAACTGGGTGACAGTGGCACCACTCGGCGGAAGCCAGGACAGCTGCAGTTCTGACAGGCGCCACGCCGCAGACTGGGCGGATATCATGGCAGTGATGGATATATAATAGAATATAATATGTATATAATATGTAAATAATATGTATATAATATGTAAATAATATGTATATAATATGTAAATGATATGTATATAATATAATATAATATAGTATAATATAATATAATATAACATAACATAATATAATATAGTATAATATAACATAATACAATATAATACAATACAATACAATATATATAATTATGTTATATTATATTATATTATATTGTATTGTATTATATTATATATTGTATTGTATGATATTATTATTATATTAAATTGTATTTTATTATATTGTATTATATTTTATTGTATTATATTACATTATATTATATAATATTGAATTATATTATATTATATTATATTATAATATATAATTTATATGATTTTATAAATATAAGATATAATTAGTGGGATAAAAGAATATGGGAGCTATTATGCTATGAAACGCTTGATCATGCTGGCTTGTTGTTTCCCTACTTAAGCTTCAACCTTTACTGGGTGATATGGTAAATCTCCGAAAACACTAAATGTTCAAATGTATACGTAAACAGACAGACAGGGTGCTCCTACTACAAAAAAAAAACTCAACTTGAAACTTCGAAATCTGGCATTTGCGAAAAGAAATAGCGATCGGCGATGGCATTTGCAATTTTGCGGGGGCAACCTTCTCAACCTATGTAAGCACTCTGAGAGTACCAGTGAAACTTGGCAGAAACACCACAATGATGAGCTAAGGCATTATTTTTGGGAAGGTAAATGCAGAGTGGCAGATACGAACCATGGATGTCACTTTTTTTTTCCAAATGGCCAGCCCTTAAAAAAAAAGTTGGTTGATTTCCCCACTAGCACCTTTGACAAACCCAAAATGGCTCAAGAATGGTTCTTGGAAGCGCCGTTCCAGTGAACTAAGTGGATAGATTTCACCATATGGAGGTTACTGAGTTACTGTATATCCCAAGTTGTGAGGGTTATTCCACGCTAAAACGCACATTTTTTTCACCTCAACTGCATCACCAAGTGGATTATATATCCCTTTATATCACAATTGAATCCCGTTTAGTTCCCATGTGTCCATTTATCACCCAAATGCCATAACAAAAAGTAACCTCTCCAAGCTGGCTCTTGGAGGTGTTTAGAAAATGGGGACGTCTCATTGGTCATTCGCTAGCAAAGCGGCAGTCAGCACTATGTTGAGCAGATCTTAACGCTTTCATATTTGACATGTCTTCAGACATATCTCAAGAACGATCTTAGGACATGTTTTAAGACATATGTTAAGAAATATCACGGGAGAAAGCTTAAGACATGTTTCAAGAAATATCTTCAGACACATCTCAAGAAAGATCTTAAGACATGTTTGAAGACATATCTTAAGACATATGGGACATATGGGTCAGCACCGGCAATGCCATATAATCATCAATCATATGCCAACTGCTTCTTTTTCATGTATTTGGTGGTTAAAAAACCCCAAACAAAATAAACAAAAACATGTAGTTACATCTCCGTTGAATGACTACATCTCCGTGGCTTTTGAAGCTGCGGTTTGCTGATGGAAAATCACCGTGCTGTGAAATGTCATCCCGCTGCATCCCAGCATCCAACCTACCCCCCTGGTTGATGGTTAACATGTGGTTAATATACTGTTAATCATGGTTAATATGATGGTTATTATATGTTATTATATGGTTAGTGATTGTTAATAATAATCTGGTTGGTGGTTTCAACCTACCCCTCTGAAAAATATGAAAGTCAGTTGGGATGATGAAATTCCCAATATATGGAAACAGAAAAAATGTTCCAAACCACCAAGCAAATACTCTCCAACAATGATTAAACCATGTTATATAACCCCCATGTTAACTGATGCTTAAATCATGTTAAATCATGTTAAATCTCCATTTTTTCGGTGGACATGAGTTGACATGCCCTATAGGAAGCCGAGTCCAGCATTTTTGTGCCAAGCAGCCCCAGCAGATCTTCCTGCACCTCCATCGTTCGTTTCGTTCGGGCAGTGCGCCAACATTGCGCGCAGGGCGGTGGTTGAACCGCCCTCCTAGGGGCCGGTTCTATGGCCGGTTCTATGGCAGCTTGCTGCCCAGTCCTCTTTTTTCACGGGTTCCAATACAATCGCAGACGTTTGGTTTATTTCATTGGGTACTTTAACTTTCATCATGTTTGTTGGTTGAAATCTCTGTTCTTGTTATTTCACAACGTTCCCAACACATGGAGATTTCAACGAAACAACATTTGGATCCCATCATTTACAAAAGTAAAACTCCAAGTCAGTATCAATACGTCGTGATTCATGTACTTTCTGTCATCCACATGTCATTTTCAATTCACGTCATTCTGTGGTTTGTGAACGTGAAACTCAAATCCAGTGTCTTTGAGCCGAAAACAGAAATATCCACCCTAAAAGACTTCGACCTGGCTGACAGAAATCCACATGGGTGGTAAATAGGTAATTTGAAAGTTATGTTGGTGGCCAGTAGAATTTGAAATAATTTGGCTATACCCATTTACCACATTTGTTAATTTTGTCAAATATTGGTGAAATTGGTGGTAAATCATGGGTAAATAATTGGTAAATTGGTGGTAAATAATCGTGACGCCTGATTTAATGGGGTGAATATTTGGCAACCGACAACATACGGAATCAATCATCGGATCAGCTTGAACACACTTAAACTGGTGGTTTGATGATGATTTTTTTGGGGATTTGGAATTGAACAGTTCTATCCGCATGCAATCATATACCATCTGGTTATTTAACATAGCCATGGAAAATCCCTTATAAATGGAGGTATTGATGGGAAAATCATCTATAAATGGTGCACTTTCCATGGCTATGTTAAATAAACAGAGGGTATGAGAATTGGGTGTGTCTGAAAACAGCTTGTTTTTACCCCAACTGATAGCATCTGATTGCAACTTTCCATGGGAAAATCATGAAAAATCCCCCTGAGATTTTGGGGTTTTCATTTAGAACAAACCAAGGTTTTGTGATCAAAACCCATACATGAAAGCACCCTTGAATGACAAACTAAGCCGAACAAAGGGTTATCCAATCCCAACGTAACATGACTATCAAACCCTCCAAACACAAAGTATTGGAGTTATTTTTTTTGAATCAATCATCTAATTTCTGGAATCACTGCTTCATTTGACACAAACCCATATCCTTGTTGTCACTTTTGCAGGTGACACATCCATGGTTAGTTGTTCTTCCCAAGTGTCAGCATTTGATATCTCAATTTTCATGTCGACATTCTGGTTGATGTGTGATACATGCCAAAACCTGACTTAATGCAATGATTGATGCTTGGCTGAATGTTCATAAGGCTTTGTCGTTGAGGTTGCTATGACCTCTAAATTGATTTCTAGACCCAGAAATCCCTCCAACCCAATATCGAACACCCCCCCAGAAACCATGGTTTAGGAATGTTTAGGATATAGAGTATTTACACATATTTGGGACCATACACTAGGGGTAATTCCATATGATGTTGATGTCCTCCGTTCATTACTTCATGCCAAAACTCGCCCAGTTTTCTGTTTTCTCTACAAAACTAATCCTAGACAAACTACAACAGATGATTTTGAACTGGGTAGTAAATAACCCAGCAAACGTTTAGCTACCCTTCAGCAACATTTCCTCAGGTTCATCTGAAAAAACGTCAATTTCATGGACAATCAACGCTAAAAAACGGTACAGTACTCAATGGCTAAAAAAAAGGCACGTTTTGACAGTTTTTTGTAGACTCAAAGTCGTTTTTGTTTGGGAAAGGCGTCCCCTTCTCGCTGCATCAAGGGGTGTCTTCTTGGGAATACAGTTCCATAAGTGGATCGATTTCACTAAGGCATATCCATGTGATATGGGATATCCCCAGTTAAAGATGGGGGTTTCCAAAAATTTGGGGGTATTCCTAAATCATCCATTTTCTTTTGCGGATTTTCCGAAAAAAACTCAAAAACTCTTGCTTGGTGGCGAACTACCCACGAATCGTAAGTGAGGTATATACCAGATTAACCCTACTTATCCCACTTATAACTGGGATATACTGTGGGTAAAACAATAATAAACCATTCCAAATCACCATTTTTGTAGGTGGTATCGCTGCCATTCCCAGTCATTGAGTTATGGGTGGTAAAAATGACATGGTTTTACCCACATTATAATATGGTTGATGATTGATTACCATAGATTTACCATAGATGTACCATCGATTTACCATCGATTTACCATAGATTTACCATCGATTTACCATAGATTTACCCATTGACAACTCGTGGGTAGTTGGCCACCGTGGGGTTCCATAAACCACCGGCCTTGATCATCACTCCCAAGGGTTGATCCTTGATGGACGGTCCACGGCGCACCACCACCTGCGGAACATGTCGTATGGGTGGTGTATTGGGAGTAGAGTATGTATGTAACATATATATCATAAATATATGGACTATATAGATATGTATATCATATATATATATATATTAACATATATCATATATTCGCACTACCCATACGTATATATATATATATAGAGTTGTACATGTATGTATATGTATGTGTAACATGTTTTTGGGTGTGGTATGTATGAATATTCTGTCGGCTCAAAAAACAACGCTATGCTGTTAGAATTAGACCACATCCAAAACATATTCCATATCTGATAGCCGTTCTCTATGTATATATACATACATATATCTAGCTTATACGCCTGCACTGGAGTCCTATCAACATTCCAATGCTCCACGACAATAGTTCATCGCTATTCCATTGAGAATCGCAATTATATAATATTTCCACTAATATTCCAATAATCAATTTCCACTAATATTCCATTTGTATTTCCTTAGTATTCCATAATAATCCTTTCCCCCTATTACTACTAAACGTACCCCAAAGACTAAAAACTTGGGTCCATCTCCCAGTTTGGAAAATTTCAGATTGGCCAATTTGACTTTTAATTGATCCCCTTTAGAAAACAATTAAAAAATAAAGCTACCATTTGTGTGTTTTGCACCCTAATAATAAAAACTAGTCAACCCCGAGGTGTTTATTATTAGGGTCCGTCCGATTTTTTTGTTTTTTATATTAGGACTTTTAATTTATTATTAGGGCCCGCTTCGAAAAACAATTTTTGGCAATATTTTAATTGCGTTATAAAAGAAAATTTAATTGATTTTGAAACTGAACAAACTAGTTTTTATTGTTAAGGTTTTAAATTTATTAATAGGGTCCGCTTCGAAATCCAATTTTTGGCAATATTTCAATTGCGTTATAAAAGAAAGTTTAATTGATTTTGAAATCGAACAAACTAGTTTTTATTGTTAAGGTTTTAAACTTATTAATAGGGTCCGCTTCGAAATCCAGTTTTGGCAATATTCTAATTGCGTTATATACTTATATAAGAAAATGTCATTGATTTTGCAAACTAGTTTTTATCATTAAGATTTTAATTTTATTAATAGGGTTCCCTAATAATAAATACCACCCTAATAATAAAAACTACCTGAGATGTTTATTATTTGGAGGGGGGTTTTGTATTAGGGGGAAGGAATTACTCCATTGATGCCACATGATACTTCATTCTATACGATTAGATATCCATTCAATTCCATTTATATCATAATTTATATCCTATAATACCGTATGTAGGTTGATTTGTAATCCCCATGAATATCCATGAATACTATAGCTATAAATGTATCAGACATCCATATCCCATCATATCGCAGAACACACATAATGAAGCCTATGCTGGTTGGCGGTTGCCCTCCCCTCCGAAAAATATGAGTTCGTCAGTTGGGATGATGACATTCCCAACTGAATGGAAAGTCATAAAATTCATGTTCCAAACCACCAACCAGCCACATAATGAAGCCTATGATCATTGCATGGTCAGTGTTTTCCGCATCTGCCTGCTGATGCTCGACCACCCATGGCTCCCCATAGCTGGAGACTTCGGTGATGCTGGTGCCGGTCTCAACGGCCTTGTGCCGCCTGGCGGAAATGGATGCTGCAAAAACCACAGGGAGAACATGGGTTTAACCAGGAAAAATGTGGTTTAATGGGATTCAACCAGCAAAGAAATGGTGATTGAAGATGATTTAACCTAAACATACCTAAAAGAAATGGTGTTTGAAGATGATTTAATCAAGAAGTATGGTAATTAAAGATGGTTTGCCCATCTGACATGGTGATTTCACATGATTTACCCGTTTAAAATGATGATTGAGTATGATTTAACCAACAATCAACACACATGGTACAATGGAGTCGACTCGACAAGGCAGTGGTAGCCAGAGGCAGGCCCAACATGGGGTTCTGGCTGAAGCCGTTCAATATCGGTACAACATGGTACAACAAAAGCTTCGATCGGATCCTCTCCCACTCGCTTGAGTTGTACTGCTGGATGCCGTTGATGCGCAGGTCAATGGGCCCTGCCTGCTGTCCTCGGTGATGAAGCCCAATCCTATGGACCAGAGAGGCTTATGTTTACATCAAAGCATCCGCACCTGCAGAAGACGGTGGGTGCATTTTCTGATCGAATCGTCGCTTTGGATCGCTGCAGGAGTGGACACATTAGCACCCTCGGCAAGAGCAGCCACTCAAGGACCTACCGTGTCCGTTGGGTCTGCTGACACGGTCCAAAAAAAAGTGGGAAAATGGCACAGCCGGCGCTTGAAGGACTCAAATGTAATTCGGTTAGCCGCAGCTGCCGCAGCTGCCGCAAATCACATGTCTGATCACTTGAATTTTCGCTTCTGGGGCTAGCCCGAAAAATTAGGCGGCAAACCATCATGACATGGGGGTCAATATGCTTAGTTGATGGGGATTGATTGTGCGTTTTTAGGGTCCCAGACGAGCAGTTGTGTGTCTGCAATGTCTTTTCAGTGCTAAACCACATACTTGGGTAACCCAAAAGCCGTGGTTGATGGCAATTGTCCTGGATGATTGGGTGACCTTGGGCTTGCCTAGAAATGGGCTATATCCGTAGGTGGGTTTTGCTTTTCCATTATTCTTTTTGGAGGTGGTATATTCAATGGATTTTAATGGTGGAAGTTGGACGGTGAATCTCCCATAGCAATACTTCCCCAGAAATGGGTAAAAACGGTGCATTAATGCCAACATAGCAATATCAGTTTTTTAAAGGAAAATGTGATTTTAAAGCAGCTGAGTTTGGGGTATAACATCTTTGGGCAAACACTTTTGTTTTTTGGTGGTATAATATATATAGTAATGTGACAGAATAACCATTGGTACTCATGAGGAGGTAATGAGATAACAAAACTGTAAACACTCAATGTCTAGCTAGCGGAACATAAGGCGATCACGATGTTTTACATTAAACTCATCAAAATTGAGCTTTGACCAACACCAAGAAACTCTGCCGGAATCCTTTTTTGGGAGCGATTGCACCTCCTGCTATATAGCAAAAACATAGCAACTCTGCTTGACTTTACGTGAAATGATCACCTCTTTTGGGGACGGAAACGATGAACTTTTGGGAGGTTGATCAAAGCATCCGCCGATCTTGCCATGTGAATCAGGGTTTGTCCAAAAATGTGGTACCCTCTGGTAAACGTTTACAGTTTGCTATTGAAAATGGCCATAGAAATAGTTGATTTACCCAGCTATAACATGGTGATTTTGCATAGTTATGTTAGTTTCCCAGAGGGTAGCCCCCCAAAAAGTTTCAAAAGGCAAATGTAATGCGAGAAATGATGATCAAACCTGAAATTTGGGGATGCGATGGGATACCTTATTTTCAGACACATGTGAAATATTCCCTATCAGTATGTGGTTCAAAGTGAAGCCACGTGCACCAAGCCAGTTTCACCAACCAGTCGCCTTGCGGTGCAACCCAAAAGATCCACTGGATGTTCGCATATGTTCGGCAATTAGTAAGTGCTTCAAAACATCTTAAAACCAATCCCTATAAAATATGGACATACTGTGCATGGACTTCAAAATCCTGCACCTGTTGGTAACTATTAGGTAAGACACTGTAATTCAACACTGTGTATTTTATAGGGGATTTCTTCCATCTACCATCTGGTGCAGGATTTCTTTCCTCCACAGTATATAATAGTTATAAATATTATAGGGACCCTAAACCATAGTGAAATGTTCCCAAACACTCGGCAGCGCGGCGGCCTCAGAAAGGTGTCGTCGCCGACTTCCAGCTTCACATAGGCTTGCCTCGGACACGGCGGTGAAACAGCAAAGGGAACAACGGAGATCACCAACAGAACAATCGAAACAACAAGCCCAGTGATTTGTTCCACAGAAAAACCATAGAACATCATAACTGGTTGGTGGTTGACCCGCCGCTCTGAAAAATATGAGTTCGTCAATGGGAAGGATTATCCCCAGCATATTATGGAAAATAATCCAAATGTTTGAAACCACCAGCCAGATTATCAGATTATAATGGAACTTGTTTTGAAAACTGTTTGGTAAGTTTGGTCATTATAACATTTCATGAACATGGCAAACAAAACACCCAAGGTGGCTCGAACCCAAGGTGTGATGCTTTAATCCCCATCTTCGATGGCGAAAAATCCATATTTTTGCAGGTAAAACATCCATTTTTGATGGTCAACTCCTCGGCTTTTTGATGGTTCAATCCCAATTTTTGATGCGTAAATCCCTACTGGTTGGTGGTTTCAACTCCTCTGAAAAAAAAGAAAGTCAATGGGAAGGATTATCCCCAGCATATTATGGAAAATAAAATTCATGTTCCAAACCACCAACCAGCCTATTTTGGAACTGCGGAACTGCTTACCCAACTCGGCGGTCCGGGCTTCTGCAATCCGCCCGCCAATGCTGGCAGCTGATCGGGTGCTTTGAAGACCTCAACGGCCATGGTGGAGGGTGTTTACCGTGCGGATGGCAACAGCCGAGGTCATGGGGGAACCATGTTATTTTCGGAATTTCCATTGTAAAGCATCAATTTTGGGGTGCCCCCGTTTATGGAAATCCCTAAATGACCATCTCCCCCATGGAAAACCATGAGAAGATGGAAGTAAACCATGGGAGATGGGTTTGTCTCAAAACTGGCTACACCACTTTTTCCATAGGTTTCTCATCATTTCCCCCATGAATTGATGCCATTTTGGGGTATACCGTATACCTCAATTTTTCAGAAAGTCACGCCACGGGGGCCCCATTTTACCACGTTTCTGGAAATACAGCAAAACGTAAGATGAGACATTTGTGTGGATTGTTTTGCACGTCTTGCAATATCTCACAGCAAAATATTTTGTTTATAATCATATGAAGATACAAATATTGATTTGTTGCATTTTGTTGCTACTTGCCATGGGTCTACTTATAATATGCTTTGGTGAAAGAAGATAACTATTTGGAACCAAGGATATAGGGCCCTACCACCACCCCTTGTTTGCTATTTAAACTTTAAAAAACCGAATTGAATACGAAACAAATAGCAATGCAACTAAAAGAACTACTGCAATACAGAAGATATTGAAGAATATCATTGAAGAATATCAAGAAGAAAAGGCTATGAGTATAAACACACATAAACTATCAAAAAACATCACAAAACACTGTAAAATTGGACCCCCCACAGCGTTACACTCCCCAATTTTTAGACATAGCCACAGACATGGTAAAACATCAAAAAACGAGCAGCTAATCATCTGGACAAATCAAATAACCCACCAAAATGGAAATATACTGTCAACCTAGAAATGCAGTGTTTTCACCCAGCAGTACAGAGATTTACCAGCAGGGGAAACGGCATCATAGTATTTCAATGTATTTCAAGTGTGCTGCTATGCAATGTGAAAGGTGGATCAATGAACCCTGAACCCCATAGGGTAGCATTTAAGTAGCGAATCATCCACTCAAGGGGGAGCCCATCGTCATGGCTGTTTGCAGTTTGTCTAAAATTTCTAGCCATTGTTGGCCTGCCTTACTAATCATCATTCCAGTGACGTCGAAAGAGGTCGCGACAATTTCTGCAGAATTATAGTTGGTTTCAGCCCTATTACTTTCTATTACTCCCTAATTATTTAAGCACCATCAATCACCATTAAACATCATTAAACGAGCAGTAAACACCCTTAATCACCATTATTAATCACCATTAAACGAGCAGTAAACACCGTTAATCACCATCAATCACTATTAAACACCATTAAACGAGCAGTAAACACCATTAATCACCATTAAACATGATTATATAGTCACCATTGAACAAGCAGTAAATCACCAGTCACCCTACCCAGGCTGACTTTTCGCCTGCGAGCCCGCGGGCACGTGCAACCATCGTATGCTGCCGTCGCGAAAAATCCTACAAGGCACCACTGGATGAAGGGATGAAAGGACCATCTGCAGTTATGGCAGCATAACAGTTATCGCAGGAAGTTTAGAAGTCAAACTTCCGGCAATATGGACAGATGAAAAGCAGAGATGGGAAGAGTCAGAGAGAAGAGAAGAGTAGAAGAGAGAAGATCAGAGAAGAGAAAGAGTCAGAAGAAAGAAGCTGCAGATGCGCGAAAAGGTAGGAA
>Ga0126342_10005038_pt1 | contig 22849 bp, 14 predicted proteins | sample Cyp1metagenome_FD_92528 | JGI IMG/M metagenome (GOLD analysis project Ga0126342, IMG submission 92528) | Coral microbial communities from Lord Howe Island, Old Settlement Bay, Australia - Cyphastrea 1 metagenome | ecosystem: Host-associated > Invertebrates > Cnidaria > Coral ...
CGAGGTCTTTCCCAAGCAGACAGGTTTGGTTTTGAAAGCAGATGAAGGTGACGGTCCTATTGAATACTGCAGTTTTCTCGGTCCAACGTGGATGGACGATACATGCGTCTGCATCTCAGATGTATGCCCGCAGGCCTTGGAGCACAAGATCACGCAGGCTGCCAGTGAGCTTCTTTCTTTGTGCGACTCTCATGGGCTTACTCCGAATCTTTCTCCAGGCAAGACGGAGGCGCTTTTGGTTTTCCAAGGTAGGGGCTCAAAGCAGATGCGTGTCAAGTATTTTGGACCCAATTCAGAGAATGTGATCACGACAATTGGGGAGCGCGGGCTGCGCAAAATCAAGGTTGTGGGTCACTATACCCATTTAGGATGCGTCATCCACCACCGATCTGACAATCGGAAAGAAGCCAGAAGACGCATCGGCATTGCACAACAAGCTTTCACTCAACACCGTCGTCATCTTCTTCAAAACCCACAATTGCAGCCAGGCAAACGCATCGAACTCTTCAAGACGCTCATTTTGAGTCGCTTCAGTTTTGGTACGGAGTCCTGGACCTTTGAAGATTGCAAGAGCAGAGAACATGTGCATAATTCTTTGATGCGTCTTTTTCGTCGACTTTTGAAAGTTCCACATGATGCTCACCTCACCGACGAGGACATCTTGGTTGGCACTGGACTCAATAGCCCGACGGAAATTCTTCGCATATCACGACTCCGTTACCTGGGCACGCTGTACAGATGCGGGGATTTGGTTCCATGGGGCCTGCTCAACAGTGACACCGAGTGGAAGAGACTTTTGGCAGATGATTTGGATTGGATGTGGATGCAACTTCGTGCGGCCTCCTCAATGTCTAATCCTGCTGACAGCATTGGTCAATGGGAGTCATTATGGCTTTACCACCCGTCCTACTGGAAGAGATTGGTACGCCGGGCAGGTGAACATGCCATCTTGCAACGACAGAGAAGTCATCGTGTGGGACAGTTCCATGGGCGCTTTTGTCTCCTTTTTGAACAAGTTCTTCCTGGGCACTTTAAGCAGCACAAAGTTGAACGTTCCCCCATTGAGACGGAGGAAGTGCACGCATGCATGCAATGTCGGCAGGTCTTTGCCAGCAAAGGAGGACTAGGAGCGCACTGTTTCAAACGACATGGCACAGTGGCCAAAGTCAGGTTCCTCTTTGACAAGACCAGCTGCGGAGCATGTCTCAAAGAGTATCATACCTTCAGCAAACTTCAAGCACATCTGAGAAACTCTGGTGCTTGCCGAAGAGCGCTTTGGGGACGGCGACGATACAATGGGCCGAGTCATGGAACAGGCTCCGTGATTGATCGTCAGCTTTGCCAGCAGCATGATGGCATCCTTCCGCCACTTCAAGGACACGGCCCCCATCTTCCAGCCCGGGCGCCGGTCGAGATCCCGGAGTACGACCTCGAGCTGGCGGAGTGCATCTACATGGCCCTTGTGGAGTGCGAGGACAAGAACCTGGTTGAGCAAGTGGTACGGGAGATCCTATCCACACGTTCTTCATCCTGGCGATCATGCAGGGCATCACTTTACTATATGCTGGAGGAGCTCACGGCAGAGGACATCGAGGCCTTGGACCTTGGGGACATTGACGTGAAGCAGATCTTAAACTTCCTGGCCACGACTGCGGCCTGGCCTTTTCTTCTGGAGGCCCCCACACATGCGCGCACAATTTTGGTAGAAGAGCAGCTGGCCACCTGTGAACTGGCCTCTCAAGATGGAATTGCGAAAGCTGGTCGCCAAGAGAAGATCTGGCCTGTGCCCAGACCGATGGCGAGAGAAAGGTACATCATCCATGCCTTCTCCGGGAGGCGTAGGATGGGAGACTTTCAACACTTTGTGGATGCGGCCAGCCGTCGTCAACCAGATGCCATGATTTTCACCATCTCTGTTGATTTGATGGTGGATCCAGTGTGGGGCGACGTTTCCAGACCAGAGGTGAGAAGTTTTTGGATCAGTGCGGTCAAAGACCGTTTTGTGGTTGGATGCATGGCTGGGCCACCGTGCGAGACTTGGTCGCAAGCACGTGGCAAACAACCAGCTGCAGAAACTACGAATGAGGCTTCCAGACGATCCTGGAAGGGACCGAGAGTGCTTCGCGACTTGGAGGAGATCTGGGGCAGAGCCTAGTCTGGCTCTCAGAGAGATCAGACAATTGGACGTGGGCAACCTTCTTTTACTTTTCACTTTGGAGATCTTGATCAATTTGGCTCTGGAAGGTGGCATTGGGTGTTTGGAGCATCCGGCGCCCCCAGAGGACAAAGAGAAGGCCAGTATTTGGAGACTGCCGGTGGTCCAGTTTCTTTTGGCATGGCCGGAGTTTGAGTTCCTCGAACTCTCACAGGGCTTGTGAGGTGCTCCCAGCCGCAAACCCACGGGGCTGTTGCTCCTCAACATGACCTCCATGGTAGCGCAGCTTCGAAGATGGCAAGTCGCGTCTGACGTCCCAAGAGGGATCTCCATCGGCCTCACCAAGGAGGGGATCTGGGCGACTAGCCTCTTGAAGGAATATCCTCCTGCACTATGTGCAGGACTTGCAGGAGGATTTGTTTCCACTCTACAGGAACACCCTGTAGATGATTTTGTGGTTCCAACTAGCGATTTCCGAAGGCAGGCCAAAGACATGATTGTGTCTGAAATGGGGCCATGTGCAGGCCCGGACTTCGCACATTAGTTGAGTTCCACCTTTTAGGGTTTCTTTTTCACCTGTCGCTGGCAGGAACTTTGCAAGGCCGCAGCTTACGCTTCTTGGTGCCTGGAAGGGAAAAAAAAATATATGTATACATAGATGTATGATGTTTTTGTTAACAGGTCCCAAAATGGTCTTCCGAATGGGGTTTAACGTGTCACGGCTTTCCCGATCAGGCTGGATTGTCTCACGAATATTTCTGTTTAGACGCCGGAATGCCCAGGGATGCCCAGGGATGCCCAGGGATGCCCAGAGTGAGCCGGGATAGATAGGTAAGAATGATCAGCCGGGATGTGAAACATATACAATTTATTAATGATAATTATCATGTCATGATGGGATAATATATATATATCATTTGGATGTAGATAATGGGAAGTAATATGTCAATTAAATAGGGTTTAAATTGGGAATTTAAGTATAAATGCAAGGATTTCCAATAAGTTTTCCGGGAATTGAACGTAGCGAACTGGAACGCCACTATTTTTATCATCGAACTAAATAGGCAACTTTCCGTGGCAAACTGTTAAATAGCCAGAGGGTACAATTTGGACATAATGTGATGGGGATATATATATATATAATCATCACAATAATGGGATCTGCAGTGCCAATAATGATCATCATGGGGACGTATAATCATTTATTTATAAGGGGAATATGATGGGACTGTATAGTGGGGGCATACTGATGGGGATATATATATATATGTATATATATATATATGTATATATATATATATATGTATATATATATATCTACATAATATGATGGTATTTTGGCATCAGAGGACATAGAATGGGGATGTGAGTCAGGTGCGAAGCACTCTGATGACACGCCTTGCACCTTCAGACGGGTCATTGAGACGCCGCACAACGTGCTTCACCAGTCACGGTAGATGGGAAATCCATCGGCAGATGCGAAATCCCACATGTTTTTTAGATGACATTGTGACATGTACCCTCTGGTAATTTAACATAGCTATTGAACATGGCCATTTATAGTGAGTTTTCCCATGAAAAATGGTGATTTTCCATAGTTATGTAAACGTTTACCAGAGGGTAGATGGGACATCCCACATCTTCCATGGTTTTGCCATCGACCGAGGATCGACATCAGCGCTTGCTGGATCGCCAGCAAAAGCTTCAGGTGATGACGAGCCGGTGACCGGGGCATGCATTGAGGGGCCCTGGGATACGATGCCGGGGAAGACTGGTGGCGTTTTTTTTTCAACAGTTCTTTTCAATGTTGTTTTACATTTGGATGGTAAAATCCATATAGATTCGTCGATGATGCTGGGTTCATCCACTTGTAATGCAACCCGGCCGTGTAGTGAAACATAGTTGATAAATTCTTTGGAGGGCCACCCCCAAAAAGTGAGGGCTAGGTAGGCCGCTAAAACGGCAGCGTACCGGAATGATCAACAGCCTTTTTAGGTTCAGCAAAACGCAGGGTTGACATTGGCTGACCCATGAACAATAGATGTCCTAGAATGGGTTGGGAAAATTTCTGGTTGAAAGTTGAAACCCTGATATTTTGGGCAACAACTATATACGCTTTTCGGCTTTATCCATCCACTCAAGAAGTAGACCGATCTCAGAAATCCCTGGGCGATATCACCATCCCAAAATTGGAACGGCTTCAAGGTGTCACGCGATCATTGGGATACCCTCTGGTAAACATACAAAAAGCTATTGAACATGGCCATTTATAGTGAGTTTTCCCATGAAAAATGGTGATTTTCCATAGTTATGTTAGTTTACCAGAGGGTATTTCATTGGGTTGCTAGCCAATTATGAACCATCACCAACTTCCGCTTGGCACACGACGCTTGAATTCACACCAAATGATGCATTCGAAGGGTTTCCCACTGCCATGTTCGCTTAAGATTGAGTTACTTCCTTGACATCCGAACTACAGTACCATTTGTCTATCTCTCTGAATCTCTCTCTCTCTCTCTATATAGATATATACACATAATTATATACATACACAGTACACACACATATATATATATAAATTGTTTTTCAAGTCCACAGTTGATATTCTATCAACCGACATCAGAAAGGATGGTATGGGCAGAACCCAAAGCAGGTCATCAAAACCCTGGGTAGACACGCATTGGTAAACGAGCATATTCATGGCATTTCATGCCCCCAAACGATGTTCAGATTCAACCGAGTCTGACAGTTAAGAAAACGCGTGGACGGAACATGACGGAACCCAATTCCTCCCATCTTGGATTCAAGTGGTCCACCAAGATTCGACTTCGCTCTGGCTTTGTCTCAAAATAGGGCACCAAGAATTCCCAATCGCTTATCAATGCTTATCATCAATGCTCCCATGAACATGGCCATCAAATGGGGGGGCCCCCATGGATGTCATTTTCGGACATCCACATGTTGTATTACTTGTAAATTCCATCTATATGCCACAAACATGCCCGGATATGAATATCCCCATATTTTGCTGGTTATGATTCTGCATCCTTATTTGAGGGTAAATCTCGCATTTTTCGACAACAACACCCACATATCACATCAATTATATTGATGAAATCAATCCCATCAATTCCCATTTTATCGAACCCCCTCCCAGATTTATTCTCATATTTCATTGGTTATTCATTGTTATGGAGAAATAATGACAATAAATCTTGGGATAAACACATATGATACATTTATCATGGCTAATTTATGGTTTACAAATTTCTTCCCCGTACACATTCCGCAATATCTCACTTATATCTCCAGATTTATCCTCATATTCATATTTTCTTGATATATACTGTGTATATGTATATATATATATATCCACAAATATGAGGATAAACTGCTATCCGAACCAACAATAAAACATAATTTGTGGAACATCAAAATTGCTATCTCCAATCGGCCAAGGCTAAGGCTACAAGCCCGACTTGAAGAGGTCGAAGCCCAGGACACCGTGGTGCCATGGTCATTTTGTTGGGAAAATGAAGAGTAGCAGATCTAACTATGAACATGGATGAAAAATGGTGATATTACCATGGGTTTACCATGGATTCAAGCATCAAAGATAGTGAAGTGTGGTGGTTAAATCAAAGCCATGGGTTTTCCCAATGTTTTTTTGACGGACTCAGATGATTTTCTGCGTTTTGGATCATTTTCAACTTGACGGGGACGAGCTGACGAGGGCCACATATTTCTTCTGGGGATGTGGGTCACGGCTCAGTAACGATACTAAAGGGGATGATCAGAAGCAACAGACATAATATGATATCATCAGTGGAAAGTAGACACTCTTGAATATATCACCCACGAAGATCGAGATGCAAGCAATTACTAGATAATCGATATGACAACTAGTTTGGATAGAGGTCGCATTTGAAGACCTTGCAGACCGACAGGTTGGTTGGGTGTTCTTTTTGGACGCTTTGGACATTCATCCAGTTTTGGGGTGATCTTCAAGATGTTTTACCCTTTGGTCATTTTACGTAGCTATGGAACATCACCAATTTTATCAGGTAAATCATCATGAATCATCTAGACATGGGGCATTTTCCAGCTCGCAATCTGTTAAATCACCAGAGAACCTTCTGCAAGGGACCATGACACAACATTTTCCGAACGAAAAGAAGCATCAGTTGCGGCTCTGCCCCGTCGCGCCTGGCGCGATGTGATGGGTGCGTCCTTGGGGCAGGGCCAGCTGGAAGCGAATGATCTTCACTCCGGAGATTTGGGCCCTCAGGACTTGGGGTCGGGTTGCAACAGATTACTGCAGTCATCACCTGAGAAAAATTGGAACATCGAAAACTGCAAAAAAAAACTTGGAGGTTTTCGATTTTTGGCATCGCAGCCTCTACTTCCCTGAAACTTTGTCTCCCCTGGGTGGGGCCCTTTGACCATGATATATTTACCATAAATCCAACAGTTAGCCTGGTGAACCACACATTCCAACCTTTGCAGTACAATGTTATACACCAACTTTGCCAACGTCAACCCGAGATTGATAAACCGTGGTTGATTTTTACGATTTTGGATCCCAAAAACAGTGATAGAATCTTAGATTTCTCTTGAAATAGAGAATTCTGAGAATTTCACATCGATTACATCCACTGGAAATCAAAGATTTCATTGTTCCAATTACACCACACAATGGCCATTTTTTGGCCTTCTTTAGGGGCTTCACCACAGTTATAGGGATGATATCCCAACTTCTGGGTGTCAAAATCTCATGATCAATCAACCTGAAATTGATGACCTTGGTGCTTCACCCTACTTAGATCTACTTAGTACTTCAGTTCTTAAGTGACTCATATCTTTCAGCACCGAACCGAACCTTGGCGCCCAGGAGCCCTGGCGCAGCTTCCCTCTGGGCACCCCCTGCAGCTTCGAATGCGCTGCGCTCCCCGGGCACACATTGCGCCCGCGCGAGGCCAGGGCGGCCGGGCGGCGCTTCAACTTTTGGGTCGCGGAGGAGGCCCCGGCGGAGGCTGCGGCGACCGACTTCGTCCTGGAGATGGGACTGTTGGGAGCCTTGGGAGCCAACCGTGATGGATTTCACAGGGATGATGCAAATTGTTGATGGGCCAACTGTGCTGTGGCAACAACGGTGGCGTCAGGGTTTCAAACCGCTTCTATGTACTGGAAATCAACCAATGATATTCAGAGCACCCTCTGGTAATCGAGCATGGCAATGGAACATCTTCCATTTATAGATGATTTTCCCATTAAAGCCTCCAGTTATCGGGAATTTCCAGTTCCATTCAACGGGCATTTGCGCGAATCTGCGGCTTTGTTTAGGGGCCCAGTTGGGCCAACTCTGGACGGGACTTTTGAGGCGAATAAGCCTCAGGACGTTGACTGGACACGGAAAAGTTGGATGCAGATGCTATGGAAACCGACGCCAGTTAGTAAACGGGATGTTACAGTGGCTGTTCTTCTTCTTCTTCTTCTCCTTCTTGTTCTTGTTGTGGTGTTGCTACCAATGACGAGGTTTTCCTGGGAAGTGTCACGAAGTCAGAACCCAGGAATCATGCTCGCACGAATCCAAAGTATTTACCCCTCGGCATCAAACATGGCTTGCTGAAAAAAACCCCATTTAGTTCGATGATTTTCCAAGCAGCTCCACATTTGATGACGCCAAGGGTAATAACTGAGATCAATATCCGATTATATATCTCAATACTATCCCAATTATACCCCACTCATATTATATATATATGTATTATAAATTATATCCCAATCATAGCCCAATAGCAATTATATCCCAATCATAGCCCATAGCCCGTCATGATTAATCTCAATTCTATCCCAATGGTATCCCCAAAAATATCCTATCATCTTGTTAAATAATATAGCAATTATATCCTCAAAAATATCCTAGTATCTCAGTTAACAATTATATCCCAAGAAACTCACAATCTAAATGGATCTTTGCTAAGGAGAAGGCTTCTCCATCCGATGGCTTCAGCATCCTCTGGACTATGTTCGGGTGCAAAGCGACCATTTTATCCTTAGTTGCTGGGCGAAAAAAATTGGGGCTGCTAGTAGATGAACAATTTCAATAATGGATTCTCATTTTTGTGCTTTTTTTTTGGGAACTATCCATATTCTATTCTACCTCAGGATGACTAATATGTATATATATATTTAATATGTATGTGTGTGTATATACATATGTAAATCAACAGGGTCAACAAATGCCCTTGTGGCAAACCTTTTTTTCCCCAAACAGTGTGGCCACACTGAGGGTGGTTCTTACGGTAACAGTTAAGGCCCGGTGTTCAATCGCGGTGGTATCCGGGGCGTCCGGCATTTTCCCTCTAAATTCTGTACAAAATGGCTCGTGTGAAATGTCCATGTGCATTTCCACTGCGCAGGCTCGCACAAAACGATGTCCGTGGGCGACGCGTGCAGCATTTTCCCTCTAGATTTCACGCAAAATGGATCTTGTGAAATGTCCATGTGCATTTCGACTGCGCAGACTCGCACAAAACGATGTCCCCGGAGGTGTCCGCGGCCATTTTTCCTCTAAATTTCCATACAAAATGGCTCTTGTGAAATGTCCATGCGCATGTCGCCTGCGCAGGCTCGCACACAGTGTGCTTCTCGGTCTTGGGATCGGTCTTCCTCCTCAACACCCTCCTCCTCAACCTCATCATCTTCCTCCTCCTCCACATCAACAGCATCATTTTCCTCTCATCTCATCTCATCTCATCTAATCTCATCTCATCTCATCTCATCATCGTCACCACCATCATCATGATGATGATGATGATGATCATCATCATCATCATCATAATCATCCTCATCATCCTCATCATCACCATCATCATAACCATCACCATCGTCCTCCTCCTCCTCCTCCCCCTCCTCCTCCCCTCCTCCTCCTCATCATCATCACCATCATCATCATCATCATCATCATCATCAACAACAACAACAACATCAACATCAGCATCAGCATCAACGTCACCACCATCATCAACATCATCATCAACATTATATTGCATCATCGTTTTACTCCCCCCACGCTGTTTGGGTTTTCTTGCCAGGATAATTCTGGGAAGCACTTGGAGGATCATCCGCAGTAGCAGCTTAGCACCTGGAAACCCCAAGAGTCATCACTTTTCGGTGTATGAACCAGTTTCTAACTACTTATTTGTTTGCATATCCAGTTTTTGTTGCGTCAAACATGTTTTCTTTATCGCTATCCACATGTTCACCGGGTCATTCGTCATCGTTGGTGTCAGTATCCCAGGCCCCTACGACGGCACGCAACGCTTTCGCGGCGACGCCACGTTCGAGCTGCGGCGCGGAGAACTGGAGGGAACTGCGACTGCTGCGGCCGGAAGCGGAGACTGCGACTGGGTCTGCCTGATGCTGGCGAAAAGGCGATGCGACTGGGATCTCTGCGTTGATCTTTCGATGATTCAGATGTTTTTTTTTGGACGTGAAATTTTATGAAAGTGGGGATTCCAAATTTGAATATGCTGTTTATATAATTATTTATATGTATATATATATAGACATGAAACAAAATGCCTGGATGATTTTTGGGAGTTTGGGATTAGTGATTGGTTTTATGATTTCAACCCTTATAACTTGGATATGTTGTTGGTTACTACCAAAGCCGATCCCTGGTTGATGGTGACTTTGGCATCGGTAAATGGTCAGTGATCCACCAAAATAGGGGGATGTTCATCAAACCAGCTGATCGAATCAGGATACGAAGTGGCCGGTGAAAATCAAAGGATGGAACCATGGCAATAGAACATAGTACTACCCTCTGGTACTCTAAACATGGCAATGGAATTTGAATGGACAAATCCCATCTATAGTAGCACAATCATCTGCAAAATGAGAGGAATCGCAATCTTATAAGTCCAGCGTGTTTGTTGATGATATCTTACATCAAACATTTCAATGGCTAACTCCCATTTATATATATATATACATATATATATATACATACATATACATATTATATATAATATTCATATGATTTTCCCAACTATAAACCTCAATTTTTTAACGGGATTTCCCAGCCAACCATGTTTGATGACACCGGAGGCCGGAGGGTAATGGTTTTAATCCACTTAATGTTTGAGTGTTTGCTAGTCATATCTTATTTTATCCCATTATATCCGCATTATTCTGTTTGCTTCGCGACAACAAGCGCCCGCACAAGAGTGTTGGCTCCGGAGTTCCAATAAACCATATATGTTGTATGTTGGGCCTTTGTAGGGCTCAATCTTGGGAGATATGCCCAACATGGGCCCATGTTGGGTCATATTGGGCCTGTGTTGAGAGTTGGGCTGGCCATGTCGGGCCCATGTTAGGCTTAAGTCGGGCCTATGTTAAGGCATGTTGGGCCAGTTTGGCCTATGTTTGGCAACTTAGCCAATTTTAGGTCCCTCTAAAGAAGGTGGAAAAACACAGGATTCTAGAGTAGTAAAACCACCCCCCCAAGCTAAAGTCTAATAGCTATTGCAATTGTTTCGCATGACGCGTGCATACAAAAAACGCCGTGGGGGGATTTCCCATTCTCAGGTCCATCTTTGTGGGCCCTTGGGTTTCTTCATCAGGCCCGGTCTCTATGCCCATGTGGAGAAAGAGGGACAGATTGTGGCGAAACCCTACTGCTACTTGGGTCGGGAGGCAAGGTCGAAATGGGATGCTAGTCGTGCCACTGGTAATCCAACAGAGGAATGAAGGGGGATACCCTCCCGGTGTCAACCGTGGCGCGGCACTGGAAACTCGCCGAACTAAATGGAGGCTTAGTTCGCTGCGAAAATCATCGAAAGACAGGTGGATTTCCCAGCAAACCATGAATAAGTTATCTACTTATGGTCATAATATACACGTTGCTCATTGATGCTTATTGCATTATATCAGTTGCTTATTGCATTAGTCGTTGATAGTCTTTATGAGCTGAGTAGAAGACGGGTAGCCTCCGGTAATGTAAGCATAGCTATGAGCTACAGAAAATAACCAATTTATAGATGATTTACCTACTAAAGATGGCAATTTAAGCTATGTGAAATTTCCAGGGGGTATACATATGATTATTGGAACTCATGGGAAACCATGCTATTGGAACCCTGTGGTTTGTTTTGTCACCATTATCAATATGGCTTAATCATCAAACTATATGGGCCATTGCTTCCAATAGCATTGTGGATGTGGGCGTAGAAATGGAGGATACCCAATATAATGGATAAAGAAGGCAATCTTCACCGGGAAGATACCATTTTGAACTATGCCGTTTTGGGGGTACTCAGCTTTCGGACAACCCCAGGGGTCAGTTTCTGGGATGGTTCACCGTCACATGTGATAGAAACCAAGGTGAAACAGGTGATGGTTTACTGAGACCTCCTGAATTTCCAACAATTTTTCATACAGCAACACTTCACTGTCTACCGAATTTCAGCGCATCATTTTGGTGAAAAAATCCATGTGCCAGCAATTTTCTCGGGTCTGATCAACGTGCATAAATTATCATAAATTGATAGACACGCAGACATGTTGGCTGCCAAAAACCAACGGGTAGAACATGATGCAATAAGTTTTATTCAAAAAAGTTGTCTTCAAACACATCCGAAATGGTGATCCATATAGCCTCTGGTCAACTAGCAGTTTGCTATTGAACATGGCCATAGAAATAGTGGATTTACCCATAAAAAATGGTGATTTTCCATAGTTCTGTTAGTTTACCAGAGGGTATTTTTTGGGGTTGAAACCATACCAAGAACCAGTTGATTTGTTCCTCACATCTCCCCCAGTCTGTGCCAGGCGTTTCATTTCAAACTGCTTCAGCGCGGCAGTCTTCCGTGCGCGTCTCTGCTGTGGGATGTGTCTGAGCCCAGCATGGGCTTGAACGGCCGCTTGGGCGTTGGAAATCCGTGTTTCAGGCGGTCCATTGACCGGACAACGGAAACATGTTTGGTCCCTTTGAAGTGGTAGAATCTGGTAGAATTGTATTTTGGTAGATTTATAATGAATCATATTTGTTGATTTTTGTTGATCTTTTGTTGATCTTTTGGCTTTGTTGCCCCTTGGTTCAACCCCGGAACGGCTCCATGAGCACCCCGTTTGGGGGTGTAGGCTCTAAACAGGTGGGCAGCTTGGTGGTTCTATGTGATCATATACTGGTTGGTGGTTTCAAACATTTGTTATTTTATTTGGAATAATATAGAAATTTGTGATCATCTAATAGATATATACTGGTTCTAGTGATCATTTGTGATCATCATAATATGGAATAATCCTTCCCATTGACGAACTCATATTTTTCAAGATGGTTATTGCACCACCAACCAGGTTTTTTTTACTGTACAGGTTTGTGACCTGAAACGGAATCTATGACACGAAATTTGCTATGTCTTCACGGGGAAACTCCCCAGAATCCACAGAATTGCTGCCATCAGGTTCAACTGTTTCCACTGTGCCGGCGACCTCTTCGAGACCTTCGGGACCTTCGGAGGATCTCACGCTGAAGTTTCTGCCCACCTTCTCTTTGCCGGTGCCGTGGCGGATTTTTCTGGCTTGGAGCCGCACCAAATCTGATGTTTTTTTTGGTTGTCCCATGAAGATAGGCATATATAAATTGTTTGGAGTGTTCCCAATTTGTGGACAAAACAGTGGAGATACTGTAATGATGTGTCAAAATATTTCTTCTACCTTTTGGGCCTTATGGCCAATTTTGAGAAACATCCCTGGAGAGAGTCATAACCAAATCCCGCATCACAAGTGGTGCTTAAGGCCTATGACCTTCATCGTCTCGCGTTGCCGGCAGCTCCTGCAAAGAGCGTCTGCGATAACTTTGAAAAAGTGGATTGAGAAAGGTTGATGATGTGCCAAAGCAGCTTCGCCACCAAGACGCAGCAGATCTTCTTGTGCATCGGAATGCTGGAAAGAAAAATTGACTGTCCACAGTGTCTAGAGGCAGGGTTTCTTGGACTTTGGGAATGGAAATGCTGTTCCGACAAGAATTGTGGAAGTCTTGGTCGTAACTGCAAGGGGCTACAAGAGGACTGCCCACCATGAGCCCGACGAAACGAGTTTTTCTGCGATGGAACCAACACAGACGGCAAGTTGCAGCAGCAGAATGTGATCATACCTGATCCAAAGCCTTGGCTCGGTCTAGGAGTCTAGGCATTCTAGGCCCCCCTTGGCCTGTCTTAGATTGTCTTAGATTGTCATCTTTGAATGGAAAAACGTCACGGGTCAAGGCTGGGACCATGCTGTCCTGATTTTCGGCCAAAATTCGGGAGGACCATCTGGACTGAGAACTTGACCAGGGACCAGATCCACATGCTTTTGGTGGATTTTTGCTGATCAAATCATCATTTTGTGGTGATACATGCAACTGGTTTTGGTCAACATTTTCTCCATTTTTCTGGATCCTATGCCCTCCATATCCTTCTAAGTCGCCTCCCGCCTCGTCAGGAGCAGCGTAAGACAACGGAGACTTGCGCAGGGGATTGCGCGGAGCAAGCCGCCAGAGAGGTGCTGGAGGGCGGCGAGATGGGATTTCAATGGGGAAATCTACCATTGAAGCCATGGCCAAAATCCAATGAAACCATGGGGGGTTCCGGTTTTCATTTTCCCTTCCATTGAAGGATTTTTGATGATTTTTGACCATTTGCCCAGCTTGAATCTAAGTCCGGGACTCTGACAGAATTATTTTGCAGGGGGGTATTTCAACCCAGGTTTTACGCAAAATGCCTTTGATTAAAAACGGTAGTCCACCAACATAGCAATGTCCCTGGTGGTTGAAACCAGGTGGATGACTGGGTCAATTTTAAGAAGCACCTATTCAGAAAGGGGAATGAATCAAAATGATGAAGAACCATGTAGCAACCAACATTCTTACGCAGTTTGAAATCCCAAAAAATGGGGATTTGACTACATACCAGATGCCACATAGTAAGACACCGCGTATATCCAAATATTCGTCAGTTTTGGAGAACCTTTGGGTCTTCTTACGGTATAGCTTTGGTTTCAACATGTTTCAACATGATGGTATCAGATGATTTTGCGGACAGGTCCAGAGATGGGAAAACGTCCAGATTTCCCGGTTGGGCGGTTTGATTTCAGGCGGAGGCCGCCAGGGACTCAGAGGATCAAATCCTCCCGCCCCGGGTCGGGGGAAAGCCCAGCGAAACAAAAGCAGTGCTTGGTGGTTGAAAAAAGATTCTTCATGATATGTTAATCGTAAGAAACGGGATGGTGATCCCCAATTGACTCTGATATATGGCTATCGGTCAGCACTATCAATCCTCAAAAGGGATAGTTTCATATTGTTTGAATAAGTTTAATGCAAAAAAAGCAGCCTTTTAAGATTCTGAAAGGCACCCAAGTTATCCCAAGTTTGTGGTTTCATATCGTGTACACCTATGGCTTCGTCTGAGAAGAAAGTGACAGCTTTTAATCCACTGCTTAATCATCCTGTTGAATGACAATTTTTTTGGGATACCCTAGTTTCAGACACACCCCAATATTATTGTTGGTTATATAAAGTTATATAATGTTATATATATAATTATATATACATTATATATGCACATACATACATATATTTATATTTAAAAACATATCCCCATTATTTCCCAATATTTGTTGGTTAAATTCCCATTTTGGTGGCTGAGATCCATTCAAACATCCACATTTTTCCGCCCAATCTTTACCCAGGTATCGCTGGCCTTAGGGAAGCTCAGAGAGAAGCGACAGAGCTACGAGGTCCACCTCTGAGAATCAAAGATGGCCGGAAAACCCACCATTCCCCAACTATCAACCTCAATGGGAGATCTCCTGGATCCTAAAATGGAGGTACGTAAACGTACCATATAAGGCCATCCTTACATAGGCCTTATGGTAGGTACCTCCAATTTAGGAACCTGAAATGGCCAGCGACCTTCATTTCATATCGGATTTTCACTTGCCATCTTTAATTACCACAGGCTCGTTCAGTCATGCCGACTGCGAATGTCGACCCTGGTTGCAGCAATTAACGGGGTACCCCCCGGAATAGTGATGCCATGACTAAGTATCTTCAAATTAGGTCGAAAAATGGTAAATCTGGAAACTGGTGGTGAATATCATTTAGACAACGACCATCCCGTTTTCAAACTTTTAAGGCATCTTTTTTAGGGGTTACTATAAAATGGTATCCCCAAATGAAACAGCCCAGGGGTTTATCAATCCGGGGTTGACATGAAACTCGGGTGCAATTTTAATTTTTGGAGATATTCCCCTAACCAGCTGAACAAGAAATGCACAGAATTTCGAAGATTGGCCATGATGATTCCTCGAGCTGGCATAGTGGTGAGATGTTTGAAGGATTTGACTCTGAATCATGGCAAGTTTGCTATCAAAATCCTTTCCCCCTAAGGTTAAACACCCCAAATATCAACCACGGTCTAGTAGGGGATGAAACAGCATATTTAGGACCAAATTTTGTGGGTGTGTTCAATATGAACAGGGGATGGGATTAGCAGTTATCCGATTATTCACCATTATTTTTTAGCATTATAAACGGATATTAACCATTATTCACATTTCATTACCGATTATTATAAACCATATTAGTCATTTTAGCGATGATGAAGCATGATTAACCATTTTAAATCATCATCAACTATTATTAACCATTATTAACAATGATTAAACATCCATTAAACATTAACCACCATTGTCAACCATTATTAAGCATATCGGGGGCGTGGGATTACAGCAACTTTTGGAGTTTCACGAATTTCCCAGCTGCCTCGCCTGGGGCTCAAGCCGGGCGGCTCAAGCCGGCGCCTTGCTGTCCTCCATGCATGCGGAAGAAGAAGCTTCCGAAAGCCGAGGCGGACGTCGTTGGTTTACGTCAAAGAACACAGAGACCCGCAAATTGAAAGGTCCCATTTTTCTGGTATAACACCATAGCAGTTATATATTTGTATACTTTATACACATGTTGTCCATTGGTTTGAGCGTTTCTTACCCGCAACAGCCAAGTTCTTGGCCTTCAGTATTCATCCCATAATCCTATACAATCATGGAATTGACCTATTGGGAATGATTGGATGACCCATTTTCGTAAATCATCCCATATCATTCCCAGAAAATGGTAACCCTATCATTAATCCCAATAGGTAAATTCATAATCTCTACAATAAAGGATTCATCTCTACAATTACCCTCTGGTAATTTAACAGTTTGCTATTGAAAATGGCCATTTATAGTGGATTTTCCCATTAAAAATTGTGATTTTCCATAGTTATGTAAACGTTTACCAGAGGGTAGATTCATCCCATACTCCCATAGAATTAATCCGGTTAATCCTATGAATCCCTTGTTTTATGTGGGTAAAACAATGACAGAATGGCACCACCCATTTTCCCGGGAATGGTAAGTTTATACCACCAAGCAAAAAATGGTGATGACTGGGGGATGGTGCGTTTATGGCATTGTTTTACCGGAATTTCATGGGATATTATCAACTATAGGGACTGTAGGGTATTAACTATAGGATTTGCCAACTAATGGGAGAAGTATTATTTGAATGGATTGGTTTAAGGGAAAATTGGAACCGGAAACCATAGATTTTCCAAAGAAACATAGGTTTTTTCCTGTCTTCCCAACAAAACCAATCCATTGATTCTTGTTTTACCCACATTTTAACCCACATTACTGGAATGAGAAAGAGATTATGATGCCCTACGGTCAATCCCATGAAAATTATATGTTAATCCCATGTTATTATATCATTCCCTATAGTTAACATGCAGTTAATTCCCATAAATATTTTTTGGTGAAAATTCCATGGTATTTCAGGGATTATAGATGACTATAGGAAAAGGGATTATAGTAATGAATATATCTCGTTGGTGGTTTGGAACATTTTTTTCCATATATTGGGAATAATAACACCAACTGACTTTCATATTTTTCAGAGGGCTTGGTATACCACCAACCAGATATGGTTAATCCCATATTAATTCCCTATGGTGAATCTATAGTAATTCTACGGGCAAACCCCTCAGTTTGCCCGCGCCGACGCAGACGACATGTCCGAACATCAAAAAACACTGTGCTTTGTGGGACAAAATGCACATGTCCATGATCATGGCTTTCATCTTGCAACGCACAGCTTAGCTACCTGTGCGTTGAATGTTACAACAACAACATCATCATCAACATCATCAACATCATCATCATCATCAGCATCATAATAATAATAATTTTCATCTTCATATTCATCATCATATTCCTAATCCCCTTGTTGATCTTCCCAATTGAATGTAAAATTTAACGGGGTTGGGAATTTATATTTCTAATCCCCTTGTTGATCTTCCCAATTGAATGTAAAGTTTAACGGGGTTGGGAATTTATATTTCTAATCCCCTTGTTGATCTTCCCAATTGAATGTAAAGTTTAACGGAGGTGGGAATTTATATTTTTTCAAAATCCCTAAGAAGTTGTGTGGGCGAACTGGGGGGTTTGCGCGTAATTCTACTATATGAGGAAAACCATGTCTATAAATGACTATAGTTATAGTAATGAATCAAAATAAATCATAGAATATAGTAATCCCATGATATTATATAGGTTGTGATTATAGATGACTATAGATGGCTATGAATTAATCTGATTAATCCCATATTAATTTCCTATACTTAATTCTACTAGGACCTATTTTAAATCCCATGAATCCCATGCGTAACTTCGGCCCAGCTGCGAACCACGCCAGGTGCGGCGTGAGGCCCAGCTGCGGCGCCGCATCTTCGCGGCCGCGACCGGTGCGTGGCAGGAGGCCCTGGAAGCGCTACGTGGCACGGCGGACAACGGAGGATTTGAAGCACCGAAGCAGGGAGTTCAGCGATAAAAAAACCCAATGCACATGGTGATTTTACTCGACGGTTACCACTAAAGATGGTCATTTTTAGGGCATTTGCCACTTTGACAGTAAAAAAGTGGCGATTTTGATCACTGAAAATGGTGACTTGGAGTGAACTTCAACGAAAGATGAGGATATGAACATTTCACCATCAAAAATGGGGAGCTAAACAACAAAAAGGGATCCCATTTTATAAGCAATGAAGAATGTGGGCCTGTTTCTTCTTAAAGTTGGGGTGGATTTACCACGATTTTATTGCCATTTCAATAGGGATGATGATAGGAGGATGTTGTGGGAGTGGTTTGGTGAATGCTAGGGACAATCCGGGATAACTAAGAGAAGTAAACTGGAAATAACAAGGCGAATGGTTGGATGTAGGCTGGATGTATGGTGGACATATCTGTCATGGAGGTTTCCGTCGTGGGTCGTGGGCCCCCACGGCACCGGCGTGAAATCTATGGGTCATGGGTCATCCATGACGACTGGATGATTTGGGGGGTACCATGACTTAGGAAAGCTCCATATATCCACAGATATCCATAGTTAGTGGGGGATATCCCCATATATTGATGGTGAAAACACCATTTAATCACTATGTTTGATGGTTCACTATACATCCATTAGTCTTTTCACCATAGTTGTTTATCACGATATTTATGATTCACAATATCTCACCACTGTTCACGATATTTCACTATACATCCATGATGGTTGTTCAACTATATGCTTCACTATATGCTACAACTATACATACGTAGAACCATCACAGTATTCGTACATTGATGGTTCACTATACATCCATTGGTTATTTCACCAAAGTTATTTTTCAATATAGTTATATATATATACTCACTATATTCCACGAGATTTCACTAGATCTCACTACATTTCACTATACATCCATTAGTTCTACCCGGCCTGGTAATTTTTCACATAGCGAAAATCACCATGCTTTTTTTAATGGGTAAATCAACTATTTTGACTGGGCCATTTTCAATAGCTTTTTGTATGTTTACCAGAGGGTATATCTATTATATATCCAAAATATCCCATTAAATCCCATTAGATCCCATTAAATCCCATTAAATCCCATTAAATCCCATTAAATCCCATTAAATCCAATTACATCCCATTAAACCCCATTAAATCCCCATGTTTGTTTGCCATTAGTTCTATCTATACGTTTCTTTTTCACCACGTGGCCACCAAGGACTCCATCTTCCCTTGGCACCGCAGCTGCTGCCACTGGGTGCCACGGTGAATGGCTGTGCCAAAGCAACGCAGTGGAGATGGGCGCAGGAGAGCTGACCTGGAGCAACTAGTATTAATAGTATAGTAATATTCATAGTACCAATATGGTACCCATAATATTTATAGTACCTGACTGATATTTATGGTATGACTGATAGCATATTCTGCCTGATAGTAATATTTATAGTACCAATATGGTATCATAATGTTATCTATGATAATCATATACTATATATCAACTATATTATATATATATTATTAGTACTAAAGTAGAGAACCTGATATTAGATAAACTATCAATCTGATGGTACTATAAATACTAGAATATATATATATACACATACTATGATGGTATATTCTATCCAACTACTATATTATCATAGTATACCATTATATCTGTTCATATAAGACTATAACATGTATACTGTGATGGGATATATCTCGATGAAATTGATAATGACCTCACGTCGCTCACGTCAATGGAATGATGGTTGGTAAGGGAAATCATCCCCGCATGGTATGATAATTTTCAGCTATTTTTAGGTTTGTGAATTACGATAATGCAACCAGAGAGAGAGAGAGAGAGAGAGAGAGAGAGAGCGAGCGATAATTACTTATGATATATGGAATGATTTTTGGAATAATACTAAGATAGAAATCTTAGTATATTGTACTATACAATTCCACATATTATCTGATACTATATGGATACTCTATGGATATATACCATGCTATATGTATATATGGTTGTAAACTATGCCATGCTATGCTATGCTGCATGATATACTATGATACACCACAAGTTATACTATGGATATATGGAATCATGCAAAGATATACTTATATTTAGGCCTTTATTTCTGATATAAGATGTTATACCATTATCTGATATATTGGGGATATACTGGGGATATACGAACAATTGCGGAGAATGGATGTAGTGAGAATTTTGGCCAAGTTTTCACTGATGGGATTTTTCATTGTTTCAAATGGGTTTCAATGAACGAATGAACTGACCATAGTGAGAATACAATGGCGGTACCCTCTGGTAAACTAACATAGCTATTGAAAATGGCCATTTATAGTGGATTTTCCCATGAAAAATGGTGATTTTCAATAGCTATGTTAAATTACCAGAGGGTATCCATGATTGACAACATGATGTTTGGGTTGATGCCTCGACGTAAATTGTGGCTCATGTATGTGGAATTATCGGGTCAAAGGCCGTACATTTCAGGTTGGTGAGTTATTATAATTTATCCATATTCTACCCTCTGGTTATTCAACATATGGCGCATTTATAGATGATTTTCTCATTAAAACCTCCATTTATTAGGGATGTTCCATGGCTATGTTAAATAACCAGAGGGTATCCAGATGAAAAATGTCTCCTGGATTGTAACCATTTCCATGGAGAATCATCATGTACAACGGGGATTTCTGCTTTTCTGAATAAGCTTTGGTGACAGTATACATGGAGTAATTATTGTTAACCTAACCAGCTAAGTTTTTTCTTGTTTCAGAGAGTATCTAAGAGTAGCCATGTTTTCTTTTGGATGGACAAAACTGGAATTAGTAGAATCTCATAAACTGATGCAGAATTCTCACTGCCAAGGTTTGTGAACTTGTAGCAATTGGATTGCCACCAGGACTCCCAGGTGTGAGTGGTTCCCCTCAGCTAATTTAGCGACAAGTTCACAAACTGATGGCCATCATAGAGCCAAATGGGCCATGGAAAGCTATAAATTACTATGTTAAATTACTATATTACCTATTTCACACATCATCTACTGGGTTAACATGTTTAATTACTTTCTATTAAATTGCCAAGTAACCCTGTTCCGCACAATTTGCTTCATCAGTCGGTCAGGTCGCCCAAGACCTGTGGAATTTTTGGAATTTTGGTACGACTAGAGACCATCCACTCGTTGCTGACCCATGTCTTGTGCCCCTACGTATGGTAGCTAAGTTGGTGAACATAACTCCAATAACTCAGGTTTATGGGAGATAAAACTATAGTTAAAGCGGGGGATTATAAACCAACGTCTAACTGCAGGGGTTGGTAACTGTCCCATTTTGGATATATTGGACATCACCTGAAAAAGTAGCCATTATAGACCATATACCATTCATGGTTGGGTGATGTTCAATGGGGACATTTAATGACCCATGAACTGGGGGGGCACCATCCTGCAATTTTCGTAGGCGCTGACAGCTTCCAACTGACGGATCGACGCGTGCGTTTTGCGCCCCGAAGGAGTTGTTGGGGGTCCCCGAGACGGTGCGGCTGCAGCACAGCCTGGTGCTTTGCAACTCTGCTACTTGGGTGATGACCGGGCGACAAAATGTGTTGGGACTTGCTGTGAGTCAGCTTTTTTGAAACTAAAGGCCGATACATTTTTGTGTTTCGATGTTTGGTGTCGTCCATTCCGGGCGTTTCTTGAAACTGGGGTGTTCTTGAACTTGAAGCTGATGATTCCTTGTATTCTTGGATCTCCTTAGCATTTTCCAGAGTCTTCCCACAGCAAGGGCCCTCAGATACAACTTAGTTACTTAGTTCACCATCTGATCAGTTCGACACATCCCCCATAAACCCATCCATCAGCCTAGTTTTCAAGTTTTTCACCAACAAACTGGGTGCCCAGCTCGTATCAAATTGACACTATTTCATGGGGATTCAGTGACACAGATGGACACAGCTGATATTTTAAATCCCATGGTTTTCTGGTTTATTTATAGGCTGTGTCACTGAATCCCCATGAAATGACATGATTTGAATGGAACATCCATTCTCAATTTCCCATGGTGAAATCTCCATGAACTTCCAGAACTCTTCACCCTAGCCTCGATGGTAAACTAACATAGCCATGGAAATTGTCCATTTATCATGGGTAAATCAACTATAAATGGATATACATGGCAGTTTTCAATGGCAATAGCCATACATTTTCAATGGCTATGACAGTCTTCAAGGTATCCATGGCAGTTCAAGAATTTTCATGGCAATTTTTCACCCTCAGTTGGAGGGTAAATCTGCCTTCCAACTGCTCTCCCAGGTTCTCTCCGCGTGTCGCGACGGTCGCGACGCTCGCGCTTCGTGGCCTCGAGGCCTGCAGCTTCTGCAGGCGGCACGGCGCATGGCGCTGCGGCCAGATGTGGTGAGCCACAGCAGCTGGGTGGAACTTTGGTGCCGATTTTTGTTCGAGTGAGATATAGTGATATAAGGTATGTATGTGGCACTTATACATATATATGATATAATATATAATATATAATATAATATATATATATATATAATATAATATATAATATATAATATATAATATATAATATATAATATATAATATATAATATATCATACATAATATATAATATAATATATAATATACAATATATAATATATAATATATCATACATAATATATAATATATAATATATAATATAATATATAATATATAATATATAATATATAATATATAATATAATATATAATATATAATATATAATATATA
>Ga0126342_10005039_pt1:5000-22844 | contig 22844 bp, 20 predicted proteins | sample Cyp1metagenome_FD_92528 | JGI IMG/M metagenome (GOLD analysis project Ga0126342, IMG submission 92528) | Coral microbial communities from Lord Howe Island, Old Settlement Bay, Australia - Cyphastrea 1 metagenome | ecosystem: Host-associated > Invertebrates > Cnidaria > Coral ...
AGCCGTGGATTTGGTCACCTGGTTTTTCTGCTTCGCAGACGCCCAGGTGTTTCCATGGCACCCACAGTGACGGTTCAGATAACCTCGGCGAGCAACAACGGCCCCAGAACCGGGAACAAAAAAACGATTCGGTGTAGATTCGGTGGAGGTCCTACTTGAAGATCCTCAATTTTTGCCAGAAAAAACGAATATCTAAAGGAGGATCTATATGGATCATATAAATATAGATCCATTTAGATCCTATGTATCATATGTATCTTACTGCTCAAAAAAAGATTTGGATGTGGCCTCCCGGAGCATCCCGGTGTGGCGCGGAAGTTTGAATAATCTTTTTTTGACAAACAAGCGGAACATTGGTGTTCAAATCCATGAATGTCAATGTTTTTTCCATGTTTTTCCATGTTTTTCCATGATTTTCCATGTAGGTCATATGATCATTTTGGCCAATGGTCAAAACTTTAGGAAGGGACCGTCGATTTTGGTCATGGGCCGATCAAGGACCCATCAGAAGATGCTGGTATAAAAAGAGAGGAAGAAACACACTGGTTGGTGGTTTCAACCTCTCTGAAAAATATGAAAGATTCCTATATATTGAATATTATATATGTAGTTATGTTATAATTATATGTAGTCAGTTGGGGTTACTATTCCTAATATATGGAAAGTCATAAAATTCATGCTCCAAACCACCAACCAGCACATGATTCAAATGATGGATGTTAGATCAACATTAATTCTATCAGGGTTTAATACATTTTAATACATCTTGTGCTGGTTCTTGCTTGTGACATGTCTGACATCACCATTCCATATGTTGAAATCCGAATTGACCCAAAGAGGCCCAATGACCCCTATATTGAGTGGTCAACACCAATTGGGGTCAATACCCTCCAAAATGAACGTCAGTGACAGTATAATGTATCTGGATCTGTGTGTATAAACCGTATATAGTAAGTGGCAATCACTTCGAACTTTTAACATCATATTTTTGGATATTTTTGGTATAAATGACAGCAAACGCATAAAAAAATGTAAACCCCCCAACATCAAGAAAAAATTGGCAGTTCTCAAAATCAAACTTAGAACAGCAAATCTGGATTCTTCAACACTAAAGAGCACATATCCTCTGGTAATTTAACAAAATAGCTATTGAAAATGGTTATAGACATAGTGGATTTATCATGATTTATCCATTAAAAATGGTGATTTTCAATGGTTTTTTGTATGTTTACCAGGCCGGGTAAAGTCGACATAACTATGGCTTCTCTCTTCCGCTCCGTGGCTTCACCGAAAAGCCGAAAAACAAAACGCAGGGAGTTTGACCCGAAAAAATGTGAAGTGTGGTACTTGTTTCATTTATTTGGTATTTCAGGAGGGTCTAGGTTTATAATATATATATACATAATGCATGTATTATATATATATATGTTATATATGTATATAAACTGGCGCAGCAAGATCTTTCAAATCAGTGCAATCACATGTCACTTTGCAACATTGAAATGCTGGAACCAATCATTTGTTGTATCTAGTTCTTTTCGAACAAAAGCACCATTTACTATGTTTATTAGAAACACCACTTCAAGCATGCTATGTATCATTTTTGTTCTTTGTTGTTTCTTCTTTGTTTTGAATTCAAAATAACAGCCATCCAGCTATTGGGTACTCCCATTGTAGGAAACCTCCATATGTATGTTTACAACTGAACAGGAATGAGGTCAAATAAACCGCTTGCGATTCCTCCTCCAGTTCCAAATCTAGCAGCCATTGCTTTTGTTGCAGCCTGTGTGATGGAGCGTCCTCGGCGACATGCCAAGTTGCGCTGGGTGTTCTGTTGTGATGGACTTAGATTCCTTTCCAAATACATGCCAAATACTCCATCTGATCCATAAATCCATAGCTGCTACATAGCTCTGTGACGCACTGTGCGTTTTACCCAGCTGCATGTGACTTTTTAGGCATGGAATTCATGGAATGATGGCGAGAACTGCAGTACGTACGCATGGATCAGGCCGAAAAAGGACTCCTCGAAAACAGGGTCACTTGAATGGCCTCATTCTGTGGCGGGATTTTTTTGCATGGTATACCCAAAAACATCGTAGATCATATGTCCACTGGATGTTTCCATTGTAAAGTTCGGGGAGTTTCCCATCCACAGCGCCTCGAGTTTCTTGGAACGATGCGCCAGGGGCGTGTATTCCAAAACGAGGCCAGCCGATAGGAAGTAGATGTGGGTACACTCCTGCCACTGATCCAGAGAAGATGTGCCCCACTACACCGCGATGGGGAAAGATCATCAAAAATCTCACTTGGAGTATGTTAGAACTGTAAGTGGACACTGTTCTGCGCAACATCTTTGCAAGCAAAGGCAACACCGCAGCCAAAATTGTTCAGACATGATTTCAGAACTTCTACCCTCTGGTAATTTAACATAGCTATGGAAAATCACCATTTTTAATGGGAAAACTCACTATAAATGGCCATTTTCAATAGCTTTTTGTTAGTTTACCAGAGGGTAACTGATTTTTGGCACCGTGTCCCCGTGTCCATGGCAAATAAAAAAAAGGCCATGGCGGCTTCGACCTGGTCTGATTTGCTCAAAAACCGACATGGAGATGATATGCAACGTTTTTTTAAAGTCAACTTAGATAACCCAAACCACCAACAAACTCCAGTTGGGGAGTTGTTGGTGAAGCTCTTCGGTTGGAAAAACCAGAATTTCCATCCATTTCCATCCATTTCCATGGGAAAATCCATGAACATCCTATAATTCAATAATTATTCAACATTATAATTAATATATTTTTCATTTTTGTTCAATCTATTATTTCAACTATTATTCCAATATTACACCATATCTGGGCAAATTATAATAATTCACTAACCTGAATTAAGGCCACTCCACTTGTTTCGGACACCCAGCCGCCCCCCTGCGAAAGCCAAGAAGCGACTGGGTCCCTGAATCTTGCGGCCAAGTAAGGGGATGATTCCCCGAATCCTAACTATGATTTCCAGGGCTCGGTCGCAGTGAGGTCGTGATCAAATTTACCTAGAATAATCATCATTAACCATTAATAAACACTATTAATCATCATTAACCAACATTAACATACATTAACCATTAATAACCATATAAAAACCATGGAAAAACAAGCACAAAAAAAAAACATCGGCCGCGCCTCGCCCGCCTCGAAGACGATGTCCCCTTGACCCAGGACCTTCCTAGCGCTTTTGAGGTCACGAAACTTTCACAGCCGGGCACGAAAGAAATCTCGGATAAAATGGACAAACAGTTGGTTTTGCCATGTTTGAATGAATATCACAAATTGGTTTTGCCATGTTTCTGTTTTTGAATATTTTTGAATCTGATTGCGTTCACTATGTTTATAAATACTATTGGCTAAAAAAAATGGGGGTCCGATCACCATCTTGATGGGATCATCCCATGCAGGGGACGCGATACTTCACATGAGTTGCAAGCGAGCACAAACCACTGATCACTGGATTGTTTAGATAAATAAGTGATCAATGATCTTGAGGTATCCATGAGATTTACATAGATTTACTAATTCAATAAGTCACTAAGTTTCACTAACCTTGGGATATCATGGATACCTCAAGTCAAGCAAAGGCAACCAGTCAGTCGCGAGCTGGAGACTTTCCCGGCCTGAACTTCAACGGGGCCCTGGCCCTTCGATTGGCAAAATGGTGGTTGCATGAATTTTTGGGTCCTCCAACTGTTTTAAGATTGGATTTGAGTCTTTCCTAAAATCGGGGTATCCCTGTTCACCATCCCTATTCATCCATTGATAGATTGGGATTTTCCATAAAATAAACATCCATTGATAGATTGGGATTTTCCATGAAATAAACCATCCAGCTATGGGGTATCCTCCTTTATGGAACCCCCCCATTTGACTTTTCTGTCGTTTGGGCCTTGCTAAATCCTGTAACTTCACCAACATCAAGGCCGTTTTAGGCCTCAAAACTGTCATGAAAAAAAACGCACGCCGGGACTATTTCCAGTTTAGCTCGATAAATTTACTAGTAAAATCATGTAAAACCTATCTAACATCATCCAAACACCTTCACTTTCAGGGATTTCCCAGCCACCTTTGATTACTGAAGTATGTCCTGCATCTAACTGCATCTAAATGCATCTAACTGCGTCATTCGCGAATCCAAGGCTCTCTTTGATGGCATTGCTGCAAAGTTTGTGCATGAAATTGGGCATCAAGGTACCTGGGATGATCTGGGATCAGTAGATCCAGCAACCCCTCCAACCGATCGGCGTGGTAAACTCATGGTTTCCCTACATGATCTATACGTTGTCGTTGTGGTCGTGGTTGTTGTTGTTGTTGTGGTTGTTGTTGTTGTGGTTGTGGTTGTTGTTGTGGTTGTTGTTGTTGTTGTTGTGGTTGTTGTTGTTGTTGTCGTTGTGGTCGTGGTTGTTGTTGTTGTTGTGGCTGTTGTGGTTGTTGTTGTTATTGTGGTTGTTGTTGTTGTGGTTGTGGTTGTTCTTGTTGTTGTGGTTGTCGTTGTTGTTCTTGTTCTTGTTGTTATGGTTGTCGTTGTTGTTGTGGTTGTTGTTGTTGTGGTTGTTGTTGTTGTGGTTGTTGTGGTGGTTGTTGTTGTTGTTGTGGTTGTTGTTGTTGTGGTTGTTGTGGTTGTTGTTGTTGTTGTTGTGGTTGTTCTTGTTGTTGTGGTTGTCGTTGTTGTTGTTGTTGTGGTTGTTGTTGTGGTGGTTGTGGTTGTGGCTGTTGTGGTTGTTGTGGTTGTTGTGGTTGTTGTGGTTGTTGTTGTTGTTGTGGTTGTGGCTGTTGTGGTTGTTGTGGTTGTTGTGGTTGTTGTTGTTGTGGTTGTGGTTGTTGTTGTTGTTGTTGTTTTCTTTTGATCTTTCTACAGCAAGTTAATCTGGAGGGCAACTAATTTATATCATATCATTGAAACACAGGCAAACATCAGAAACCATGGTTGGTGAGCCACCTGTCGCCCATCATTCCAAGGGCTTGGACACAAAAGAACGCGATTGAACCATGAAGCATAGCGGCATAGCGCGATCATCGTTGGTCAGTAGGTCTCCCAGTCATTCATCAAATACACACACATATATATATATAATGTGTATATATATATAGTCAAGTTCAAAATATGTCATAGTCCCAAAAATAACATCAATTAACATCAGATGACACTTTGTAATTTCTAATCCCAGTCATGGCCCTTTTTTAAAAAAGGCACCACATCCACGAGGCGCCGCGAAAAAAGTTCGCCAAGCCACTGACTTTATGGAAGAACGGATGCCCACGGAGCCACTGCACCTGCGGCAATGGCATCACCGCATATGTTTATCGCCACAAAATTTGGGAAACGTGTCAGCCGTACCCTCTGGTAAACCATAGGAAAACCATAGGAAAACCAAAGGAAAATGGAGGTTTAGCCTCTGGTAATGACTAACATAGCTATTGAAAATTGGTGATTTATAGTGGATTTACCCATGAATAGCATGGTGGATCTTTCCATAGTTACGTAAACGTTTACCAGAGGCTACAAATTATGGCAGCAAGAAACACCTGGTTATGGCAAGAAGTCACAATCTTTATGAATCCATATGAATCCATACCGAACACAGAGGTTTCGTTTAGAATTCCGAGCTGTCAAAAAGTGTCAAGTCCAATGGCAATGCCAACATGGACCAACTATGGCACTATAAGAATCAGATCTGCCCAGCTCTTGACCAAATTTCAACCCGCATTTGCATCGGTTTTAGCGCTGGTTTTGAGCTGGAGAAAACCAAACCTGAAACCAGAATTAGCTTAATTCAGATTCATTTTTTGGAATTGGATTAAACTTACAATCATCTTGGGATATCTTGGGGCATATAGAATATGGGATTTTCAAAATTATTCCCAGTCGAATCGTGTTTTTGACATGTCCATATTCTATCTCTCCAGGATGACGGTCCAAAAAAATCTCCCAAAATCGGTGGGAAATGCTGGGAGTCGGCGCCATAATGCTGTGAGCGAGTTCATTCCGAAGAGGTTGTGACCTCGGGGTTTTCTGAAAATGACAAGTCTGTGCAATGTGGGGCCCCCCAGTTATAAGTTAGTTTATAAATCCCATTAACTATAGTTATTTGCGTATCATAAACCATAGTTATTGGAGTTATGTTCACCAACTTAGCTATCGAACGGGGGCCCCACATTGTGGGAATTTTCATGGGCCAAAATCAATGGATATCCCAATCTATGGCAATTTCTGGCGGCATGTGGCTCAAATCAGTGGATTTTGGGGTACCTCACCTACCACAGGAATGGTCGATTACAACCACAAACATGGAGGATGATTTGCCAAAAAAATCCATATTTTTCGGCGCGTCGATTTTCCCATTTCTGTTTCGCCTCGCCGGGTCCCATATTTTTCCATGTCATCCCATGTCTGGTGCATCCAATTTCCCGTTTCCCCATGGCCAGAATGGCCGTAACATCGGGGCTGTTGCATGATTTGGGTATGGGTCAAAATTGGGTACCCCCAAGCATGGAAAATACATGAACCTATGAAAAAATACTAAACATAGGGCCAAAATCTTAAGTCTTAAAGTTTGATCCAACCCCATTTGTTTGGAACACATGTAAAATTGCCATAGCTGGATAATTCCTTGGTCGTGATGCGAGCTTGCACCTCTTGGAGGTGATTATGCAGTTGTAAATCAAAATGACTCGGGATTTAACCTATGCTTTCCTAGATTTCCAGATAAATCAGGCAATATCATGTTGAATTCATGAGTTTGGCTGGTCACTTCAAATTCTGAAAGCCCTAAGGATTCAATAGGATTCAGCATCTGCCCGTAGCAAGAGGTTTTTGTAGCAACATTCCGACAACAAACGGCCCCACTGGAAATGTGTGCGCCTTTTCCGTTCACCAACACGCAAATGATGTTTGAGTGGGCTCATCAAGCAGGATGTTGGGTGAGTTGGTTGCGGGGTCACTTTAACGGTTTTTCAACATGTTTGACATCCAGAAACCAACACAATTACCTTCTGGTTATTTAACATAGCCATGGAAAATGGTCCATTTATAGATGGTTTACCTATTAAAAATGGTGATTTTCCATGGCTATGATAACCAGCGGGTATATCTGGGTTCTATCCCCGGGAAATCAACCGAATCCAACATGGCCCGACAAGTTTTCCCCGCCTTCCCCTGACAACATTCACAAAAAACGGCTGATGTGTAGCAGATTGTAACATATCAATACATATCACATTTTCAGACATTTTCGCAGCTACGAGCCCCCTCCTGCAGCCCTGGGTCCCCAGGTCATCCCTGGGTCTGCGGGCAGTTTTGGCAAATGCAGCACCATATTGGGTTGGACATATTCCTGCTCCTGGCCCGGGAATATGAACATTGTCCGTTCATCTATGTTCATCTCCAAACAGCCTGTGAGCACCTACAATTCACCAGGCTCCACTGTTCAAAAACATATCGCTGTCTGCGCTGGAGGGCTTAAAAGCAGCAAAGCCAAGAATCCTTGGAAATAGGTGATCGGAAGCGTGTGTTTCTTGGTAAATTTTGCGGAGCTGTAAGCCTCACACCTGACGGACATGAGTGAAACTCAACTTTTGTTAGGCAAAAGACGGGCGACGGGAACATTTGAATTTTGTGTGGCGCAGTCCATCTGCTTCACACGCTCTCGTCCACATCGGGTTCCTGAGGTTCTTGTTTCATTGTCAGACAGCAGCACCGGGGTTAGTGACCGAGATCTAACATTCGGCTGTGACCATGCAGGCAACAAAGAACAGCCAATCCCGATTGGGTCTGGCAACGCTGATAGCAAATTGATGATATGTCTGTGTATTCTGTTTATTCAACAAGTTTGTGATCTTTGTGTTTGCTAGCTTCAAACCATGTTCGTGCTCATGCACTTCGTGACCCACACAGCCCATACGCGTACATTATTCGATACGAATGCACATATATGTATATGTATATGTACATGTACATGTATATGTATATGTTGGCATGTTCCCAATCAGTTAAAAACAATGGGTATACGTATGCATCTATGTATCTATCAATCTATGTATTTACAAGGATTCCTGGATTCCCTTTGTTTCCATTTGCAGCTCCAAAGGTTGAGCTCGCCAACGAGCTGCAAGGCTTCTCGGTTTGTGAAGCTCCCTCAATTACACACATATACATATATATATATACACATAATGATATCTAGATAATGATATTACATACACGATTTGATTCATCCACATATATATATAGATAGATTATATCATATTATATCTGAATATCTGGATGAATCAAATCGTGTATCATGGGGTTTTACCCATTAAAAAATAAGGCTATCATGGGGATCCATCTGATCCATCTGGATGATTCACCTGAAAAGGGACTGGCCACATTCCCGTCATGCTTGTGATGTCGCAGCGAGGTCGTAATGGCATTTAATTTATCCATATGTATATATATATTTATATTGGAACTTATTGAGATATAGATACATACAATACAAAAATAAATATAGAAATACATGTGCATAAACATACAAACGCACATCTATGTGGTCTATGTGGATATCTAAATCAAAAGATTAACACCTACAGTATATCTATAGTTGTAAGATCATGTAAGAACTGTATCTGTCTGTGTGTCGATCTACCTATCTTTCCATTCAACTCTTTTCCATCCATCCATCCATCCATCCATCCATCCATCCATCCAACCCGTACATCCATCATATTTCATATCACGTGCATGTCACACTATATACGATTGCGTACATGGCCAGAAGAGAAATAACCTTCATATGTGAATACACACTCGAGAGGCACTGTCTTGGATCCTCATTTCGAGATGGCTATCTGCACACAAGATATGGAAAGAACAATTACAACAGCCACTGTACCAGGTGTAGGGAAATGAATACAAACGATATGATACATTGTATGATACAGCGGACTAATATACATCCTTGTCAGTGACATGAATTTACTTAGACTCTGTTCATTTGCCCCTGTGACCAACGGTTTGATTGATTATTGCCCTACAGGATGGGGCCCCCCAGTTATGTTTGGTTGTTTATAAACTCCATTAACCATAGTTATATCTACTAGAAACCATAGTTAAGCCACTTATATCTCAACTGAACGCTATCGACTTGGGGACCATCCTGTACAAAAAAACCCTAACTCTTCGTCCGCAACATCCGCCACCAGCGATTTAGGGAATCTCTTTGAGTCCTTCATGATGCGATACTCCAGGAACTTCTCAATGCGGAACTGCAACTCCTCAAATGCTGATCCCAAAAGTCATACCCTGATGAACCTGATGAACATGGGGGTTAATATACCATCATCAATAGTGCTAGTACCTCTAAATCTCTATATACATATATATAAATATTGTAAGCCCTCCCCCAAACCTACCATTGTATATGTTTAGATTCATTGGTGGGATCAATGGGAGCTGCCATCTAAATACATGTATGCATGCATATATACTGCCTTTGTATAATTGTAAGGCTGCTTTGAGAAAACTTAAACAAAAAATCACTTCAAAACAAAGGGTCATTTTTTAACTGCAAAATAAGCAAGACACACCGTAAATACATGTAAATACAAGTCGACATGTCAAAACGGTAGGTTTTAGGGGGATAGCATATATATATATGCATGCATATATATATAATATGTATGTCTATCTATCTATCTATCTGTCTATCTATCTATCTATCTACCTATCTATCTATCTATCTATCTATGTATACCTATACATACATATATATATGCATATATCTATACAGACATATATACATATATACATATATACATATACACATATATACATATATACATATAATTATACATATATACATATATACATATATACATATATACATATATACATATATACATATATACATTACGTATATATAATATTATATATACGTATATATATACACGTAATAAAAAAAACAATAATAATAAACATACACCAAGTCAATAGTTATCGATACATGTATGTATACATATATATGTATATATCTATCAAATCAACATCGATGAATTGCCAATATATATATACATATATAAATACATAGATGAATCATACATGCATAATATGATTATCTATGTGTGTATATATATATATATATATGATATCGGTGAATTCGATGAGTTTTTCCAATCGGATGAATGTGGATGCTACGAAGCAAAGAAGAGATGGCTATCCGACTCTCAAAATGTGATGGATTGTATTGGTTGATTGTCATGTTCATCTGCTTGGTGGTTGACCTACCCCTCTGAAAAATGATGGAGTGAAAGTCAGTTGGGATGATTCTTCCCAATATATGGAAAATAAAAAATATTCCAAACCACCAACCAGTCATTTTCCCTACGAAATGGCTATTTGGAAGGCATGCTCCGTTGGTGCACCCATGTTGGATGCTTAAAAACTCAGGACAAGAAAACAACTGACCGCAACTGTGGCTTTTTTGGTTCCCCCGCGTAGACTGTAGTAAATACCGAAAAACAGTTAAAGACCATCAAGACTCAAGACCCTTCAAAATAAAAATGACACTATACTAGACTATACATGGCTATAATGTATCCAGTAATAGTGATTTACTTTTGTATCCTGAAAAAGGGGAGGCCTCTCTCCAGACCATCAACACATTCCCATGGTTTGCGCAAAACCGGCGTACCCACAAATTGGATGGTTCATGATTCGATCTTCCCATTAAAATAACTATTTTGGGTGTTTCCTAAAATAGGGGTACCCCCAAACCATCCATTTTAATAGATGTTCCCATTATAAACCATGCATATTGGCGTACCCCCATTTTAGGAAACCTCCATTTTGGATATCCCATGGTATTCCTCATTTTCAGAGAAACTTATCGAACCCAGTCTTATCGAGCGGATGCCCGTCCTTGTTCACCTGGTTCTGCTTCAAATAGCGCCGCAACATCCAGAACTGCTTCATGTGATTACTGCGCCTCAGCGATTCTTTCCGGATCTGTAAAAAAAATCAGGGAAAGGACTACCAAAACAATAGAGGATAATAGAGGCATATATGGAGGCGCAGGGTCTACCTGTATAAGTTCTGTATATGCCAAGTTTACCTTAATTTTTGGTTGCTTTCACCATATCATACCAGCTCCCTTACATCGGATATATATATATAGATATATATATATATATGTATATAGGGGTATCCTAAAATGGAGATACCCCCGGCCCCCAGTCATCATCCGATTTGCATATATATATATATGCGTATATATTATCTGGGTAAAGGCCATAATATTTCACTAACCCGAATCAAGGCCATAAAAGGGGATGATTTCCCTTACTAACATGATTTCCAGTGAGGGAGAACAGTGAGGTCGTTATAATTTACCCAGATATTATGGATTTTCCATGGAAAACAAACCTCCAGCGATGTGTAGGGAGCCCCATGGGATCTTTGATCCGGACATGGCTCAGTGGTCAAAGAGTTGCCGCGGAAAATGGGTGGTGGTCTGACCGGGTCCCCAAAACTATGGCGAGTGAAAACGGGAAAATGATGATCAACCATGTGATAAGCAATGATAAACCATGTTAAACCATGTTAAACTTTTTCCCCTGAATGATGATTAACATTGATAAACTATGTATAACTATGTGATTTTGAGGTACCCTATTTTCAGGCCCATATTTGAGAATCTTGAACCAGAACCACAAAAACTCTCCATGAGCTCCATGGATTTTTTTCAAGCACCATTTATTTGGAGAATTTTCCCAGCGAACTAAACCTCCATTTGTAGGGAATTTCACATTTGATTACCCGAAAAAAAGGATGATTTTGGTATGAGTCAGTTAAAAATCAATCGCCTCACCCCTGGAAGAGCAAGCTTAACATACAACCATAAACCACCAGGGGTGGGTCAATAACCATCCCAATTTCATTTCAGTTTTTTGGCGGTTGACCAGAAAAAAGAAAAAGACACGTGCATAGACGTGCATAGTCATTTGACGCGAGCATGGCAAACCACATAGGACCAAAAAGGACATCAACTTCAGGTTAGATCATGAGTTTCTGAGTACAGATGAGTTATATAAAATCTTGGAAAATATGGGAAACTACAATATAAAATCAGGTAAATCAGTATCAATGGGGGTTTACTCCGAAACTCAACATAACTCATGGATACCTATCAAGTAGATCTATTTTGGATGTCCCAGCAGCTGGAGGACAGTTTTTTTTTCTTACCTTTGGAACCAGCAACCAGTCGAAAATCAGTGGTAAAGCTATATATACATAGATAACATATTATATACATATTATATATATATATATCTACTCATTCATGTGAATTATATCATCATTATCATCATTTTACATGGATTGTTTCACATTTTCCTCTAAAAAATACATTGTTTGGCGTTCACAACCTAGGTAGCCAAATATTCATTCCTGAACCATCCAGCACAAGAGTATTATGTTTATAATGTATTTGTATACCTACATTTTTGAATCATGACAGTATATGTACGTATAATTACGTATACATATGTGTATATATATATGCACACACACCTAGATCTTCACACGAGCAAACATAAATGCTCAAACAGGGTTTCGATACACTATTTGACAATCCGAGCAGTTTTCTGAAAACGAGCGTTGCGCTGCATATGTAGATAAATGGGATATTATAGGTATGTTTGACATCTTCAAAAAACATGCGAAGTTTGTCGATTACCCGTGAAAAAAATCACCAAAAGGTCCATGACGGTCCATCATCATCATTCCAAGATCTAAGCACAATATATTTCTTGATAACTTGATAACCCAACTCACCACTCAACAACCATGGTTCACCCGGTTCCCCTTGCAAAAACGAAGAATTCCCCAGGCCTTGCCTTGCCGACTTTGCTGCCCAAGGGACAGATTCTGCAGTTGAGTCATTGAGGCCGTGACACCTACGAAACGTGCCACTCATCTCGATGCTGAAAATGGATTATGATATAACCACCTCAAAATAGATTTCTGGGATTTTCTGGGTAAATTGTAATATTTCACTAACCTGAAATGTTCGGCCTTTCACCTTTAGAAAGAAGCCATCACCCTGCCCTCAGGCCCAAGTGATGACTCAGCGGACTGTGAAACATGAACCTCAGCCACCTCTTCGACACCTTTGCACTGCCAAAAGAGCTTTCTTGGATCTTTCTTGGATCTTTTCTCCCGTTTCAACCAATCAACTTCCTCTAACCTGTAATAAGACCATTTGAGGATGATTCCCCGAATCCTAACCATGATTCCGGGTTCGGTCATGGTGAGGTCACTAAAATTTACCCAGATAGAAAAGTGGGACATCTGGAAATAGGACCTCAATGGTGTCCTCAAACATGGCTTGCTACGAAATCAGATCATTCAGATCATTCAGTTTCATAATCTCCCAGCTATAATAACCTCCGTGAAAAATCATTTATTTATCGGTGATTTTTCCGTGCGATGTTTGATAACTGCGAAGTTTTCCTATCATCGAACTGCCCTCCTGGAAAGACTTTTTAAGGATCTTTTCTGTATTTTTGGCGTTTACGATCATCCACAATGAATCTAAATGGCATAATTACCTAGTAACCCCCGAACTAGTCATCAACAGGAGTTTAGCAGCCACTGCTCACATGTACTGAGCATGTTTGTACACACTAATATTAATAATTCTTGTAAGGGAGACTTGCGAGGACAATTAAATTTCCCGACCCAAATCGTAATTTTGGGGGATATACAGGCACCATGTGCAAATCAGGATTGTCCATTGTAATACCTTGGATTATCATTGGCTAGTCAAAGGACGTGCCAAATATGTCACGCCCTCAACTATAGCGACTACCCCAACTTCAGCAGAAGTAGCAACTAGAGCACTGCTCAAAGCCTCCAAAATTACTGGTTGACTGGTTTGGGCTGCTAGCTTTTGCTGGTTTGACATCTCAGCGGCCGCCGTTATATGCCTTTATGAAAGGGGTTATCAATAATTATATATAATTATCAATAATTATCAGAATAAAGTACCTTTATCGTCCTTTATCTCTATTATCACAAGAATTATCACAAGAATTATCACAAGAATTACTCAGGCTTGTCTCTATAAAGGTACCTTCCTGAGTTCCAGTTGAAAAACACCCAAGGAATCGGATCGGCGGATCGCTTGGCCTCGCCTCCTACAATGGAGGAGAATGCCACCATCGCAAAGAACAGAACTGCAATCGAGAACATGCGCTCATAGACCTGCCACAACAGTACTGACTTGTACTGATTTTGGGGTTTCCTATTTATGTCATGGGGTTTCATTGGTTTCATGGTTCATTTCCATGGGGAAGTCCTATTTAAATCCTATATTAATTAAAATGGATGATGAACAGGGGTACCCCCATTTTAGGAACCCAATGTGCTGAAATCCATTGGATGTTTCTCCAAGTTCCATGGAGGAAATCCCAGGTGTCAAATCCAGGGATGATGGAGGAGGGATCATCTTTTCAGACGGCAGGGTCACATCCTTGGGTGCATTTCTATGCATTTGTGACTTATCTCCAAGCTGTCAAAGTTGTGAGCTTGAGAATGAAGAGCAAAGAAGTCAAAACACGAGGTGAATGACGGTGAATGCTTTTTTTTTTAAAAAAAAATGGTACAAAACACGACCAGGTCCATTTGCTGTTCTCTGGAAAAAATTGACCAACATTTGGACATGATCCAAGGTCCCAACATTCTTCGCACTCACATCCATGGAAGCCGGAGTGAACTGTGTCAACGCCTGGCGATGATTTTCAGTGAGAAACAGAGCCGAGGAGCCGATCCCAATCTCTGCCTGACTACTTTACCCTCTGGTTATGTCAAAATAGCTATTGAAAATGGCAATTTATAGTGGATTTTCCCATTAAAAATGGTGATTTTCCATAGTTACGTTAGTTTACCAGAGGGTATCTACTTTTCTTGGATACTCAACTGAAAGCATTCTGTCTATTTTTCTGTCTCGGCACAAAAAAGGACTCAAGCCACAGCCAGATGACATTGACATCATGGGCCCCATGGGCCCCATGGCCACCCATTTTCAGCAAAAATCCTGGTATTTTGCTGAAGACAAACCATGAAAAACCCAAAAGCCGCTAATAGGTATTCCAACATACCTATGAACCATTGATAAACATTTGGTGTTTTTTCGTGGTTTTTTCCATAGCTATGTTCGATCACCGGCATCAGGGACGGGAGTATCAAGTAATTCCTGGGCCAACGAAAGACCGAGTCCCCAAACCCAGTGAAGAGACGTGAAGTACTTGTAGGTGGCGGTCTGCGATGTCGACATGCTGTCCCCAGTCACCGGGGATGGGCTTGAATTTTGCTGAAGATTTGTCTGGTGAATATATCAAATATGCAGACATATGCGATGTCAAGGTCCCAACGGTAATAGAAAAACCAATGAATGTTGAATGATTTGAATGTCTTTTTAACATTTTTTAACAACCAAGGTAATTCGACATATTCGACCTCGATTTAATAAAGCACTCATCCCTGCTGACATGACAGACTTCATGGGCAATCCTAAGCTACCCCCACCTGGAGTTTATTCAATTTCATGGAACCATTACAGTATCTCTATCGGAATTATCATATTTCACTAACCTGACAGAAGGGTATATTGACCTCTATTTGAATTATTCCCCTATATCTAAACCATCATTCCAGTGTTGTCACAGTGAGGTCACGAAAAATACTAGCTGTCTATAGCTTCACCTGGTGCGGTCACCATGCGACTAGTGAAAAGGTCGGTCTCGAAATATTTAAACTCACATCACGTTCAGCCTTTTGGGGATTTGGGCACAGGTCCAAATTTTAGACCCAGGCGCCATCTATGAAATGACATGAAATGACAATGTTTAGTATTACAGTTCCTATATTTTGTATTATTTTATCCACTAAAGACTGTGGGTACTGAATTTTGACTCAGACCCACTTTGCCAAAGAGCTCAACGAACATGCGCGGCTATATCAAACATATATTGCAATGGATGGGCCGTTTTTGCTTTGCGTTGGCCACTGAATGGTCCGTTCTGCAAATTTTACAAAATCTCATTGGAATCTGGTCAGCTTTAACTACTGCATTCTACTTCCCATCAGGTTCACAATCTGTTCATATGAGTAATGCCCCAAACCTGTGTTGGTTGATGATTACAGTCTCAGTATATCGTTCTGCTAGCCTGTCCCAAGGTGATTCTTCTTGTCCAGTAGGAACCCCCTACTAGTTACTAGTCAGCCAGCCCGAAAGATCATTTAAGTGTATACAACCTTTAAGATGGTTGCGAACTCCTGCACGAGTTGGTAGATGGACAAAATCTGATTATATCCCATTGTTTACCAATAGTTAACAATCAGATTACAAAAAAGTTACCATTATTTACCAATAGTTATGGTATAACTACCATGTAGCTATCCCATGAATTTTACAGTGTTTCATAGCTACCAATAGTTACCAATCCATCCCCAGTAACACTTCTCCCTTCCCCTTGATCAATGCAACCCAATCAAAAGGGTGTGAAGTTACCAAAATTGCAGAAACTGGTCACAGTTCAAGTTCTAACGTAAATGTATGTCTATTATATATATAATTTAATATATAACATATAATATATAATATATAACAGATGATATATAATATATAATATATAACAAATAATAAATAATATATAATATTTAATATATTATAGATATAATATATATAACATACACATATATAATATACAATATATATAGATTCAATGCATATATATAATATTAATATATAATGTATAATATATATATATATATATTATAAAAATACATATGGGCATGGGTCAAAATTGGTTACCCCAATAATTAGATGGTTAACAATAGACTAAAACATGTGGTCCCCTGGGTCTTAATGACCCATACCCATGTGCGTGAAAGTACACAGAGCATCGGATCATCGGCATGCAAAGACAAAGACAAACACACACACAATAATGTATACATACATATATATATGTATATGGATATATATGTATACATATATATATATACACATATATATATATATATACACATATATATACACATATAGTTACAAATTATATACATACGTCATCATATGTCTATGTGCACCAATGTATTTATTACAGTTGATGACTCCATATAAAGGACGGCTATGACGTTTGTGGTGGTTCCACCAAAGTCGCCACTGCCAAAAATGGTCTCTTCACCTCTGCTTCATAGCCGCCAACCTCAATCCTTGGACGACAAGCTTCACCCTTAAAGTTGGAGACCACGGATGACTAACAGCTTCAATGGCTGTAGATTGCTTTTGGTCAGATTGTCCCTCTTTTTCAATCTCAAGACATTCAAACATCATTTTCATCCAGTTGCGGAAGTTTTCCGTGGTTGTCTATAGTTTTCTATCCCATAGGATCCATGTATGCTATATATGGTAACATTTACCATCAATATACCCCCAATGTTAGCATATATACCAGCACCATGGATCCTATGGGTATGGTTACGGGCAAACACCTCGATTTGCCCGCGCTTGTCGGCGGCCATCTTCGTATGTGCTGAAAACGTGGTAAAAATGGGAGTTGTTTGCATCATGGCTAACTTAATGTTGTATATCGGCACGCACAGCATAGGGACCTGTGCGAGTCTCTTACACATCATCATCATCATCATCATCATCATCATCATCATCAGACCCTTATTGAAGATCTTCAATGAATGTAGAAGTTTAACGGGGGTGGGAGAATTAAACCCATATTTAAGATCTTCAATGAATGCAGA
>Ga0126342_10005040_pt1 | contig 22843 bp, 14 predicted proteins | sample Cyp1metagenome_FD_92528 | JGI IMG/M metagenome (GOLD analysis project Ga0126342, IMG submission 92528) | Coral microbial communities from Lord Howe Island, Old Settlement Bay, Australia - Cyphastrea 1 metagenome | ecosystem: Host-associated > Invertebrates > Cnidaria > Coral ...
CAATTAGACACTCTAGGATCCAGCACCAAAGGGGCACTTCAAACTGGCCTCTTTGGCTCAAGACCCACTGCAGCACTGGAGTAAAGAACAGCAATGCGGAAGCTGATGCCCGTGTAACGTCATTACCGAAGCAATCACTTCAAACCCAACTACCAGGACATAATCGGACAAACAATCCCCGATTCTCAATATATATATATATACGTATTTGATGGCAAACAGTGCAAGTCTTTTTGGGGATTGCTATCGCCTGGTCCATTCCGTCACCTGCCCTGGGAGCTTCGTGCGTCGCGCCAGGCCTTATCCAGGCCGGGACGGGCAGCGATGGGGTTTCCCATGTGGCCCGTGGCGGGTGTCATCAACGGATCAAGGGACCAGAGATTTTTCGAGTAGATTACCCTCTGGTAAACGTTTACATAACTGACATAACTATATGGAAATTCCGGTTTTTTTATGGGCAAATCAAGTAACTAAATGATACTAAATGGGTCATTAGCTATGTCAAATTACCAGAGGCTACATGGGATTTCAGGATATTAGATGATATTACCCTCTGGTTATTTAACATAGCCGTGGAAAATTGCCCATTTATAGATGGTTTACCTATTAATAGCATGGTGATTTTCCATGGAACTGTGAGTCATAACCAGATGGTAGTCATATCTTGGTCTCCCATGGGTATCCTATATTGGGAGACCGAGTTTTGACCCATCGCCAAATGATACTTTCATCGTGTAGAATCGTAGTGATCCTGGACATTGGATGGCTGTGTAGCCTCTGGTTACGACTCACAGTTCGCCATGGAAGCCATCACCATGGCTATGAAAATAGGTAAACCATCTATTTCGATTAGGGCCATCTATACCATGGCTATGTTAGTCATAACCAGAATGTATTTTTTTGAGTGGCTTCAAAGTTTAAAGGAGACGGAAGTAGAGGCCACCTCGAATCACACTCCCGAATCATACCCCATGAAACTCTGTCTTTCTGTAATATACCCGGCTTTCAAGACCTATATCTATAGCAACCAACAATAGCAAATGAACCAAACCAATTACCCCCCCTCCCACTGCTTCCAGATTCAGGCACGGTATTTTGCGACAAACCCGTAAGACCTTGGAATTTAATGAAGAACCCAGCATGATCCATAAATTGGATGGGTTTTCCCACTGGTTTCATGGGGATTTTCCGTCAAAGGTGGTTTTCTCACCCGAAATGAAGATTTTTCCCCTGTACCTGGTCCAGGATGCTGCTGCCCAGTGATGTTTGTTGGCTTATCAACCCCATTAACTATAGTTATATCTACCATAAACCATAGAATTCAGCCACTTATAAGGCAACTGAACGCTATTTGGGGCCCCATCCTGTACCCATTTGTAGTTTTGTAGCACCAGATGAGAGTCTCAAAGCCTCAGAGCCCGCCGCCTTTTTTCGCGGACCGCAGACGGCGGAGAGCAATGCGTCGAACGGCAGCAATTCGAGCAATAGCACTGCAGGCCCCGTCTGCGGGTGGTTCGGTGAGATTTCTGGGTGGGGCTTCCAAACGAAATCGCGATTGGTTGGTGAACATAATTCCAATTCACTATGGTTTATGATATGCACATAACAAACTCGTTACTGTAATGGGGTTTACTATCCAATTTACAACTGAGGGGCCACATTGTAGCTTATTGTGCTTATATTTGGCATCAAACAGGGAAGTATATTATAATACACAGCAGCATATTTTGGTGTGGTATCTAAGTTGTTTTTTTCACTCAGGATGTCACGTTTATCAGGAGAAGCCAGCAAGAATGGCCTGGATCATTCTTGGTAAATTCTTGCACACATGTATATATATATATATACATATTACATATCAATGTAAATGTATGTTTAAAATGGTGTCGCAACTCTTCCTTTGAAATATGGGCTCTGTTTGACAAGAATTGGTCATTGACATGATCTTAACACATCTTGACGGTGACCATCAGGTTATGTCTTCGATCGTGTTTACGCCTTAAGTTTAATGTGGTAAAACCTATAACAATAAACCTCTAACTGGGGATGGTTGAAATCCCACACGTTTCTGGTAAGGTAGGGATGATGCATAATTAATAATTATGTACAATTGGGGAACTATAGCTATTTCGCATTCGCAGCTTCGGTGCCTTTCAGGATCTTTAACTGCACAGTTGTCGGGTCTGGTGGCATTGATGGGATCCATCCTGTCTCATGAAGGCACCGCCACAGAGCTCATTTGGTTGGTGGTTTGGAACATTTTTTATTTTTCCATATATTGGGAATATTAACCCCAACTGACGAACTCATATTTTTCAGAGGGGTTGAAACCGCCAACCCGTCATGTTCGTCATCACTTTCCCATTTAGATAGCCTTTGGGATGTCCCATCCCCCAGCTGTTGGACGATTATCAGAGATCTTTGTCACAAGATTGCGCAGCAAGCAGCTCTCACGAAGAGAAACACATGGGGAAATTCAAGAGTGCTGTACAGGATGGAGCCCCCAAGATAGCTAAGTTGGTTTATAAGTGGCTGAATTCTATGGTTTATGGTAGATATAACTATAGTTAATGGGGATTATAATGGTTTATAAACCAACTTATAACTGGGGGGCCCCATCCTGTACCTGGAACTTGCTTGGTGGCTAGAATTCATAAGTTCCCGCTTCCTAGTGGGTTCTCGCTTCCTGGGCTTGTCTACTAGTAGTGCGGCTGGCCAACATTTGTGCATCCGCGTGCTACGGATGGGTATTTCTATTTTGCGACATCCAAAAATCGTTTGCTGCGGGAGCGGAGAAATCAAGACCACTGTGTTTGGGGTATTGGCACTTTTAGCTGCTTTTAGAATTACTAATCTTCGCTGGAGGATTTCTACTTTCGCACTTGCAGTGAAAAATTAAAACCATGAAAGCCAGTATATAGGTTTATGGATAACTATATATAACACAGGAAAGTCAAAGAACGTTATTCTCCAAAAAAAGAGAACACCTTCCTTCCGAAGGTCGACACTGAAACTGTCCGCCTTTGTTGGGGCATTGTCACAATACCATTATTCTGATTTTATATCCATCCTGAATACCAAGACTACCCAATCGTTGACAATGTCCTATATTATTGGAGAACTTTGAGACCTAGCTGCTGTATTTCTTTGGTCATTTGGGGTTGTCATAAAGTGCGGAAGTTGTCACCATTTACTATACTAATTTATGGACATTTTGATAGGGACAACCATGGGACAACGATAGAACATGATGATAAGCTATGGGATATTGATGGATTTTAGGGGCATAGCAACCCCAAAAAAGAAAGGTCATTGGGTAATTGATCTTCATTTTGGAGTTTGAACTAACTTTTCTAAGCTTTTGGGGTGTTCACTGAGTTTACCTTTTTCGCTGCCTCGCTGCCAGGTCTACAGAACATAACACCACCCGTGTGCAAATGCGGCTTGTCGCCTCGGCTTCTTTGGTCGCCACCGTAGGATCTCCACCAACGAGCCATTGAACATGTGACATACCCTGGTTGGTGAATATCCAGGGAACACCCGGAAGGGATTTATAACGGATTTATAGTGGATATAATATATGGTGTATGTCTAACAATATAACAATATATAATGGTTGATGGGAATACAATGGGATAATAACTAGGGAACACCCGGAATTGTTTTTTCATGGCTCATCTTGAACCACAAAGAAAAATTGAACATGTGACATATACAACCGTTTATTTTCGCAAATCTAAGAAGGAGAAAATGATGATTAGTCAGTGGATGGACTGTACCCAATTTTCAGACAATCCCAAAGGGATTCAGTCGATGATTTCAGCGACAACTGGGTTTCAGATGATTTCACCGAAATGGCATTTACAGTCCCGAAATATAACGTGGCTGGATAAATGAGTTCCAGGAGATGAATAAGTCACAAAACATTTCAGTAGGGAGGGGTTTGAGGACCTCCTGTGGTAGTGCTGGACCTCCTGTGGGTGGTTGCGAAATCCTGCACCACCTTGGATGGTTGAAACCCTATAAATACTGGGAGGAGGTTTATCATGGTTTATCAACTGGTGCAGGATTTCTTCCATCCACAGTATGATTTGTGATAAGCACGCGGACTTAAACAGACACTTGATTGACCCTGCTAAAAATAAATCCCATCCCATGAAATCCCATTACATTGGTTACATCCCCATTCAATTCCATCACATAACCATTAAATCCCTACAAAATCACCATTAAATCCATTAAATCACCATTAAATCACCATTAAATCCCATTAAATCACCATTAAATCTCATTAGATCCCATTAAATCACCATAAAGTCCAATTAAATCCATTAAATCACCATTAAATCACCATCAAATCCCATTAAATCACCATTAAATCACCATTAAACCCACTAAATCCATTAAATCAAATCCATTAAATCACCATTAAACCCACTAAATCCATTAAATCACCATTAAATCACCATTAAACCCATTAAATCAACATTTTTTTGGTGGTAAATTTCCATTGAATCAACGAAAAAAAAGCGGATGGCCAGGCCCACAGACGTTCTCATGGCGGTGGTCTGGCGCTCTAAGGTAAACCTCACCAAGGAGGTGCGATGATGGTTGAACTAACATAGCGAACTGGAAAATTAAGTAACTAAATGATAGCTATGTATATCAATCTCCAACTTCTTGGATCATGGGATGATCAAAAGTGGGTCACATCTCCATGATATTCCCAGAAAATATTCCCATAAAAATGATATACCCGGCCTGGTAAGTAACTAAATGATACTAAATGGGTCATAGAAATAGATGGCTTACCGAACTGAAAATAGCTATGTTATTGATGGTGATTTTCTATAGATGGTTTATAGATGGTTTACCTATTTATAGATGGTTTACCTATTTATTGGCTATGTCAAATTACCAGAGGCTACATGGGATTTCAGGATATTAGATGATATTACCCGGCCTGGGTATGACTAACAGTTTGCCATGGTATAGATGGCCCATAGAAATAGATGGTTTACCTATTAACAATGCTGATTTTCTCTAGCTATGTGAGTCATAACCAGAGGGTAGTCTATAGGGAGATATTTCCACAAAAATCACACACATATATGGAATATATATATATATATATATGAATGTATGGATTTGTTTTATGTTTTTTTGATATCCACAAATACTGGGATTTGATGAGATTTCTATGAGATAATTGGTATATTAAGGAAATTTAATGGTTTAATCACCAAACACTATAGGAATACTAATCCCTGGGAATACTATAAATGGTGATTTTTGATGGGATTTGACAATTATAAATGCTGATTTGATGGTGATTTGCCCTCTGGTAATTTAACATAGATATTGAAAATTGCTCATTTATAGTTGATTTACCTATTAACGATGGTGATTTTCCATAGCTATCTTAGTTTACCAGAGGGTATCCACAAACATATGGATTTCTTCATGGAATTTGATGGAATTTTATGTATAGAATATATGGAAGCTGGAATCTATTGGAATATGATTTCATACATCTATCTATCTATCTATCTATCTACCCATCTAATCTATCTATCTATCTATCTATCCATCTAACTATCCATCTATCCATCTGTCCATCTATCCATCTATCCATCTATCCATCGATCCATCCATCCATCTATCTATCTATATATATATATCTATGTATGGAACTCTATCCTAATTAATGGATTACAATTAATACCCAGCAACTTTATAGGGATTTTACCAATGGATATAAGTACAGTATGGAGTATGGAATATGTTGAATATGTGGAATATGGGATGATAATGGGATAATGATGAAATTATGGTTTGTATCAATATACCTACTTCTATATGAGTTATAATACATCGGTTGTTGTGTGGTTAATATCCACTAAATAATTTTGCGGGACTTGATGGGAAAAGTCATTTACTTATATAAATGGGGAATAATGGGGATATAGTCGTATATATATATATAAGCAGCAATATGATAGCTGGAAAGTTAAGCAACCCCGGGCCATGTGACCTCAAATCTTTCTGTTTTTGTTCACCAGCAACCACCACGTTTGTTTTTGGGTGAATCTTAGCTATCTATCATTCGAGGGCTTCACCAAACTGGGGGAGTTTGGCTGAACACCCATGATCGAACAGATTTAGGCCCCCCAGTGATGTGAACGTTGGTTTATAAACTCCATTAACATCCATTCACTGTACTGATTTGCGTATCATAAACCATAATTGCTTTGTAAACCCCATTACAGTAACTAGTTTGTTATGTGCGTATCATATGAATCAGAAACCATAGTGACATTGGAGCGATGTTCACCAACCAATCGCGATTTCGTTGGCCTGGGCCCCCCCCCAAAGGTTTTCCGCAAATTCATGGATCTCTCAGGGGGTGGCAAAGCATGTTTTCGTGCTGGTAGACACACATTTTTTTTGTCGAGAAATATATTGAGATTGGGGATATGAACAAATGTGGCAAATCATTTTTCAATGACTCTTGATTCAAATCCTTTCGTACCTCACGGATGCAGTGACAAATCTATCACCTTAGGTGACCAAAGGGGTAGAAGGGACCGCAGTAAGATATCTCACAGTTCAGAGTATTTTTGGTGACTTGCATAGATACCCTCCAAATAGTCACAATATGATACATAAATGGTATCCCCCCCAATTAAACAGCCTAGGGGTTTATTAATCCAGGGTTGACATTAGTTACTAACTATGTTTTTATTTACACATTTACCGGTACTGTACAGGTTCATTCTAAAACCGTCCAATCACATGACTCACGGGCAGCACTCAAAGCTCCGACAGGTAGAAGACTACCGCTTGGAGTATGAGGCCAGTCCAATGGATGGCATCCGTGGGAAGAAACCAACAGAAATGGGGCGATTTAATGGGATTTAACCAACAGAAATGGGGCGATTTACTGGGATTTAGCCAACGAAAATCGTATTTTATTGGAATCTAATGATTAAAAGTGGAGATTTAACGAACAAAAAAAACGGCAAACTTTTTTGGGGCGATTGAATGGGGAAAATCATGATCGGTACCCTCTGGCAATCCAACAGTTTGCTATGGAAACCATGGCACATGTACCCACTAAAGATGGTGATTTTCAACAGTTATGTTAAATCACCAAAGGGTAACCACAAATCAGGCCTTCTCAATCGCTGATGAACCCAAAAAGGGTGTGTCAATGGCCCCCACATTGGCAATTCAATGGAACCATGACAGTCCACTGGTTTATTGGGGGTAGCCTTTGCGGCAAACCCAATGGACCCCCAAGTGTTGGAGAACCTTTGAGGAGTTAGATTGCCATGTTGTCTTATGAAATACCCTCGCATTTACAGATGAAAATGCACCTTCTGTAGCTCATTTTCCCTTAAAAACCTTCATTTACAGATGATTTTTGCCACGTTTGATTCCCAGAAAGCTGTTCACCACCGTGAACCCAAGGGCTTGTAGGCTATACTCGGCCTGACAGGACAAGAAACTTGTGGTGTTTCAGTGTCGTTAGGGTGTGTCAAGTATATATGGGCCATTTATTGGCTTTTTATTATGATTTATATGGGATATAATCAATAGTGGCCATATCAATATCTATAATCAATTATTGAAGCTATTTACATATAGATATGTATCATCCATTAATATTGATTTATTTGTTGATTTATAAGCATATATTCTATGGTATTAATCCACTACAATAGTACCGATCATTTCAGTACATCGTTTTGTTACGATTGATGTGTCTGAAAATGGGGGATGAATCCTAATCAGTGGATGGAATGGATTATCAATGGCCATTTCAGGAACCCAAATTGGAGGTACCTACCATATATAAGGCCTATGCAAGGCCTATGTAAGGGAATATCCCCAGAAAACATGGCCTTATATGGTACAGTACCTCCATTTTAGGATCCTGGAATTCCCATTGAATGTGTGTCCTATGTTCCTATATTTGATGGTAACAACTACTGTTTACATCTGTTTACTGTTTGCCGTAAGTCCCTTTAAGCAATCCCTTGATTGTCTGAAAATCTTGTCATCATCCTATAGGCCGTTCCAGGTTTTCCGGCCCTCTGGTTATTTGTGACATAGCTATGGTATAGATGTCCCATTTGCAGATGGATGCAGATGGTATTTTCCCAGCAACCTCCATTGATAATTGATTTTCCATATGTTGAATAGCCAGATGGTAAGTTTTTTGAATGTATCCAAATAGTTGCTCCCTTTGACTGGAGATAGGTACTTGGTCAGTAACGCCTGAGAAGTGGGGAAGAATGATGAAAAATGGCTCAGAACCCACATACCATCGCCAGTAACCAACTGACCATGGCCAATCTATGCGGGGAGCCCATGGGAGCCCCACAAAATTGCTGACGTTTTAGTCATCTCAGCATTACAGTAGATGAAGTTCACCTTCTGCTAAAATTGACATGGCCCGTTTATTTTGACATGGCCCATTTATTTTGCCTATGTTAAATTACCAGAGAGTAGTACAGCCCCCCGAGTTATAAGTTGGTTTTTGATTCCATTGACTATCATTAACTATAGTTACAGGTTTCTAATTCTATAATCCCATTAATTAACTATAGTTACATGCCCTTTTTTTGACCCAAACCTTAACCAAGTTGTTTAAGCGTCCACTTCGCCATCTTTAAACCGGGCTGCCTCACCTTGGTAGACGGTGTTCGACAAAGGCGGCCGTACGACTTCGAAGCCTCGACGCATCTCCGCTGCAAGCGCCGGCAGAGTGTGATGGCAACAAGGCAGGGATTCAGATCTAAATCTGGTTAGTTTTCATGACCATAATAGATATATTACCATACAGTTATTAACTATTATGACCATAATAATAGTGGATTATGACCATATAATAGACCATAATATAGTTAATATTAATTGTGGATATATACCATATTAATATGACCATACAGTTACCAGCTATTATGACCATAATAATAGTGGATTATGACCATATAATATACCATAATATAGTTAATATTAATAGTCGATATATAGCATATTAATATGACCATAGAGTTATTATCCACTATGAAAGGGTCTATCAGATTGTCTATTATGGTGATTCTTCCAGAGGATTCTGGTTTTCCTAATTTGAGCATGTTTTTCCCCTCTCCAGACATTTTTTATCTACAAAGTGCCCCCCCCCCCGGTTATTAGTTTAAAACATCAATCCATCCAAGCTGCTGCCCCATAACCCTGATCATGAGCCTTATCTTAAGTGAGTTGCCTATCGACTATCTCTGATTGGTGGTTTGGAACATTTTTTATTTTCCATAATATATGGGATAATCCTTCCCATTGAATAATATTTGTCAAGATGGTTAAAACCACCAACCAGATCTGATATTGTTGCTGAAGAATATTTCGTTGAGTCATATCTTATGGTATTTTATGGGTTTTATACCTCGTGACTCCTCCATTTCTGTTTCTGAACTCATGGGTTCCCCCTTTTTTTTATTGGGGACGTGACTCCAGGTGTCCTTTAACATCAAAGAAGAAGATATGCATCCGGACCCCCAGCCCGCGAGCTCAGAGTTGATCATTTTCCAAACGGGCAAACGTGTGGGCTTTCCAGATCTATGTTAGTTTACCCTAGGAGACCCGAGATGGTAGATGGTGTTTTTGGAAATCGCAGATAACGGGGGATTTTTTTTGCACTTTGCCCAGCTAATGTTATTTGAATAGGTCACGTTGATCTTATGACCTTCCAGATTGAGTCGGTCCAAAATAAGGTACCCTCAAAATTATCAATAGTGCACTTTCAATTTTTGAGGTCTGCCAAATTTCGGACCCATACTGATTCCGTACTGAATTGTTTTTTCTGACCTATCATGGGTCGTAGTTTCTGTGGAACCACGATCCCTTTGTTGACGATTTTTTGAAGCAACCAGCTACAAGCTGGTGCCCCAGTTCGGAATCGCAAAGTTGGTAGTGAACATAACTCCAACAACTATGGTTTATGCAGATTTATGCAGTAGATATATCTATACTTACTAATGGTTTCAAAACCAACTTATAATTGGGGGGGGGCAACCTGTTCCCCTTAGCGAACCTGTTTTTCTTGGCCTTTTTTCAAAAGGGGCCCGGTCCGTAGGTTCCCTTGAAGCTGATTTGATCTGGCAATTCAAACAACAGCAATCCCCAAAACGACAGGAAAATCAACTCCTGTTGTCTCTATATTTTGTTGGGGGTTACACTCTGGTAAACATCCAAAAAACTATTGAACATGGCCATAGAAATAGTTGATTTAACCATACAAAAATGGTGATTTTCCATAGTTTTTTGTAAACGTGTACCAGAGGGTATATAATATCTTCTAGAACATTCTAGAACCTATTAGATCTATTTGGACATGTTTCTCTGCTTAGAAATGAGACGGTTTCTTGTTGTCAAACTAGCATCAGCTACCCATGGGAAAATCCACGAGGCGGCTGTTTTTTGCATGCCGCGTCGTGAAGGGTCCAAAAACGAATCTGACCATCCGAAAGCCGGTTTTAATGGAAAGTCCTGGCTTAGCGAAATCAATCATCAATCATATCTGATTAGATGCTTGATGATGATAAATGATACCTCAATATTTGTTGCTTCATTTGCTATTTGCTTGATGATGATCCCGCAATATTTGTTGTTTCATCTCCTCTTAGCTATTCATTTGGATCAATTGTAGCGACCTCACAATGATCTCACCACATGTTTTTTGCTTTTAAGTTTTGGAGAATCATCCAACAGCCAACCTTTCCAGTATATATGGAACCTAATATCATTTACTAACGGACCCCTGACCGCTATCCTTTTTTTTTTTAGTGAACTTGGATTTGCCAAGCGCTTAAAATCATAACATCAGAACGTACAGAACTCAGAAATATGACACCAACGCTCAAGATTATGATGCGAATGTTCAAGAATACATATTCAAAATTGTGACCGCTTCTGATTGGTGGTTTGGAACATTGTTTATTTTTCCATATATTGGGAATCATAATCCTAACTGACGAACTCATATTTTTCAGAGGGGTGGCTCAACCACCAACCAGATCATTATTAACCATTAATATTATCCATATAATAACCATTGATTAATATTAACCATATATTAACAGTATATTAACAGTATATTACCAGATCATTATTAACTTAATATTTCTCCTCATCCAGCATCCCAGGTTTGTGAACTCCACGGTCACCTTTCGCTTCCAGCTCCGCTTCACCAACCCCCGGCGTCCTCCCTTGGATTACGAGAACAATTGGATCATGCTGCACAGCACCTGGGAGATGAGTCGGGTTTTTGGAATGGCCAGTGAGAAAAGTGAGTTTGTTGCTTTATAAATCAACAAATAATATGGAGGTGTTCGGTGTTGAGATGTTTTGGGAAAATCAACCAACTAAACGGAGGCCTTGATGGGATCAGTTGTAAGTTGGTTTATCCATTAACTACTGTAGTTCGTTATATCCCCTAAACAACCCTAGTTAAGCTCGTTCCTTGCGTCAACTTAGCTATCGTAAAGGGGGGTCTCACCTTGTAACCGCTGAGGAGTGGGTGTGCGTCTAAAGGGCAACTTGTTTTTCTGTGTTGCTCGGGTGAAACATCATTAAAAACCGTGGTGAAATATTGGCCCCGGCCTGGTGAAATTGGCAAGTTTATCTCTAAGAGTCTAGCCATTTCCCCAATCGTATCTGGGGAAGCAACAACAGTGTCCTTGGAGGGTCATCCCAGTGCTTCATAGCTAATTAGTTAATGTACCTGTATATACCTGTATAGTTTTTGTATGTTTTTATTTTCAGCCCTTTTTTGAGACGTCCCCTGAAAGTAGTTTTCCATTTTTCTACTCGCCAAGGCCGCAACGTGCAGATGGTGGATGCAGCCAATGCGGATGCCATCTTATCGTCCGATGCGATGCAGAGCTGGAATGCCCCTTGAGCCGTTGGGAAACTTCCGCCCAAGCACTTTTTGAAGCGCAAAATTAGCCATGGTTTTTGATGAGGGATCACTTGGGTTAACCATGGTGAAGCCCAACAAAAACATGGGGGATTGAAGAGTGGTTAAGCCCTGATACTTGATCCCCCGCTTTTTTCGAAGCAGCCTGCTGGAAGGCTAGTTGTTTGTCATCCCGGGTCTATGTTTTTGTGAGCTGACAGGGATTATATGGTTGTAATCCATAGCCATATGATGTTGAGAACATACCCTCTGGTAAACTAACATAGCTATGGAAAATCACTATTTTTTGTAGGTAAATGAACTATAAATGGCCATTTTCAATAGCTATGTTAAATTACCGGAGGGTATTCTATTCGTATACCTATCTGACATGTGATGTTGTTTTTTTAGTGGTGACTGCAACTGTGACCTCCCTTTTTTGTATCGTCACCGACCAGGGATCCCCAGGATCATGTTCAACTTGAAAGTCTTGTCCCATGCCTCCCTTTGCTGCATCCAACATGGGAACGGCAACATTTACCACTATTTTATCAGGATATGACATGATTTTTTTTCCAAATTTGACAAAACATATCTTATTTGGGGGTCGTATATGACTGGGGACAACCCATTCTTTTGATATTATATATATATGTATGTGTATATGTATGTATATGTATATATATATATATACATATACTTACGCCTCTGCCATGCACATCCAAGCACCCGACTCTTCTGGGCTGAGGTAAGGAGCAAGCTGCGGTATATCTCCATCGAGAGGCTCACAGAGGCGGAATGATTTTAGAAGATCCAAGTAGTGAGTGAACTGAATGAACTGGGGAAGTATTTTTATGGGATCGGGATCTTTGTATCATTTTTAGCATTTTTATGGGATGATATTTTAATGATATTTCTCGTATTTTTGTGACTGTCTTCACTTTCCAGCATTTTTATGGGATGATATTGATGTAGCTCATTTCAAAAGCTTGTTTGGGGCTTGTTTCTAGGATTAGCCACCACAAAACGTCAGGTTTTTGGGTGTAGCTGTTACCACCAAGTCCTTGAGAAAGAAATGCGACTCAGGAATGACCTGGAACCAAATTAATCCCGTGGGACTTGACCTGGCACACATGTAACCATGATAATGTGGTAAACCCATGTATACTGCAATACTTAGTCATCAACAATGACTAACGATAATTTCCCCAATGTTAGGAAAAATATTGGGTGTACTTCATTCATCCGATTCTTAAATAGGGATTTTTATTGAATCTGTTTTGCCTTTTCTGCATTGTTTTGGGGATTACAATATAGTACCCCCAGAGAAAGATCCCAAAAAAGATGCCGAAAAGTGTCAAACCAGAATGGTAGTTTGACAATATTTACCTCATATTGCCAGCTTTCCATTTTTTCAGGATCTATGACTTGGGGTTGCTATACATGGTTATAATTTATATATAGCTAGATTCCCTGAAGATCCATCAACTATATTCCATCACTTTTAATATGGCTGTCATCATGACAATCCCTTTCATCTATGGATCAAAACACCATTTCACTGGTGAACGTCAAAATAGGTGGCACACATGATTTAAAAGAGCCATATCCCTTTCATTGACCAATTTTATGTCTGGTTCACCAGCGGTCGGTCTTCGCAGGTTCTGCGCCCCGACGACACGGCAGAGATTCACTTCGAGTTTGTGACGGTGGGCTGTTGGAGACTGATATGATCTGAGATGTATGATTCAATGGATTGGTTTAAGGGAAAATCTACAGGAAACCATAGATTTTCCCATTAAATATGGGGTCTTCCTGTAAATTTTCCCTTAAACCAATCCATTGTATGATGGAGAGCTTCTGAAAGGTACCCGGCCTGGTAAACGTCTACATAACTATGGAAAGATCCACCATTTTTAATGGGAAAACTCACTATTTCTATGGCCATTTTCAATAGCTATGTTAGTTGACCAGAGGGTATTCTACGATACTTGTACATTAATACAATTAATACAAATCTAAACATGTACATGAAAATACACGTATAGTATAATTATATATATATATATCTATACACATGATGCAAGAAACATTCGGCACCATTCTGGCAAGGATGATGATACAGGCAGATCCATTCTGGGTGGATCCAAACACTGTCAGAGAAGCCCCAAGATATCTAAATGATATCTTATACATATATAAATTATTATGATATCTAATATAGATATCTAAATGATATCAAATGATATCTACATTTTATTTATGATATAAATGATATCTATTATATCATATCTATATCATTTATGGATAGTTATCGCTCCCTGGATGCAAAAGTACCAAAGTAAGTTATGTGTTTGTTCCCTCTTCAACGAACCTTGAGATCGCTACTCAACTACTGAACTTGGTACCACCATATATTGGTACAAACCCTCATCCACATGTCTTTTGGCAAACCCTCAGCTATTTGGTTGGTGAAAAATCCAAAGTTCTGTGGGATTTTTAAAGTCAACTTCCACTCTCAAGGGTGGCCTAAAATTCCCATGTTTGGTGCCCAAAAAAACACCAGTTGGTTTTTCTCTAAAAAACCATTGAAAAAAACACCACATTTACAACATACCCTCTGGTAAACTAACATAACTATGGAAAATCACCATTTTTAATGGGAAATTCCACTATAAATGGCCATTTTCAATAGCTATGTTAGTTTACCAGAGGGTATTTTACAGGTGAAATCATCCAAAATCAACGAAAATTCTGTGGAATATCACCGGAGATTCCTCCATGGGTTGTTGGGCAATGTTCGAAAATTTTGGGGGTTTCAAATGCGGCATACAGAAAAGTCACCATGGGTTAACCCCTATGACTTCGGTTTCACCACCATAAAAACACATGATTGTACATGTAAATAAGATTAAACAAGTATCTGTCTATACATATATGATCATATATGTCAATAGAAAGAAACATACACCCCCATAAGTGTATTGGTTCAGGGCTTTTCCCCCTGTTGCCTTTTGTAGCTTTCCTGGCTTTTTCAAACGTTCGGAACGCAGGTGAACGTGGCAGATCAGCTGGTGATCCAAGCAGTCAGCCCTGTAGGTGCTGAGATCCGGCATTTTGCGGAATCAGCGGTAACATTTGAGCCAAAGAAACATTGGAATATGTGATATATATATATGTAAATATAATGGGATAAATGTATATATATATATAATGGTATACAATGGGATATTCGATAGATAATGATATACCCTCTGGTTATGACTAACATAGCCATGGTATAGATGGCCCTAATCGAAATAGATGGTTTACCTGCAAAAATGGTGGATCTTTCCATGGCTATGTGAGTCATAACCAGATGGTATATATACTGGGATATTATGGGATTTCTAATGGGATTTAATTGTGATTTAATGGTGATTTAATGGTGATTTAATGGTGATTTAATGGTGATTTAATTGTGATTTAACGGTGATTTAATGGTGATTTAATGGTGATATAATGGGATATACTGGTGATTTAATGGTGTTTTAATGGGATATAATGGTGATTTAATGGGATATTGACCGGATATTGGATACTTGATATTTACTGGGATATCATGTGATATAATGAGACATACCATGAGATACTTTAACCAGTTTTCATTGGATAATTGGACAATTTGATACAATTTACTATTTATATAGCGGAATATCGTGGGATATCATGGCATATACCCTCTGGATATCATGAGATGTAATGAGAAAGAACTTATGGAATAACGAGACACTCATACTTACCCTCTGGTAAACTAACATAACTATGGAAAATCACAATTTTTCATTGGGTAAATCAACTATTTCGACTGGGCCATTGAATCAATAGCTATTTTGACATAACCAGGCCGGGTATTTTTTGTAATGGCAGCCATGGGTTTGTCTCTTTTAATGGGGTTATCCCCAATGCTAGTGGATTTGTAATCACTGTCCCGGATTCTGTAAGATGGTGACTTGGAGGGTTTTCCCCAATTTCAGACACACCCATGGAATATGACGCGAGATATCATGGGATATTGCAATACCTTCTGCTTATCAAACGTGGCCGGAAAATCCTCGAACGAAATGGAGGTTTACAGTTGGGAAAATCATCGAAATAAATGGGGGATGTCTAATTGCTATGTTTGATTACCGGAGGGTACACTGGTTGATTGGCTATGATATGGAGTTCTACTGCCTGGGTTATTGGCGATTCCGACAAGCCATAGTAGAGAAACTTATCAACCAACTAGTTTTGCGTGAGTTGGGATAGGGGTATTTGTTTATGGCCTATTTGAGTTGTGAATGGTTATTATCATAGTCAATTAGTAGAAACTATCTACCCTCTGGTAATTTAACATAGCTATTGAAAATGGCCATTTATAGTGGATTTTCCCATTGAAAATGGTGATTTTTCCATCAGTTATGTAGACGTTTACCAGAGGGTAACCAATAGTTGTTGTAATTCTCTACTAACGTCACCCGTAAAGAATGATATTAACCAACTCTGTTTTACTAATCACCACAACCAGTCACCATTTCGGACTCTGGTTTGTGGTCAGGATTTACTCACATTTCAGTTGTGAATTACCCTCTGGTTTTTTTCATATAGCCATGGGAAATGGCCCATTTATAGATGATTTTCCCATTAAACCTCCATTTATAAGGGATTTTCCATGGCTATGTTAGTCATAACCAGATGGTATCCATTTTTTTGAATCATCCGTTTATTTGTAATTTTATTTAGAAACTGTTTTTTTGCTTTTGCCATTTCTGTTTTGGCGGTGGGAAGTCATCATCCTCAAGTTTGGGGTTTTTATACCTTTCATAGAAATGCTGATGCTTATATTCCAAAGCTCTTGGAATGTAAAACGCTTTATTTGTATATAGATGATTTCAATGATTTCCCTTTTCTAAACATGCTTTTGGACATGCTTTTGACCATCGTTTTCACCTTCGCTTTGAGTAGGACTGCTGACACACGAACCGGTCATCTCAACCCAAAGTGGGAGATTTATCACTCCCAACTGAAGGCTGCAGGGTTTAAACTCCGCGTCTTTGACAGATATGGGTATGGGTATGAAGATTAAAACCTATGGTCCTGTTTTTTGAACATCCTTAAATCCAAGCCTATTTTGGTGTGAACAGAAGGGTACCAGGGTTTTGGCTCATAACCATATTATTTGATTTCTAGACCTGGGGGATGTATTCCATAATGTTTTTTTTGCATTGTTGTCGGTCCCGTCCCATTTTTGGATTGAAATCATCTGCAACACTGCAATCAGTCCATGAAAGACAGGAAAGTAGGATTAGCAGATTGACTTCGGGTGAGTACCAACTGCTGTTTTGATGGGGATTTTATATGTAATTACATATATATATATATATACGTACACGCAGATACCTAGACAGAAATACACAGACAGATGTATTTTTCGATCTTTTTCGATGCCCTTCCTGGTTGCAAAAATTGCAATTTCATTGGCTCCTCAGAAGTGCGGTGCGAGCAAAGTCACGAGCAAAGTCTGCCATGCCATATGGGGAAAACACGAAAACTTCCAGATTGTAGCAGTGATAATATATAAATATATGACTAATATATGTAAATATGGGTCAACACCTATTATAAACATATTATATGTAAATATACGGGGATGGGTGTTTAAAACCAATGAAATTACCATATGACTGGGGGAATAACTTTATCCATTCACCAACTATGACTTAGGGTACCGTTTGAGTCCTAGGCTTTTGACTTATAGCCAGATATCAATATGGTTGTTTCCAGTTATCATCCATTTTAGATTAGGATTTTCCAAAAAAAAAACATCGAGCAGATTGGGATCCCCCCCAATTATGGAAAGCCCCAAATATTCTATATATACATATATATATATATACATACCTATAAATACATGGCACGGGTCTGGATGTGCTGGATGGACTGGATAAACCCATCATTTTGGGGATGGTTATTATGGTTATTTATACCCTATAAAATTGATCACCAAAGCTCTCGTGGGAACTGAAGTGACACTTCGCCAGGATTCGACTTCACCACGGTGTATCTGTCTTCTGAAGGCATGTGATGCCGCAACTGTCACAGGGTTACGTACTGAACTTACTGAACTAAACATGTATTTACTGAGACATCATGTGTGATTTCTTTGGGTGTGTTGAAAAAATGAGAGACTCAACCCCGATTTTTTTTAGCAATTGCAATGGGGACATGGTCAACCATGGCATTTTGGGGACTCAGCCAAAATCGGGATGGGCAGTTTCAAGGGTCAAAGGGGAATTGTTGGTGAGATTTGGTGAGATGGTATCTGGTTGGCGGTTTAAGTTTCCAACATGTTCAACCATATTTGGGATGACGATCCCCAATTACTAGCAGACTGGCATATTTTTCAGATGGTTACAACCACCAGCCACACGTGCTTAGTCACAGAGCTATTTCCCTTGATTTATTCCCACTTGTGGTTTGTTGCAGCCCACGTACCAACCAGTTACATCTTGTTGCCAACTCAGTTCAAGTGTGTTTTATTCATCTTGATGGTCAAGTTTGGATGAAAAGAAAACAAAAAATCAGCTATGACATAGTTGCTGGGATGGCAATACACAAAAAATCGCCGATGTCAAACTTTCAACCACGACTAAAAGACAACCAATGAATGGTTTAACCGCCAGCAATTGGTTGTCTTTTAGTGCTTTTGAATGCTTTTGACACCATCATTCTTAACTAGTCAATCTTGGATGGGTAGAAACTAATCCTTTAGTCTTCTGATATCAATGGGATTATCTACGTTCACCAGCTAAGATTTTTTCGTTTTTTGCAGGGTATCTGGCTGATTGGCCATGTTAAACCAATGATTTTCCCACCAGAGACGGCGCGGCGCGAAGCCGCGAAGCGAGCACCACGCGCCAGGGACCACTGATGTGAAGCCTCCTGGAGTCCGGCGCTGAGAATGGATTCAACTATCAGGCAGTCACCATTCATTTGTGACAGAATATAGTATTAAAGTCTATTGCAATGTATAGATTATACAGAAAATACATAATACTGTTATTTATAATTGTATTCACAACAATCATATCTATGACTCTGTGTGTAATCACAATTCTACGTGGGAATTGCACCTGTGAGTTGTACGTGCATGTATTTATATGTATATATATATATATATCTATGTGCTTGCACATATCATGCATACATTCAATCATTTCATATTACATATATGTATGTATATATGACATATGTATGTACATCATATTATATTGAAAGATATGTTGCGTCGTTCAATAAATAGGACAAATACCTACACATTGCCATTGTGCTTGGGGAAAATCTCAAACCATGGGATTTTTTGGGACATTTTTTTTTGGGCATACCCGTGTGGCAAACATAATTTCACAGTTCAATTATTCATTGACGGAAGCACATCGTAACCCCCTGAAGATTGTGGTGTTTGCCACTGAAGATAGGATAGATGATCAACAAGTGTATTTGGACTAAAACAAAAGTATATTTACACAACAGTACAAGTAAATCCATGAAAATTCTGGATGATTGTTTTGAAATATCATAACTGGTTGGTGGTGACTGGAACATGGCTTTTCTTTCCATTTCATATATGGGTTGTCATCCTTCCCATTGACGAACTCATATTTTTCAAGATGGTTATTGCACCACCAACCAGATCTGATATTGTTGCTGAAGAAGGGGAATCATCCCAAAATGGCCTTAATTCAGGTTAGTGAAATATTATAATTTACCCAGATATATTGTAGACTTATAGCTACTGTAGATTTCAGTCGACAAGACATCTGTGGATGGACCTCCGATGGCATTCTATGTGGACATGTGGACATGTCAAGAAAAGATATGAAATACGTACAGAAATACCACGTGGTATCAGCATCCAAGATGATTTATGGCTAAAATTGATTTCCAAATTGTATATTTATGGCTAAAAAACCACCTGACCCCTATTCATACGGCGATTTTGCAGATTGGAAAGAACCAAAGTTGCGGGTCTGAAAGGCTATCCTATGTGGAGCAATGGTTGCACCCACGAAAAAGTCGAAAACAGTTGTTAAACCAAGATGATTCATGTTTCGTCGCACCTTCCATTATTCTAAATGTTTAAGATGTTTGAGGTTGAAACATGCGCATATCATACATTTCTTTTCGCCAACCTGGAAGGTGGTATATGATTTAATGTGGACTCTTGAGCGCCATAGATTCATGAACTATGCAATCGGATTTGGATGATTACATCACACCTTCCTACAAGGTGGTTTCCTTCTCGTTATACAAAAGCTAAAACCTCTGTGACATATATATATATATCAGCTTACATCACCATAAACCCATTCCTTAAGCTAGTCTCGTTCAACGTCACCCATCAATCGCCCACTCTTTTCACCGCGCTCAGGTGGGCCGACGCTTGCTGTGGCAAGGCTTCACCAGTGGTATCAGCATCCAAGATGGCTACAGGAATGAGGTGACTTTGAGGCGTGGTGACTGGAGGGATCTGTGTGTTCTCCATGGTGGAGACGGGACGGAACAGAACAATTTCGCGACAGGGTAAAGCCGGTAAAGCCCAGATTCATAAAGCATGGGTCATCTATGGTAATTATATACTTAAATGCTACCCCTCCAATATTCCAATGAATTAATTAGCCGTTTGGGGTTTATTTATCCGGGGTTGACATTCATTAAAATCTATATAACTATAGTTAATAGATGTTAATAGATGTTGGTAGATGTCAATAGATGTTAATCAATGTTAATAGGGCTTATGGTAGAAGCAAATGTTAAATGTTAACCAATGGTTTATGGTACAATGTGGTGCCTCCTAGTGCCCTAGTTATAAATTGGTTTATAAACCCCATCAATACTATAGTTATAGGTACCATAAACCATAGTGAACTTGGAGTTATGTTCACCAACTTAGCGATTTCGTAAACGCCCGGGGGCCCCACGAATTGTAGATATATCTATAGATCTGGGTAAATTGTAACGACCTCACTGTTCTCCCTCACTGGAATCATAGTTAGGATTCGGGGAATCATCCCAAAATGGCCTTAATTCATCTTAATTCAGGTTAGTGAAATATTATTTCATTTACCCAGATCCATGATAGTTCCTATATATCCATTAATCCCTTCCCCTGTTCATATTAAACTCCCCCTAACCCCAGGAATTGTAGATATATCTATAGATATCCTATAGTTACGAGGGTCTATAAACCAAGAAACATAACTTGAAAACCCCCCCCCTTCACCTCCGTGAATCGCAGTTTTTCAACATCTTGGAATCCCGTTTTTGCCAAAAATGATGGTGTGATCATATCACCTGGTTGGTGCTTTGGAACCATGGATTTTTTTATAGAATTTTGAATGACTTTCCAGAAACAGTTGGGTATGTCATCCCAGAATTTTGAATGACTTTCCAGAAACAGTTGGGAATGGAAAATCATCCCAACTGAATTCCATATTTTTCAGGGTTGAAACCACCAACCAGTATCATTTGTATCACAAAAAATGTAATACAAATGATCTACGATCTATATTGTAGAACTGGTATGTAATACAAATGATCAAATGATATTGTGGAAATGGTATGAAATGATATTACAAATCTATAATTTATAATGTTATGTAATGATAATTGTAGATCTGATTAGAAATATTTAGAAATATGTTTTTATTGTATGATGTCACTTGTTCTCATTCATTATGCGTCGCGTGGCTCTCATGATCATATACAAAAATGAATGATACTCAATGATCATGTCATATTACATATACACAATTCTATGACCACGTATATGAACAGTAATATTTGGTTACAACACACAGATATATCTAGACGATACATACATAGATAGTGATAAATAAATGTATATACTGTATATATATTATACATACAGAAATATAGAATGATATATAAGAAGTAAAATATAGTTCTTATAGATTTCACAATATAAAGAGGAAATATTTGCAATGACTAGCAGCTGTAATTGGTGAAACATGGTAGTTACATGGCCGAGCTCACGGTAGTTATTATTGGTGAGTATGTCTGGTAGGGGAATTCAGGTGTAAGCTCCTGACCACCATGAATGGTTGTCCTTTCAGGGAGAAACCCTCCATGACTGATGGTGTGATGCGCTCGGATGTATTTGCTTGTACTGCTTGGTGCTTAGATTCTCAGTTGTATGTCCCATCATATTCCAATCTTTCCTCGTTTTGACAACGTGTTATACCAGGAGTTTGTTGGTGATTTACCACTTCTTTAGACAAGAGCCATAGAGCCATTGGAAAGTCTCATAAACCCAATAAATTAGAACAAACAGATCATTTTTTTCTCCCACGGTGGACATAGAATTCATCCAGGTTCTCTCAACCATCTTCCGAGTCGCGGCAGTTGCCAGGGTGAACTTCGACAAGAACGAGTATGTTCGTTTCAGACTGGCGGGCATCCGCATCCCTTGGACCGGTGGCCAGGCCGAACTGGAACCGCACCCTCTGAAGGATGCGGAAAAGGATAGGCTCCTAGCTATAGAAACATGGGAATTAGACATAGGTTTAAGGCTGGTTTCATCGGATAGATTGGGGTTATCCTGGGATTATGGGATGTAAGCAACAAGTATGATATGTGTCAGATTTCTTTCGGGAAAATGGCCTCAAATTTCATTGTTGCCCTGAGCGGCCGGGGGGTTCATTTGGACCCCCCAAAGCCCCTCATTTGGACCCCCCCCATTTTAGGGGGCGAGAGGGAGGCGAGAGGGGGCGAGAGGGGGGGTCCAAACGAGTGGCTTTGGGATAGGGGGGCGAGATGGGGCGAGAGGGGGCAAGAGGG
>Ga0126342_10005041_pt1 | contig 22842 bp, 23 predicted proteins | sample Cyp1metagenome_FD_92528 | JGI IMG/M metagenome (GOLD analysis project Ga0126342, IMG submission 92528) | Coral microbial communities from Lord Howe Island, Old Settlement Bay, Australia - Cyphastrea 1 metagenome | ecosystem: Host-associated > Invertebrates > Cnidaria > Coral ...
AGATCTAGATCTGCAGGTGTGAAGGTGTGAAGATGTAGATCAGCAGATGTGAAGGTGTGAAGATGTAGTATAACGGCTGCTTTTTTACGAAGAACCCTTCGCAGGCGCTCTCGGGAAAAAACAAACATCCATGTTATTTTCGGATTTCCATGAAATAAACATAAATAAACTAATAAACCATCCAGCTATTGGGGGTACACCCCAATTGATGGGAACCCCCAAATTAAATGTTTCTTGGCCACAGACCTGGCCTCAGACTCCGATAGGCTGCTTGAGGCAGAGCCTGGTGCCGCAAAGAAGGCTGTCGGAATGTACCGCCAACCAAAATGGCCATGTTATGAAGGAATTGTTGAAATGATCATAGAGCATGGGATTTAGGACGAGGAATGCGATTTTCAGAAAAAAAAACGTACATGTGGAAATCACTCAGATTTTCTGTGTTGTGTTTTCTTTTGAAATTGAAGGTTTTCCGCTCGCAGCCGAGTCAATGGAATGTCTACAGGAACGAATTTCTTATCATGTCAGTTGTCCTCATATAATCATCATGAACCATCAGATCAAAAGATAAATATTGATACTGTATATTATAACTACATCTAAATATGCGGAGTTTTAAATATACAAACTGGATCAAACTGGTATTTTAGACTACCTCCGGGAAGGTTTTCCTTGGCCCGCCCGGTCCAACTTATTTAAACATATCATATATATATATATACGTACATTTAAATATACTGACAGAACTGGTGTTTCATACTACCTCCGGGGCCTTGTGGTCTGGCCCACCCTCCACATATTTATAATGTTGTTACCGTTTTTTATTGGATGAACTGGGGTTGATCAGAAATGAAGACCAGAAATTGAAGTTGAGCCTTGCCCGAAGGCTTTTCAGCCTAGTTTCCAGCATTGTTGAGGTCTTGATTGAACCTGGTAGTAAATGGTAGCAATACCTCTGCCAAACAAGCGTTGTGCTGGGGTCACATCAGTTCCATCTTCACTTGTTTCAGTTGAACCCCTGTTAGGCTTGCGAATGATCTAAGCTATAACTTGCTAATTGCTATGAATTGTAGGGGCTACCCTCTGGTAATTTAACATAGCGAACTGGCAAATCACCATTTTTAATGGGAAAATCCACTATATATGGTCATTTCCAATAGCTACGTTAAATTACCAGAGGCTATATCCCAACTGATAGGGCTAAACCCATCGCTAGTCACCTCCGTCGCCGTCTCCCTGCGCTTGCGCACCCTGGCGGTGGGGAGACGAACCGGGAAAGGTGACCGGACAGCTATAGCTGGCAACCCAAAAATAATGAGGCCATGAATTTAACATTGGTTAATGGATGTTAATGGAAACCAAAAGTCAATGAAAATATGAAAATTACATGCAATCAGCAATGCTTATTCAATCTAAATCTTTCATATTCGTCCATGGTAATTAGGATGCAACATGAACAATCTCAATAAATTTGACGTTTATTTATGAGGGGCCGCCAAGTAGTGATACTTCCAAGTATAAATGGTATGACATGGCGCCCTCCATATTAATGAACTGGCGGTCTATTCATCCAGGGATATCTGGTAGAGTTGTGTTGTGGATTCCTGCGAATGAAAAACAAAACCACAGGTGCCTCATGTGCCAGCAGAACGGCACGCACGCCCTGAGACACGGTTTCCAAAAGACGGTGGATAAAACACTCCCTTTTCTCGGTGATATCTTTGATCTGCAGGACTGCAGGACCAGCTTATTTGCTTCAATGGCCTTGCTCTTGAAGGTGGTGAATAGTACTGACTAGTTATGACTAGTGGTAAAATACGTTCTTTATCATTCTTCATCTGATGGAAAATCGGGTAATTCTTTGCATTTCAAGTTGCCTTTGACCTTGGGGTGATGGAGGCTGGGATGGTTGCTTTGCCATGCTTGCTTTGTATCTCTTCGGCTTGTGGGAGATTGGTTGCTTGGGTTTACTATAGTTTATTACTCGCCAAATGGATCCAAATGGCGTTCCAACCGTTGTACTTTTTGTAGCTCATCGTTTCCCAGACCCCGTTGGCTTTGCGTTTTCTGCTTGTGTCGGATGGGAGTTTCCTCGTTTCAACACCATTCAACCTGTATACAATAGGTTTTGGGGGTACTCTATGATACTATGTACAGGTGTTTCGTCTCGTGCAGGTCCCCAGAATCCAAGGAACCTCCGAAAGTTATCTGAAAGAGCTGGTTATCCCAGGTGTTTCGAAAAATCGCCAGCTCTACACTTACTGTGTAAGGAAAGCGCATCGGCGCATCGGCACTCGGTGGACCGCGGCTCAACCTCTCTGGAGATCAGCGTTGTGTGTGTCATAGCCTGGGAGGTGGCGAAAGGTGACAATTCTCTGGTGTCATCTTTCTCTACCCCACACCTCAAAAATCATCAAAAATCCCCAAAGATCCTCAAAGTGTAGTGCCACACAGCCAAAGTCCAAAGATCTGACCAAAACAGTGCAGCGGCGCTACATCTCTTTTGACGCGGCTAGGAAGCAGCGCATATCCTATCCATGTCAGAAGTTGGTAATTCTATGATTTCAGCAATGGATTTTTGCAGGACTTGAAATACACTCCCAACATTTGTCAATGGGACATATGTGACATAGGACATAGTAGGACAGCCATTGTAGTTGTTGTCAGGAGCCCAAACATAGCAAAATGCCCATCGCATGCAAATCACCTCGGACTACCACCAGCCAGAGGGTCAAAAACCTTCCAGCTTCACAAGCTCATGCAATGACAACAATAAAATCGGGGAGACGGGGTGAATTCCCGATACAGAAGGAAACAGAAGGCTTCTGCTGCTGTCTCCTTCTTCAAAATTTCTTGGAAGAGTTGTGAAAGGAACTTTTCCATCGAGGTTGTCAATCAAGGTTGTCATTCACGTATTTGATGACTTCATTAGCTACTGGTCAGGGCAATGCTGTCATCCACAAAGTCTTGGTAGTCATCAAAGTCTGGCTGATCATCGTAGAGGTTGGACTCGTCGTAGTCGTCAAAGTCCTCTTCATCGTAGAGGTTGGACTCGTCGTAGTCGTCAAAGTCCTCTGGCTGATCATCGTAGAGGTTGGACTCGTCGTAGTCGTCAAAGTCCTCGTAGTCGTTATAATCGTCATAGTCGTCGTAATCCTCTTGGTACTCGTGGCTGGCTTCCGACGCAAGTGAGAAAGCTGCGAGAGCTGTGACACCAACTGTAGCAAGCGCAATCTGCCCAAAGTTGGCTCCCATTGCAGCCAATTGAATGCCCAAGGCACTCTGGAACCTGATAAAAAGTAAGACTTGTTGCAGAGCATCCAGCTAACATGCTAGTTCTCAGCAGTTGTGTATGTGATTGTGTGTGCTTTCCACATTTCTGGGTTGCGAACTGTGCTTTTTGAAATGAGCACTGCGGCATGCAGAGCATCGGCTGCATCTGGTCACCCCATTGTGGTCAGTCCCTCGATCCTGAGCCCCCAGGCGATTTTTCAACGACGAGCAGCTCGGTTTTTGGCGTGGCAAAGCAGGTAAGGGCCGAAGCGAGGAAGGAAACGAACTATCAAATTGAAGTACAGCCTCAACATTGGTTTGACCAAACCTTTCCAGATTGATTTTCAGTGGGAAAAAAACACCTAAGGAACATTCCCAGAGGATCCAAAGATATCCAAAGTATGGATTTCCGTCTGTTTATTGTCCGATAGATTTCCGGTAAAATCCGATAAGTTTGGAAGCAGAGCATCATAAACGCTGACCTTATCACGGTTTGTCAGGGTTTGTGAGGCACGGTCTGTCACTGCATTCGGACAATGCCCAAGATTTAAATATTATCGTTTATCTCCCGTCACGGTTTGTTTATGTTTGTTACGTTTCGTCGCGGTTCGTCACGGTCTTGTCACGCAAACTGAAGCGAATATAGCCTGTTTTCAGACAACATGCGCTATTTGCAATCGCGAGAAATGACCTCATGATTTACGTGCATTTCCGATCATTTCAGATTTGATCCTACTTATGTGGCGTGGATCCTCAGGCATCAGGGACTGAAGCTCAACATGAACTCATCAGCTTAACCTCATAAGGATCCTTCTGCAATCGAAACCCTGGTTAAGTATTGGATTCGTTCATTTTGGGCCCTTTTTTGGGGTTGCTAGTTGATATTATATTGGCAAAAATTGGCTATAATATCTATAATATATATATATTGTAATATATATATATATATAATAATATATATATAATTAATATATAAATAATATAATATATATATTATATATATATATTATATTAACTATATATATATTATGCATTTTAGGATGGTTGAAACATGTTAAACCTCTACTTTTTAATGGCAAAAATTGGCTAAATACATCGAAAACATCGCTTGGATTCTCCAGGATTCTACACCGGGCCTCTGGTCGTGGCTTCAAGGTCGCACCACGTCCTCTTCAGCGTATATTCTATCCATATTCCTGTTTCTATATTTATATACATCTAGATTTACATCTACATCTAGATCTACATCTAGATCTACATCTAGATCTATATCTACATTTACATCTAAACCTATATCATCCTATATCTATATCTACATCTATTCTATCTGTAGTACGAATAAATATGTAAAATTATACATGATAATTGTGGAAGTGGGGTTTCAACCCCAAATGGGTGCGGGTCAAGACTGAACGACCATAAAGCCGCTGCTCGGTGAAGTCTGAGCCCTGAGTCCGTCCTTTGAGCTGTACGTTTGGACGACCTGGCCATCTGCTGGGGGAAGCAGCACCCTTTGACATGAGGGTCGATATATAGATTATATTATATATATATTATACACAATCTATTAATTATTTATTATTTTTTTATGTATATATATATAATTATACGTACAATTATGTACATATCAACCCCAAAAACGACAGCCAAATAAATCCTACCAAAGTAGTTGCTTGTCACCAGCACGTCCTTAAATCCACTGGTTAATCATCGGTTTCCTTCTTAGAACTCCCATAGTGGGTGCTATATCATATTTTCAGACACATCCAATTCGATAAAAGAAGTAAAACTCCAATGTTTATAGCAACCCAAAGATAGAAAAGTAGTTTATCAATGTTTATCACTGTTAGTAGGCTTTCACTGTTCGATCGTTTTGGGGAATACGATATGTAGATAAACCTCCGTGTTTGATGGCTATGTCCCCAAAATCAAGCTCTCATGTTCAGACACACCCCAAGATGCAATCTTCGCCGGGTGCCGCCTGAGCTATCACCAGGCCTAGCCATTAGCTGGGGGAGAAACCCCACAACCAACATGGATGACGTAATGTTTACCCAGCAAACATGTGGAGTTTGACAGCAAACATGAAGGATTTCTGTGATTTTTGTTTTACCCATGGAGAATGAGGATTTTGTCCCGCCGATGAACATGGCAATGGAGACTCTTGATGTTTAACGAGAAAGTCATCTAGAAAAGGCTTGAACTGGGAGAACTGCATGGCCGCCATGCTGGTTGAACTCAGAAGGTTTTTAACTGAGAAATCATCTGGATGAAATATCAATTATATCAATCATGATTTAACCCAATTATCAATCATTACTGGTTTAACATGGTTTAACATGGTTTAACATGGTTTAACATGGTTTAACATGGTTTAACATGGTTTAACATGGTTTAACATGGTTTAACATGGTTTAACTATCGAGATTGATCATGTTCCAGAATGTTCCCATAGAGGACAATTCCCCTCCTGTTCTCACACAGTGACGTCTCACATCGCACCACGTTAGGTGCCTCCCATCGCTATCTGCATGGCTTCGCCGCCTGGGTCGAGGTGCCTCTGATCCTACTGTTGATGGTTAATGCGATAAATCCCAATTGATCAATTGACAATGGTTAATACTAATGCTTAAATCCTACTGTTAATGGTTAATACTAATGTTGATGTCAAAACATTGATCAATTTATTGGGGGCCCCCTAGCGGCGCCTGCTGCGGCTTTCGGTGCGACCCTCTGTGGGCATCGCCGCCCTGCCATGACATTCCGTGTTTAATATATTGGAATGGGATGAATTCCGATGTTTGGAGAAATTCTGGATTTCTATGGATTTCTTGTATTCGAAGGATCACATCCGAGGGAGTAGTGGGCTTTTCGCTTCAGACCACCTGAGTGTTGGGAAAAAAACCTCTACCAAAGGGCAACAACATGTAACACAAAACTGTAGACACATTCTACCCACCCGCAGCTAGGCACGGCAGCAATTTTGGTGATTTCCTGCGCAGTTTCCCAAGCTCCACCATCCGTCACCTCCATCTGCCCCTTGGGCAGGAATCGCGGTGGCTTGGGACCCGACCTGGGACCCATCAACCCATGGACAGGAGCTAGGGATATTTAATGATATATAGGGATATGATCCTGCTAGCAATTGAAATGGGTTTTAAATGGCTTTCAACAAACCGGGCACAGACTAGTCCGTCTTGCAATGTTCATTCACCCAATGTTGGTAGTTGGTGTTGTAATTATTGTGTTTGATCACACATATACCCGGCCCTTACCCAAATCGTCAGGTTTTGCCAGGCTTGGAGCCCTCACGAATCGCGGCGACCCAGCTCCGTCGCTCTAAGCTAAAGCCAAAACGTGGGTTGCCGAAGGTACCTGCCATGTATACCTTCCGAAATGATCGAAATGCCTGGGGGCTACCATGGGCTACCTGGTTACCTCAGAGAGCTGCCCACACACCTTTTGAGAGCTGCGGAATACGGAAAAACATCGGGCCACTTTGGCCTGTCTTTCTAGGGGCACACAGCCCCTGCGATAGCTCATCGGCTCCAAACATCATCGGGGGTCAAAACTGGGTACCCAAGAAACTTGTACCGATGGCTTTGATTACTTGCTTGAATAATTTGGTATGGTTCAATGCTATTCGATTCTGAAAATGTCCACTCCATCTCTGGGTCCCATGTCTTCAAGAGCACGGCAATCTCACTTTTCGGGCGGGATGATTCCCAAAGCCACCAATTCCTCTGCTCTCATCTGATTCATTCTCCTCCCAATGAATGGATCGCCCGATTCCACGGGTGCCACTGGCCCCGCGGCATAGCCACCATGGCCCGTCCCCATCGGTTCAGGCACCGCCGGCACCGCCGCAGGAGCCGCCACCGGCATCACAGGTGCCGCCGGCATAGCAGGGGCAGCTGGTGGTTGATTGGAAGGTTCAGGAGCAATGGACTTGAAGGACCACTCCTCCTAAGGCACTTGTGTTTTTGGATGTTACTGGACTTCCCAAAATGCTTCCAAGATCCACTTGACTTTTTGCCACAAATTCAAGACCCGGGGACTAGCAACAGCAACTAATTGCCACATTAAAGGGTGACCATTGGGAAAACCAAACTTGTCGGCTATTGTACTGCTGCATCCCCACTTTTCCAAACACTCCAATCCTAACCTCCAAAATTTGGTGTGGCTCAAAATTCTTGAACCCCCACTTTTGGGATGCTTCAATATGTTACCAACTATTCCCGGCCATTTTTCTACAGGTCCACCAAATGGACTGCCCGTCCTGTGGCGTAGCTTCCACACGCCAGGCGTAGTTCCCAAAGGCTCCCGCCGCTGCTGCCGAGCGCCGCTGCTGCCAGCCCGACGGCAGGCCCACCTCGTCGCAAGCGGCATCTTCTGTAACGGGAGGCACAGGCGGCCTGGCGGAATGGTGGTAACTTATGGTGACTCGGTTGTTTTAGATCCCAAAATGATCCCAGATCCGTGATCCAAAAATGATCCAAAAGTGATCCAAGCGTCAACCGGGGTTGATCACCTGGATGAAGCCACCATCCCAGTGGCTAAAGCCATGTGTGACCATGGTTTCCAACCAAGTCCTGCATGGCACCCCCTCCCTCCATCGCCTCAGTCGATCCTCTCTAAGCCGCGCCAGCACTGCAGCGGTCCAAGACTCGGCACCCCTTAACAGCTCCAGTTGCACTGGGCACCCGGCACTGAGATGCAGCAAATGTGTGGCCCATCCTGATGTGATGCCACAAGATCCACAAGGCCAGGGGATTGGTGTCATGGCACACATGGCTATGGGTCAAAATTGGGTACCGAAAAATCGGATGGTCCTCCGAGTCCTCCGGGGTTGAAATGTCGACCACCCGGAAAAAACCAATCCATTCTGAAAATTAGGCAGGCATGCACAGCATTCTTTTGATCTCGTTGCTACATCGATGCTGCACAGCACCTTCAGTGTCCCCAAAATTCAAATCCCTCCTGAATCTTAGCCAAAACTACTTTCCTCACAGGGCACTCAACCCAGGACATCACGGAAAACCTGGCATGCTTCCTAATGAGCTCTGTGCCAACCTAACCTACCCACTATCCACATTCTGGACACTCCGTAGCAATATTGTTCAACTATGTTCAACTAATCCCCAGGTTAGCAAGAAAAAGGTCCTGAAAGTTTGAGGCATTTTGAAATCTTGAGGCCAAAAAGAATCCTCGGCTCGTCTCCTTGTAAACCATCCAGGATGTGCGTGCAGTACACCACTGTGCAGCCAGCCTCGCTTTCTTCTTTCAAGAACCTAAGCTGCTGAACTTGGAGGAACTTGCAATCCGATCCCATCAAAAATATGAGCCTCAAACATGAGGGTGGATGATGACCATGGGTTTTTAGCCATGTATCCTCCGTTGCAGACTGTGGAAAATGGACAACTTCCCATACCAGTCCATTTCTTGGATTATCTAGGTGTCTTTGAGAACATGGCAAACCTCAATGGACATTCTAATAGGGAAAATGATGGTTCAGAAACTTCACCATTGCATGAAATAAGTCGCCGCTGGACGCCGCTGGCATTAAAGGAACCAAAATCCCAAATCAAAATATCCAGCCAAAGTTGTGTGTACAAAAAAAAGATGGTGTGTAAGACCTCAAAAAAAAAGGCTTGGATCTTGGCATCATTCCTGATGGCCCCAACGTAAGTACCACAAGGCCCACCACAGGATCGCGGCAAGTTGCTTCAGAAGCGCATCGCGCGCCAGCACGTCCAGATCTGCTGTGACCTTCTGCCAGATTTGGGGGGATCTGCGGCTGCGGGATCCCCAAAACCATGGGTTTTGATACAAAATGGTCTGCACTTTGGATGATTTTTCTTTGTTTAGCTGCGGAATCCCTTATTTCGATGTGTTAGGTGTGGATTGTGTCAGAGAAACTTTGGAGGCAAACAGGAAGATCGTGTAGATAGTGACAGGCTGATTGCAAGAATGTGACAGGCAACGGAGTGATGAGTGATTTTTTAATCAACACGGCTATCTGGTGGGATCTCGACGAGTTTTGGATTGACGACACCGCAACAGATGACGTGGAAAACGATTACCAAATTCTATCAGATTCATATGGAAACAAATTCCAAAAACAGGGACAGTCCAATCTATGACTCCCAGTGATGTGATGTTCTTCCCACCAAACGTTCGTCGAGGTCCAAGCACCTCATCCACCAACAGAAGTTTGGCAGGTTTCAGCAGTTTCAGCACCAGCTGAACTCGTCCTGGACACACTGAATTTCAGCAAAAAATGTGGTGCTTGCCATGGTAACCTTAATAATACACCCAAACACCGACATATAGAAGGATGAATTACAGGTATGGTTAACCGCCAACATTTGTTGATTGTCCTGTGGTTCACCCCATTCAATACATTACTAGATACTATATTATATGATATTACATTTTATTGTAGTACATTATTGTACTATATCATATGATATTATACTATATATATATATATTACATTATATACTGTATTCTATTATACTGTATACTATACTATATTATATTATATTGTATTATATTATTTTGTATTATATTTTTTTATACTGTATTAATGTATATTGTATATCGCATATTGTACATTACATTGCATATTGTAATGGATATTATATTGTCTATCATATGATATTTTAGTATATAATATTATTTGTTGATTCATATGATGTTATATTGTATATTGTGTATTTATCGTATTGTGTTGTATTGTGTTATGCTATGTTGTGTTCTATCATGTTATATCATGTTATATAATGTTTATAATATTATGGTTTGTTATGTTATCTTGTGTTATGTGTTATACATTATTATCAAACTAGTTTGTATTATATTATATCACATGATGTTCTACTATATTAAAGATATTCGATTACATTGCAGTGCAGTACAGTACATTACAGCACACTACATGACATTATACTACATTATAGTATATTATGGTATTTTACATTATTTATATGTATATAGTATGTGTATATATATATGTGACCATATAGCTCACCCACCCCCACACACACACACACATATATATATATACATATATATATATATACACATTATAATATATGTATGTATATATATATATATATATATCATTATATCCCATTCTTTATAACAGGGTAACCCCCCCGAAGAAACATCGTCCACACGAGGCCGGTTTCTTTGTCACAACAAGTGTCGGAGTCCGCCATCCGACAGCAAGCCCAAACTCTTGGTGGGTTCTACACCCAACATCTGAACCTAGGATGGACGCATGTGTGTGACGATTGGATACGATTGGTTCAATGGTAAATCTTTACACCAGAAACCACTGGGCTTTACCATCGAATAGATTTATCATATATGCATATTTTTGGGGGGTCTGATAGTTGTTCCCATCATCCGATTCGTTTCAACATGTCATGGTCGCAAAAAACCAAGGGTCTCCAAAGGGTCAGTTTTTGGGCGGTTGATCCTTCCCAAGAATCGAATGTATGGTAAGGTCAGCCAATACTGTCACTATAACTGCTATAACTCACAGGGGTTCAGTGAACACATATGAACACATCCCCATTCTGTTGCTGAAAACCATCTTTGGCTGGCTGAGATTCCCATTTCCCATATTTGCTGGTCAAACCTCCACGTTTCGGGGGTTGAATCCTGTATGAAAAAAAGCCCTCCCAAATAGTTGGTCATTTTGCACCCGGCCCACCCTGGAAAAAATCCTCAAAAAACCACAAAGCAACATAAACCATCTACAAACCCTACAAATGATGGTTCAATCTTGTGCAATCTTGTTGAAATCCCCATGAAATCATCGGACATACCAACAGCTTCTTTTTGTGCCCAGGTACCAAGCGCAGCATCCGTTTCGCCAGCAGCATGGCATCAAAACCGTCTTGTTGCAGCTCTGCCAGCGCGGCATCTGCCAAGTCCTGTGCGTTTTGGGAATGGAAAATAGCTGGAAAATGATGGGTTAACCAATGTTAACCAATGTTAACCAGGGAAAATGGCTGGAAAATGGTTGAAAAATAGCTGGACAATGGGGAACAAAGCCACGGTGGAAAATTCTGGAAACATGTGGATCCCGAAACGGGAAGATGGTTGGTTGGTGCATGGTTGGAACATAGGAATGGGGAAGAACAAACACGACTTTTGAGGGACCTCTCAAAAGTGGAAAAGTACCATGGCCTTTCTCGGGACAATTTTGGGACAGTGAGATTTTGCAGCGTTGGTAAACCAAGAAATCGGGTTATGGGATGCAATCAATGAAATCCACCAATGGACCAATGGTTCTGGTTGGTGGTTTCAACTCACCCCAGTACCTGTCCCTTCAAAAGCAGCTGCTGCGGTTCCAAAAAGCGCAAAGCATTCTGAAGATTGGAAGTTGTAAGTGTTAAAAACTCAAAACATTGGTAAAAATGCCTCAGGTTGGATACCAAAACTCCTTGAAGAATGTGATTAAACGCTATTCAAAAAGTGAAAATGAGCTGACGCCACCAGTTCACGACTCTCCTTGAAGGTCAGTTGTCCACGCATCTGCGACACCTCACAAGCCAAGAAGAATGGGGATACACCGGTGATATCATGGAGATATCATGGGAATATCGGCAATATCACATGTTCGATATGATTTAAGCATATTTAAGCAGCCATCAGTAATTACATCATGGACCAAATATAGGCACATATATACCATACAGATCTATACAGTACATCTGCAATTGCAGATGCTACTGATCGAAACTCACCAGCAGTGCGCGCACAACAAACAATAGGTTCAACATGGTGATATTTCTGGGTTCACTCACTCAACCTGTCATTCCGTGAAATACTGGTTGGTTAAGAACGAGATTCCCACGACAATGGATTATGATAATCCCCAATACTGTATATTCAACCACCGAACGAATCATCAACCAACAGGGGTTTTGAACACCGCTCAATTGGCGATTCATCAAGCCATTTTGCCAAATGCCACCAAAAGGGGATGTTCAAACTAATTTACCAATTTCAAATTGCCTGATGTTTATACTTAAGTTCATAGGTTCTGTTAGATACGTTAATTTTTATAAATCCTTGGGATCAGTTGCCATTTCTTGGAAGTCAATGGATTTCGATTAATTTCCAGTGCGCCTGTCGTTTCCACTCGCTGCTGAGAATGCAAAGCTCCCGGTCAAGTGCGCGATCCTCACCAATGGAAGTTTTGGGGGCTAGGGGTACTATGGGGTGTTGTATTGTAAAGATATCATATAGATATTAGATACTGGTATAGTTTCTTGAAACAATACATTAATATAGACATACGTAGATGATATAGATGTATATATAGATGTGTATATATATATACTATATTATATCATATATAATCTATATGAACTATAAGCATACAGAATCATGTAGATGTATAGGGGTTCCAAGAACAAGAGCGGAAGGCCATCCTATGTTGATGGTCCTTAGACATTACAGTCATTACAGTCATCATCGCAACTGGGTGATGGAAGTGTAAAGATGGTGGTAGGGAACAGTGGTTGTAATATGTTGTAATACCCTCCGGTAATCAAGCATGGCTAGCTTGAAAAAACCCACAGTATTGATGATTGTCCCAGCTAGAAGCTCCATTTAGTTCGGGGATTTCCCAGCACCCCATCTGCCATCTTCAGCCCCATTCGTCTGTCCTGAAAGGGTTGATGTCCCAGAACCTCCAAGATCTTAGCCTTGGCCATTCGACGACCTGCAATGATGTTGAGCAACGTGGATTTGCCTCAAGGTCTTGGCACGGATACCATGGGCATCAAGGTGTGTGGAATTCGATCATGTTTAAATATCTTCACGGCTCGGTGGCTTTGTGTAAGAAACTATAAACAAACGGGATCCTGAAAGGTACAGAATTCAAGACAAGTCTTCCCAAGTGACTGCTTTTTGTCAGTACAGTACGAGGAGGCCTCTGTCAATTGATCTCGAGTTTGTACGAATAGATTTGACCATCCTCCCCTGAGTACTTAGAGGGAGCTGGCTGGCGCCTGAATGCCTTTGTCAACAAGACTTAAAATCTGCCGCAAGGGTGTGTTATGGGGCTCCCCCAAGATGCCCCTAATGGCGATTTTCATGGGGAAAATGATGATCAGCTAATGATCAACCATCATTTCATCATATTTCATCGGTGGATTTCTCATCATTTTCAGGTCCGGCCAAGGTGCCACTTCCGTTGAGACCCAACAGCAAGCAACGACAGCTGGCTGGCAGCGTGAGTTCATCCACCTGGGTGCCGCTTATCAGTTCGTCCACGATTCGTTGGTGACGTTTCCAATCTTTTGTGATTCAAATCCCGATGTTTTCAGAATATTATTTCATATGCTGAAAAAACATATATAAGAGAATTCCCAGCCGGATTTTCATCATCCGAAAAGATCCTCTTGAAATACAAATGGCCAGTTACTAACCCCCCTGTCTTCATCAAAATCAACCAAGGCCAGGTCATGCCACGCGCACAGCTCCTCTCAAGCCGTACTCAAAGTTCAGCTCGCAGATCTTCACCACGTCGCCGCGGACGTTGTTCGTGGCCGCGGGGTCCGCGGGGTCCGCGGGGTCCGCAGGGTGGCTGGGAACTGCAGACCTGTCCTTGGAAACTGCAGACCTGTCCCAAAATATGGAGGTTTTTACTACTACTACAACAACAACAACAACATCGACATGTGGAAATATCATGAAGCATACCACGTTTGTAGATGATTTACCGAAAGTGTTTTTTTTCATGCATGTTCCATCATTTTCCCAGTGTCAGGTTGGATTGCATCAGCTGTGCCCTGGGTGCATATTCAAAAACAAAAACCAAGACTCCAAGGGGGAACATGTTCCAAGAACCAAGGTCCCAAGGTTTCGAAAGATTCCATCCAGGTCTTGTTCATCAATCCAAACAAGTTTCCAAGGATTCATTTGGGGCTACCGAGCTTAAGATGCTTAAGCCAATGAATCCATTGAATGAAATCCAAGATGTTCATTTTCCCCACGAGCCATCGGGATGTTCACCACGTTTTCGGCTCCCTGCCACCACTCTGAGCCATCCCAAAAAAAAAGGCTCTGCCGAAAGGGCCACCACCACTCGCTGGAAAATGTCTTGCCCTGGTTCCAGCGCATCCAACTGATGCTGCCCACCCTCCAAGCGCAACAAATGCGTGGCCCAACCTGTGAATTCAGTGGCCAGTTGCCAGGGGAGAAGGGACAACAACTGGATACCCCCAAAAAGATCATGTTTAAAAGATTACGTAGCAATATGTACTTTCCCAAGTCTTGACCCCATATCCATACAATTCCATACATTCCAATGTTTCATCGTAAAACCTTCCATTTTTGTTATAGCTAAGACCTCTATTTTGCGTGGTTGTAACCTAGTTCCGTGGCTCAATTCGTACTTAAGACTCTTTCCTTGGTCGAAATCTCCATCAATGTTGCTTTGAATTCTGGGTATGCAGGGCATATCAGTTTGTATCACGGTAGATTCCCATTTTTTCTGGAAGCAATTCACATCTTCGTGGTCCAACCTTCACATGCATCGAAGACATGGGTGACGTTCAGCACCGTGCAGCTTTCCGAGGCCAGGAAATCCAAGAGATCCTGACTTCAGCGTCATGGAACCGAACCAACGATCCACAAAGGTGGGCTGAGAAAATAGGATGTTCCAATATATATATATATATATATGGGTATGGATCAATACCTATTAATACCATTTTTAGGGGGATGAACATCAAAGTAGTTTGATGTTTTGGAAATCCTTTGTGGATCAAACCATTTGAGATAGCATGTTTCGAAAATAGGATTATATAATATTATATAAAGGAAAAAACACACCTGGTTTTGGACATGATTTTCCACTTGAAACATGTCAATTTCGAGGTTTTGCCTGTGGTTTGAAAAAGAAGCAATGAGAGGACATGCATGACGATTGATGATGATAACGGTCATCTTATGTCATCTTATGTCATCTCATGTCATCTTATGTCATCTCATGTCATCTTATGTCATCTTATGTCATCTTGCAGCTACATGCAGCTACTAGATACCTATTTGAGTTGCCCTGAGCCCTGGATAGCCCTGGCGGCCTGTCGCACGAGCATGTCCAGTTCCGCCGTGATCTCATCCAGCAGGACCTTAGGGCGCCACCAACGAAACCTGTTCATTGCTGGTACTGGCTCTAAACCCTTTGAAGAGGAATCAAAATACCCTCTGGTAATTTAACATATAGCTATTGAAATTTACCATTTATAGTGGATTTACCAATTGAAAATGGTGATTTTCCATAGTTATGTTAGCCACAGGGTAATGTTTCTTCACCTCGGATTGGTGGATTGGTTCAAGTGAAGATCTAGAAACATCATGAAACATCTGGAAAAAAAGACAGAAGGTTTCGCCTGGCTTCACTTCGTTTCTTTCCGGGCTCCTCCCAACTCTCCAAAAAACAGGTGCTGGCTGGGGCCTCTCCACTTAATTGAAGACCAGCTCACCAGCGTACCCTGGTGTTCACACCAAAATAGCGGACAATACTTGCTGGTGAAGTCCCATTTCCATGAGTGTTTCATATGTTTCATTCTTGACGGATAAATCCCCCCTTTGGTTTCTCAATTTTTGATGCATCCCAAGTTCCCCTCTGGCAATCCCAAGAATCTCAATGGTTCTTGGTGAACATCCCCAGATACTGGCAATTTAACATCGCCATTGAAAATCACCATGTTTTTTTTGAGCATTGGAACATTCTTATCTGTAGAATGGGGCAATGTTTATCCATGTTTATCCATGTTCCATAGCTATGTGTTTTTTTGGAGGTAAATCCCTGCCGAACTCCGGCGACCACGTGACCACCTGCTTGGGTTCCCTCAGTCGACGTACCAGCTCCACCCGACAGCGCTGCCCGTCGCTGAGATGGCCCAAATAGCTGGACCAAAAGCTCTGCACGTCCAGCACCTGGTCAGCTGGACCACCAGAGGTATCAGAAACCCCAAAGAAAACAACACAAGTGGGGAAGATCAAGCAATTCTACTTGGGCACATCATGCAATTATACTTTTTGGCACATCATGAATTGGCCGGTGATTTGTGGCAATAAGGAGGCTGGTTGAGATGTGTGAGATTCCCCTGACATTGATCCGGTGTCACATGGGATGGTCAAAAAACCACATCGATATCAATCGCCCAAATCGACATGTTCCTGCGGTTCTATCCTAATTTTTTGCCACTACATCCTCAGGTTTGCTGGCTATCTCAGGTAATAGTTCCATTATAGTTGCTGGTCATGTCTCTGTTTGTACCGGCCATTGTTGGGTAAAGATCCCAAAACTTCTTCGGTACACCTTTTTGAACCCCACTTGCTGCTTTCCTCAAATTCCAATCCTCGCTGTTGATATCCCCTGTATGAGTCGCAACCCCGAAAAAATGGCCATTCTAAGACTGGACACCATAATTAACCATGGATTTTGGCGGGTTCAAAATTTGAGACAAACCCAATGAATAAATGAACTGATGTTTTCCCAGATTTCTCTGGTTTTTTTTGGCCTTCATCAAGCGCCCCAGGTAGCTGGTGGCATCTGGCAACTCTTCACCAAGTAATTCAAAGACCTGCAGAAGCAGAGCTGGCAGAAAGGATGGCAACCACAACCGATCTTCACTTTTGGAATGAATATCAGCCATAAAATGGTAAGAAATCGTTGGAAGTGTGGGGCCAGCAACCAAAATCCATCTCCAGCTGGATTTGTCAAGAAAAGGGGGCGCCCTTAAAATGCAACAGCTAATCATCATGTCCTATATTTTTTCTATTGAAGCTGCCCTGAATTGGGGATATCCTCAAGTTTTGAACGAACCCATGGCTGGGTTGGGCACGGTGCCTTCATCTGCGCCATCCTTTCTTCGATAGCAGGGTCAGCTCGCAATGGGGCGCCGCCACTGACCAGCACCACTTGCTGGCCGCTGCGGCCACGGAAAGGGTCCTTCGGATGCTTCAAACAACCATTGGTCAAGAGAAGGCTTCAGTGATTTATCCAACGATTGGCTGCAGAAATAACATGAAATAACTATAATCAACATTAATCAACTACATAATTCACATATATTCACATGTCATTGTCATCAAGATTTCATGAGATTTTCAACGTTTTATGACCTGTCTCCGCGGCGCCTCTCCGCAGATTTCCAGCGTCCCGGCAGGCGCCATCTTCTGCCCCGACAACAGCTGCAGCAGGGTAGACTTCCCTGCCCCATTGCGACCCACGCAGAGGCACCGCGCCCCAAAGGGCAAAGAGAAGCTGATGCCTCCGAGGTCACTTCCGAGGTCACAGGATCTTGGGGCAGGCTTGATCTTTTTGACTGGAAATGTGATGTAATATGATGTAATCAGCAACCCTAATAGGCCCTAAAGGACCTCAAAAAGTACATTCCCAGAAGGTTTGATAGCATGCCGAATGTCTACGCGCCGAGGTTTTATAGCATTGCCGAATTCTGACTGCCAAGGTGTTAGATAAAGATTACTATCCATGAGTCATCCCTGTAAAAAGCAGGTTTCCAACCTGAGAAGCTACTTCTTTTTCCTCCCCGAAATGCTGTGTAATCAGCAACTTAAGTGGGAACCACTCTCTTAAAATAGGTGCGCCCCAAGTTCTCATCCAAAATTATGGATTCTTGTTGGAGGGGAAAGCAATGGTAAGCAATCCACTTTCTTTCAATGCATTTCATTTGATACATATCCAAATGAGTCAACAAACAGGTCGCGACAAAAAAGATCGACCGCGCAGTTTTTGTGACACCTGGATGCCCATGTAGAACAGTGTTTTTAGCTGGTTGGGTTCAATCCTCATCGTTCTGTTGGTCATATCTCCGTGCGTCGGTCGCATGTTCGTTCATCTTCGTTCGTTATTATGTACCCCGGTATCCCCCATGTTCGTTGCTGCACCCCCCAATGTTTCTCTCTCATTTTCCCGTTGTCGTTTTTGCTTAACACCCCACTTGTTGGTGAAAAACTGGCCTAGCACCAGGAAGTGTTGTTTCAATGCCCCCATGCCTTCCAGTACGGGTTTGCCCCCAGGAAGCGGCGCAAAGGTCAAGGACGAAACTTTGATCGCCATGGCGTCGCAAAGGTGGTGCTGGCAGGGAGTAGCTGCAACCAAGCCATGCAACTCAACATGGGAAGTCCATGGAATTCGGGGAAGCGATGGGAAGCGCAAGGTTGCCGTGGCACGAAGTTTGGTTGGAGTATTTGGAACGCGTTATGAAACCGATGGTTGGTTCCTTCCCCATCTTGCTTCTAGTTTCCCTGTATATTATATATGTTTTTTGTAGGGTAGCCCCATGGAAGCTGACGCAACAGGAGTCTTGCTTCTATGCTCAAGCGGTAACTGTGATATGGCAGGGAGTTGCTTGGGGCAGCGATGAGCAAGGTGAGTTTGTGTCTGTATGTTCCACAAAAGGGCCGCTCCATGAAAATCGGTTCTTTCAGCAGGCAGGAAACTGATGGTTGGGATATCACCGTAGTATCACCAAGTTTTGGATACATTTTGGATCCCATCAAATTTTCTTGTCTTGAAAGAGGTTGCGAGTTTGGCAAACAGCCTAGGATAGCCTGGTTGCATAGCCACTCTTGACAGCACCTGGGCCAATTAAGAAGCACCACAGATCCTGGCCATATGTTTTTGTTGACACTTGAAAGTACCATATGCAAAATTATCCAGATATGTTTATAAACCATCCATCTTTTAAGTGAGTATGACCCAACCCAAAACGGCCTCTAGTATCTGGATTTGCCCAGAAATGGTGGTGGATACACTAATCTATAATGGAAATAGAAAATGGGGAAAACGATTTTCTAAACCTGAACTATCCCCCGTGAGTGTGGACAATATCCCCCCGGTGTTTGGACAAAGCCACACTAGGGATATTAACCAATCAACCTGGTTTTGTTTGTCGGATTTCACCATCAATTGGGATATGGAAATGGTCCATGATGTTCATTTCCCAGTGAAAAGAAGTGGTTGGCTGTTCCCAAAAATTCAAATATATTCAGATTCATATAGATTCATATATTATCATATATTTTTCTCTACTTCAAGCAGTTTTTGTTGGTGGTTCCACTGTTTTTGCTCCATCTACCATCTGGTTATTTAACATAAGCCATGGAAAATGTCCCATTTCTAATAGGTAAACCATCTATAAATGGACCATTTTCCATGGCTATGTTAAATAACCAGAGGGTAACTGGACGTCTTTTTTGGTTCCTCCAGTCGCGGAAGATGGGAAATCGCCACTGGCTCAGGCTGCAGGAGCCGGGCTGCTGGTCTCCTGGGGGTGGAGAAAAATGGCTGATCTTCAGATATATGTTGAACTATATACTATATGTTATTTTAGTTTCGTGATTTATATATGATACTGTATCATATCATATTATATATATAATATTACGCGCAAACACCCCGATTTGCCCACACCCCTCCTATGCTGTACACTTGGGGATATCAAACGTTAGACTTTACATTCATTTGGGAAGATCAACAAGGGTATCTAGGGAATATAAATTTCCCACCCCCGTTAAACTTCTACATTCATTGAAGATCTTCAATAATGGTTTAATTCTCCCACCCCCGTTAAACTTCTACATTCATTGAAGATCTTCAATAAGGGTTTAATTCTCCCACCTCCGTTAAACTTCTAAATTCATTGAAGATCTTCAAGAAGGGTGTAATTCTCCCACCCCCGTTAAACTTCTACATTCACTGAAGATCTTCAATAAGGGTTTAATTCTCCCTCCCCGGTTAAACTTCTACATTCACTGAAGATCTTCAATAAGGGTTTATTTCTCCCACCCCCGTTAAACTTCTACATTCATTGAAGATCTTCAATAAGGGTTTAATTTCTCCCACCCCCGTTAAACTTCTACATTCATTGAAGATCTTCAATAAGGGTTTAATTCTCCCACCCCAGTTAAACATCTACATTCATTGAAGATCTTCAATAAGGGTTTGATGATGATGATGATGATGATGATGATGTGTAAGAGACTCGCACAGGTCCCTATGCTGTACGTGCCGGTATACAACATGAAGTTAGCCATGATGCAAAAAAAACTCCCATTTTTACCACGTTTTGAGCACATACGAAGATGGCTGCCGACAAGCGCGGGCAAATCGAGGTGTTTGCCCGCATTATTATATTATATTATATTATATTATATATTATATTGTATTATATTATATTATATTATGTTTTATTATAGTATAGTATATTATAAATTATAGTATAGTATATTATAGTATATAATATAGTATAGTATATTCTATTATAGTATTGTATATTATAGTATGTAATATAGAATAGTATATAATATAGTGGTATATTATATTATATTATATTATATTATAATATAGTCATAATATAGTATATTATAATATAATATAGTCATAATATAGTATATTATAATATAATATAGTCATAATATAGTATATTATATTCTATGATATTGTTCTTTATTATATTATATTATATATCATATTATATATCATAGTTCTTTGGACCTGATGTATGTCTTTAAAAAACGGCTGGAGTCTCCCAGCCCACATCACTGGAGCCTCTTCTGCTTTGGCATTGCATTTCATCTGTTCGAAGTAGGCAAGGGTCCTGATCCGACAACCCAGTAGGTTCACCCAAAAAGACCAGGACAATTACAACCCAAACAGTGGAAAAAAAAACACCAAAAACACCAAACAAAAAACACAACAGTTGAGAACACCAGGGTTCATGGGGGTTTTGCCATCTTCAGAAACTCCAAAGCCAAAACAGCCGAAAACAGAGAAGCGAGTTGATGCTCGATTCCAGTGGTCAAATCATGAAATCCAAACGTCTGCTGTGGGCTCGATCTTCCAATCCTTGCTGAAATCTCTCACGAAGAGCTGTGAATTCAATCAGAAGAGCTGTGGTTTCAATAGATTAAAATACCCTTCTGGTTATTTAACATAGCCATGGAAAATGGTCCATTTCTAGTGAGTTTTCCCATTAAAAATGGTGGATCTTTCCATAGTTATGTTAGTTTACCAGAGGGTATCTTAAAATGACTTCAATGGCTGAAACCTTACCCATCAGTACCCATCAATGCCCATGGGCGTCCGCACTTGGCACGTCCAACTCCCTCTGCTGCACTGGGCAAAACGGAGCCGCGGCCAGGATCATGGGGGCAATGAAGGGGATATGATGTGAATGATGTATGTAAACATATATATATATATATATTACGACAATTATAGTAATATATGTATATATATATTACAATTATCGTAATATATATGGTCCCCCCCGGCGTCCGGCAACCCCCCTCCCAATGCTATCCCCCCCAGCCCCCACCAGCAATCACCCCCATGGGGGTGGCCAGCCGTCTACCACCATCCGTCAAGATCTCATATGCTATACTTGCTTGCTGGCCTCGTGCCACCTATGCACTACATAACAGGATGACTCCATGCAGTGTTCACTACTGCCTGTAATATGCCCATACAATCTATTTACAACGTATTCCTGCCCATAAAGTACCTTCATAGTAGCCATATACTTGCTACTATCAAGATCTCATGTGCTATACATACGTGCTAGCCACATACTACCTATACACTATCTACATGACACCTCTATAACACTCCACTCATCCCACAGGGGGAGGAGAGGTTGCAGGACTGAGCCATATATATATATGCATATATGTATATATCATGATGCCATGTAGAATTGAAGAAAATAGTCAATGCCGAATATCAAGAGGTCATTTTTTATTTGTTTTCTGGAGGTGTATAAGCGGTTTTATTGTATATATATATTATATTATATATATATACATATTATATTATGTATGTATATATATGTATATATATATTATTATGTATATATATTCTAGTGGTAGTACAATTGCACAAGTCTCATGATTTTCCCATGGATTTGTGTATTGTTTTGCTCTGAAAATGCCTCTGCTCAAAGAGAGTATATACCTTTTATTGCAATGAGTCCACCTCGAAAACGCTGGGAAAACCGTTGGAAAACATGGGAAAACCCATGGGATCATCCACAGATATCCCCACCCAACCTGAAGAGCATGTTGAGAGCAGCCTCAGGAGGCTGGGATCCAAATGGCATGCCACGAAATGCCACAAATATCCACAATATGAAAGACCATAGGGATCACATATATTTCTACCTGACAATTAAATAAGTGAGTTGCTTTAACCGGGAAAATTTTCACAATTTTTCACAAAACAAACCACCTGCCAGAAAAAAAATGTATTTTTTGGAACCACCTGCCGCGATGAAACTACCACTAACCCAGAGCTAACCCACGCCTCATTTCTGCCAGCTGTTTCGTGGTCGTCTAGCTTCTCCTGCTGCAGAAAGCAAGTCACATCACGTGTAAAATATGTATATAACATTAACCCAGCTTTGCAACCCAACAGCATACCTGAATCTTCCACCTACGTCTTTTTTCAGACCCTGTGCCAAAGTCCTGTTTTTTCAGTACCCAGAAAACTTTTCAGGACCTACTCTCAAA
>Ga0126342_10005042_pt1 | contig 22839 bp, 19 predicted proteins | sample Cyp1metagenome_FD_92528 | JGI IMG/M metagenome (GOLD analysis project Ga0126342, IMG submission 92528) | Coral microbial communities from Lord Howe Island, Old Settlement Bay, Australia - Cyphastrea 1 metagenome | ecosystem: Host-associated > Invertebrates > Cnidaria > Coral ...
AAATTAAGGGTTTAAATTTATTAATAGGATCCGCTTCGAAATCCAATTTTTGGCAATATTTTAACTGCGTTATAAAAAGAAATTGAACTGATTTTGAAATCGAACAAAAGAGTTTTTTTTTTTTTTAAATTAACGTTCTAAATTTATTAATAGGATCCGCTCCGACATCCAATTTTTGGCAATATTTTAATTGCGTTATAAAAAGGAAATTTGATTGATTTTAAAATCGAAAAAAACGTGTTTTTTTCTATTAAGGCTTTAAATTTATTATTAGGGTTCCCTAATATTAAATACCCCCCTAATAACAAAAACTACCTGAGGTGTTTATTATTTTTTTTGGAGGTTAATATTAGGGGGAAGGGATTATTTTTTTTGGGAATATCACAATCCTCGGGAAATCTCTGAACAACAGATCAAATTTCGAAGTTTTTGAGCTCAAAAATCTGCCCGGTGCAGCCACAGCGGCTTCCAAAATCGTGGAGGCATTTCAAACAATCGACCAACCTGAGCGGCGTCAGGTCGCGGTCTGCCAAGGAATTCGCCGCAGCGGTGTTTGCAACAGAAACTTCACAAACCAAAATGGTGGTTTCATATGGGTACTGGTTGGCGGTTTCAACCCCTCTGAAAAATATTAGTCAATTGGGATGATTATTCCCAATATACAGAAAATAAAAATGTTCCAAACCACCAATCAGGTTATAATGGGGATATGAATGGGATATAGCCTCTGGTGTCATCAAACGTGGGAAATCCCCAAACTAGCGAGGTCTGGTTCGCTGGGAATTCATCGAACTAAAGAAAGGGGGTTTACCGGCAGGTCACATTTCATTGCTGGAGGGCTGGAGGGTAACTAGACTTCCTTCAATTTCTGGAGACTCCAAAACGGAAAACAAGCTTGGTTGGTGGAAGACTTGTGACATGTTGACCTGACGGATCGTTGATTGCATGTCCAGAAACGCCCATGCTCTGAATAAACAAATTGCTGGTTCCATCCTATTCTCTCATGGGGACAACGAATTTTGGGTTAAAGCATCGTTTCCCAAATGTTTCTAGACCATCAAGTGAGGTAATCTGATAAGCCCAAAAACGACCCTGAAATTATTGATGGTTAGTACAACCAATTCCTGGTAAAATTGAAACACTCGTCAACGTCGCTACAAACCATCTCTAAATTGCCATTTAAACTATAGTGACGATTCGTGGAATTACCATATTATACATGACTATATCTTTGTTGAATTGTAAAAATCACCAAACCGAAATTAGATGGCTTAAGATGACGCACTCTACGAGCCATCATCTATAGTAATTATAGTGACATTGAATCGATATATTTCAGCTAGATTAAACATATAGTCTTGTCATGTTTTGTCCAACAGTAGGCTTCATACCCCAAACCCAGTGTCAAACCTAGTTTTCACCATCAAAATGCATGTGTCTAGATTCAAGGGTGTACTTCCTCATTGCTAAAATCCCTAGTCTTTCATGCTCAAATCTCCATTTCGAGTTGTAACTTTCACTGCTTCAATTTCCATCATCAAAATGGGCTTTCCGGCGACTCGGGAGCCACGCCCGCCTGATGAAACACCACATATCACTACTGTGGAATCCATGGGGTGTTTCATCTTGGATCCGTTTTATTGTGATTGGATACAGCTGATACTTATTATCATACAACGTGGGGCCCCCTTAAGGCCACGAAATCGCGACTGGTTGGGGTTCACATAACTCCAATTTCACTGTGGTTTATGGTACTTATACTTACGTTATAGTTAGTTGGGTTTATAAACCTATAACTGGGCCCCACATTGTACTTTTTGAAGCAAAAAAATACACGGTGAAAGACCCATGCAATGCAGCCACAGCCGCCGATTCTCATACGATTTCGACATAAAACTGGCCATGTAGGACGACATCGGGGCCACTGGCATACTGGAAATATTATCATGTAGCTGTTGGTTGGTTTTAATCATATTGTACATATATTTAGCTACATATTGTGCTGTCGTAACAATATACTTCTTCACTAGCCTGAACATAGCTCTTCTCATACGGCCATTTGGGAATAATTCATCTATGTAGTTCATCCAGATCTGTGAAAAATATACCTAAATCAACTAAGTAGATAGTAAGTTGCATAATTACTTTAGCATATAGCCTGTCTATTTAGTAAACCATATATGAACCTTCAAGTATACATCTAGTTGTGACCATCTCCTTGGGGGGTACAGTTCTAATGGTTATATTTCATCATAGTTCCAGGGCCCCATATCCCAACTTATGTAGGTTAGAATCCCAAAGTCGTAGCCATAAAGATAATCCCAACTGCACTTTCAAGTGCTACTATGATTGATGGGTAAATCCATATGTTTTTTAAATCTATAGATCATATGATGGAATCACAGTCTATATATGCCATCTAAAATTAAGTCTATGCTGGTTGGTGGTTTCAACCCCTCTGAAAAATATGAAAGTCACTTGGGACCATTATTCCCATATATATGGAAAAATAAAAATGTTCCAAACCACCAACCAGCAATTTTTTGTTCCCATCGATGACCTCCTGTCCCATCTGTTGCACTTTGGCCTCGGCTGCATCGGCGATGGGGAGATTAACAAGCAACAACATCAACAAATAAACAAGAAATTGCTGGATCTCTTCTGGAAATAATCCGGGATAGTATATCTTAGACTCAGACTACAAATATATCGTTTTTTTTTTTCCTGTGGTTTATTTTCATGATTGACACTCCATCAGTGGACACTGCTCAGTATGGATACTGGATCCATTGAGGTGACCATCAGTCCTGACGACCAGGTGATTGGTTGGCTGATCGTCAGCATATATTGAAAAAAATCCTTTCTGATATAGAAAAGAGGATATTTTTTTTTGCAAAGAAAGGATGATAGTAATCCTATATCAAATAATAAAATCCTTTCTGTATAATATAATATAGAAAGAGGATATTAGATGATGGGATATACTTACTATACAAACAGGATGTTTGATGATGGGTATACACTTAGGATATTTGATGATGGAGGAAACCAACTGCTGAAGATTTTTTTTTAGAGATCAAAGAAACCATTCGATCCACCAAATGGCTAGTCATTGTTGGCATTAAATCACTATGAAACCATCCAGTTTTCAGCACCAGTTCCCTGCCCAATTGATACCACGATTTGATGCGATTTCGGGAAAATGCGACTGAAACCAGGGGATTTTCGACCGTCAAAATCGCAGCTTTTGACCACCAGTAGAGCAAGTTTCCACTATGTTGGCTGCATCCCTCTCATTTTACCACCAGAATTTGTTGCTTATATTCCATTCGTGCATGGTGCTCTAGTATATGTTCCTGTAGCACGGATTCCTACAAAAAAACGACACAATCAATCATATTACGTGCCCCAATCCTCAATCATCCATGATTGTTTGCGATCTCCATACTCCTTTGTTGGTTGTATCCTTCATATTCCCCTGGAAAATGGCTGAGCTTGGATTCCCTGCAGTCCTTCACGGCGAGTTTACTGAACTTCAACTAATCCATGGTTCATGAAAATCTCCCAATTCCGCTATCTCCATGGATTCTATCCCATTCTCCCATGCTAAAAAGGGTCTACCCAAACAAAAAAAAACTTAAAACATAATCTTTTCCCAGCAAAATGACTAGAAATCCAGGTAACCAACCCATTTCCGGAGCAACCCATTTTGCTTCATTTCCGGCCCCACGTCCGACCCTCGCAGCCCAGCAACCAAGCTGAGAACAAAGGTGGCGGTGAAGGGTGGCAACTCGTTTTCTTCTCCCGTGCTGCCTACTTGGGTGACTTGGAATGGGATACCTCTAACTGGGCAACGGGGATTTAGGCAAGAGCAATGGGGTTATAAAACCAAACATATTTTAGATGACGCTGGAACATACATATGGATCGATATAGATATGTACATACAACGATATATAATGTATCTTATATGTATGTATCTTATATGTACTGTATACATGACTAAATTTAACACGAAATGCCACAATCTATCCCGACCAGAAATGGATCCTGCTGTCCTGCCGGGCGGTACCCGACCCCTCTTCGTTTCTCATCATTTTCCCTATAGAATTGGCATCAACTAACTAGCTTTGAGTGGGGTGTAGGTGGCCCTTCCGCGGCAATTTGCCGCTCTGCCTGAACCCAGTGTAACAGACCCCAGTGTCAACCACATGTGGTAGGGACGCCTTCAGCTTCCCGCTCTCCACCACGGACGCAAATGCCTCACGGATTTGTTCATGGAACCGTTTTGTGTCAGTTCAGCTGTGCCTCCTCCAGCTGCCCTGACAATTCCAAGGCTGCCATGCCAATTCCATGGAACGCTGTGAAAGCGCACCGCTCCCGCAAGGCTGGAAGAACCATTTGCCAAAGTTGTGGATGAAAGAGCGAGCATCCGTTGAAGAAGCAACCAGGCATTCAGCAATGTCTGGCAACCCTCACGGAGAGGATCAGAAATCGCCTCATCTTCCGCAGTGGCCATGCTGCAGCAGTCAAAACTCTGCACTTTTTCGCCCCTTGACGAAAAGTTGCTGCAAAGAGCACTGTCATACAAGTGATGGCTACCACACAGTTGCCACACAGGAGTGACCATCTTGCCTCAAGTCCAGCAGCTGCCCCAGACTTATTGCTTTCTGTCTCCTGCGCTGCTCACGTATGCTCCACTTTCACACCCAATGTCTGACCTGAACAAACAAAGTTTGTGGCTGGACCCCAATTTACCTCAGCCAAAAATACCACCAGCAACAAATGGGACCTGCGAATGAACAAATCCACCATCAAACCAGGATGTGTGAAGGCGTGCTGATTATTGCCACCTCGTAGACAACAAGTTCACATTTTTTTGCGAGTGAACCCCTCGTTCCTTCTGATCATTAGAAACAATACACGGGGCCACAAACTGTTGCTGGTTGCACCTCATTCATCGCACAGGAAAAAACATACTGGATCATATCCCATTATCTATTATCAGTTTCTTTAGATAGCGAATTTTCAATCACCAATATGAATGATATATTACCCGTATAAACTATCAGCAAATGTATTGTTGGTAATTAGAGCCCATATGCAAATATACGTATGTATTCCACCCCATTGGAAGGTTGTCATATAAACCCACGTGATTCCTCATTATCTGTTACTTTAAAACAAACAATATTTATGATTAGCATCCCATGTATGTATATCTAGACCAACACGGTATAATTTTAGTGTATCGCATCTAGAATGTAAACTGAGAAAATGCCTTTGTAAACATACAGTGCAAATGTAATTAGACATGTATGTTAATCTATCCCGTATACCCTCTGGTAATTAATCACACATGGCAATTGAATATCCCCAATAAATGGGCTTCTTAATGGGCAACTTATCCAACCAAATGGGATAAGTTCCATTGTTAGGTTTGATCACCGGAGGGTATATCCCACTATATCCCATATTTCCCTTACAGATTCATTATATCACCATAAAATAGGTGGCTTATACTATAAGTATCCTATGAGTTCAACCTACCATTCATATCCTACTAGTCAAACCCATGTTTACATGGGAAAATCCCATTCACACACGGGGATTTCTCCCCCAAAAAAGGCTACCTCCAAGGTGTCTATTAGTTAAACCTAGCATACATATTGAACCATAGATGGTTATATCCTATCACTTATCCTTTTGATGAGTGAAAATAGGTGGCTTAGACCACAAATATCCCATTATTGGTTGATCCCCCATGTTCACTGCATCACCTGCCCGCATGATTTCACCTTCTGCTGCATCTTCCAAGGCTTCACGAAGCCTCGCAAGAAGATCTACCCGGTGTCATTACACATTGCTGGGGATCTCCAATAAGGATCCGTGGTTTTTCATAGGAAATGCAAGGGGCACTCTAGATTTAATGGGATTCCATGGGATTTTTTTTTCACAAGAATCACACATGGCAAGCTGGGAAATCCAAAAAAATAGAGGTTTGTAATAGTATATAGCCAGAAAACCATCGAACTAAATGGAACATACTCATCGAAATAAAAATGCCAAGCTGGGCAATCCCGAATTAAATGGAGGTTATAGCTGGCAAAAACAAATATAAACATGGTTATCATTGTTTTCTAATGTTTACTACTTTTACGTTATACATATTGTTTAGCATATAACATAGTAACAATACCATCTGCTGTCAAAAAACATCAAAAACGCAGCATAATCTATGAACATAAGAATCAAGATAATCATGAAAACCATCATCACTGTGAAACATCACAAAAATAATCTGGGCAAAGTATAACAATTTACTACGAATTTACTATTACCCTGAATAGTTCGGGCATTTTGGGATAGTTACCCCAATCCAATTCCCATCATTCTAGTCACGTCGCGACTCGAAGTCGTCATCATTTCGCCAGAATCCATGGAAATCATCATGAAATAACACAGCCGTACCCATAGTAAGCATAGTAAGCAAGAACATCACCACCATCACCATCAATCTGGGTAAGTTTTCCAACCCACCAAGCTGAAATTCATGGGGCCATAGGATGATATGATTCACCTGAAGAGTTGGGCATTGGAATTATACCTCCATATCACCATCTTTCACCATCATTCCAGTGAGGAAACGCAGTTTTCGGTCCTTCGAATTCAGCTCCAGGCCTCAGCCACGGCAAGGGCAGCTCTTGAGCGAAGTGCCCATTGGGCGCTAAGGCCACAGTTGCCTCGAGACAACCAATGCAGCCCAGTGCAGCGGCCTTAACTGGCGTGGGGATAAGTAGATAGTGGATCATTCGAATATACCATCCTATAGCATCGAAAGATTTAGTAGGAAAGATTGGATGATGATTTATTGCTAAGAACGGACATTAAGCATCGAATATAGGCTGATGGAGTGTTAGCATTAGATGTGTTCACATATTTTCCCATGTAACATTGGCATTATTGTAGTAGGCAACTGACTTTCTATAATATACCCAGATGGGGATTTATCAATTAGTGAACGAGTAAAAAAATGTGCGCGGTAGTACGACAAGTGGACCATCAGGGTAGGGGTCATGCACACCTTGGTGGCGATCTGAATCTACGGCAGCAATCCACAGATTTGCACTGGGCTTTGCAGCATGCAAGAGCCTAAGAGCATCTAAGAGCAATCGATTTTGGTCATCTTGTCAATGGCCATCCAACAGGAACCGATTGATTGGAGGTACCGATTCCATATATTTTTGGCCTATTTTTTAGGCCTAAATTTCAGGGAATATCCCCACAAAATATGGCCAAACATATGGTACTAACGTACCTCCATGTATTGGATCCTGGAATTCGCATTGTTCTTGCGTAGTAATCCCTGGAGGCGATCGTTGGGTTTGTGACACTGTGGGACACTGCACACAGCGACGTCTGGATGCTGGCTGAGTACGGATGCTCATTTCGTTGAAGAGGACTCAGCCATGCGTCACGTCAGCAACAACGCAACGCAACTGCTAACTCTGCAACCTTCAGCCCTCCAATCCAATAGGTTAAACCATTGGTCTTCTGAAAAAAAGGACAATCTTAAGATACTCTTGGGGGTTTAAGATCTTCCTTCTGTTTCCTCCATTCAGCATCACCTTCTGGAGGGGTTAAACCCACCTTTTAAAGCCAATTTCACCACGCAAAAACATGGGGTTTGACACCCGAATGGACAAACCACATGGACATAGGAACACTTGGATCAATTTCACCACCAAATATCAACTTAAATGGTGTTTGACTGTTTGACACCCTTTTAAACATAACACTAATAAAACATGGTCAAACTATGCACGCTTAGACCCCTGGACTAGACCCAAGGGGTCAACACATACTCCATCCCTGGCCATGGCCATCGCCTCACGATCAATGGCTTCACGTAACTCAGCAATGCCAGTGCCTTGTGAGGCCATTGGGGAAATCCCATGGGTTTCCCTCACCCAAAAAAGGCCTGCGGCCGCGCCTGAGCGATTGTCAACAGGGAAGAAGCACTTGCCCGCTTGACTGTTGACTACTACCTGAAGGGCGGCTGAAGCGTAATGAAACACGGACATGTCAGAGTGGGACAAACATATGCCATCTTTGACATGGTTCCGCCAGTTTCAGCGAAAACAACAGGACCATGGCAATCATGGGATCAAAGGTTCGTCAGGAGCTATCTCATGATATGATCAATCATCTTTACCTTTTGGATGTGCACATCTCAAACTGAAGTCCGGCTGGTTGTTTCAACCCCTCTGAAAAATATGATAGTGAGTTGGGATCATTATTCCCAATATATGGAAAGTCATAAAATTCATGTTCCAAACCACCAACCAGAAGTCCTATTCCTCTTCCCAACTCGGTGTACTCCCTGGGTGGTACCAATTTCCAGCCGTTTCAACCAGCCCCGGGACATCCTTTGGCCGAACCTGTCGCTCCAGACCTGGAACTTTCTCCATCAGGCTGACCTTGGGGCGAGTGGCTAAGTAACTGGGGCTCCCAGCTCGCTGGATGGTTGATTTCATAGAACATCCTATGGGTAAAAATGGATGACTGGGGGTAGCCCTATGACTTAGGAAACCTCCAAATCAGTTTGGATCTATGTCTATCTATCTGCTATCCCTCTACTTGTTGGCTTAGATTTGTATGTTGATGGGTATAATTTGTATGTAATAGATCCCGCAGCCTGATTCCTCGGGCCAATTTTGATAGTTTTTCCAACATTGGCCATTCATGGTGTGGTGGGTTTTGAGGTGGCCAAAGATTCTCCAAACTCTGCAAAAGAAGAAACCGCACAACAATATTAGCATATTTTGTTCGTGTTGGCGCCACGGACGTGACTTTTGCGCTGCGAGTCCTGTCGATCTTTGGGCAGCTCGCAGGGTGCCGCAAAGGACCTGAGTCTCTGGATGACGATCACCGGATACCCAAAGCCAACAGCTACAGTTCCCAACACCAACGTTTGGGGGTAAACTTGATAAAGAGAGAAAAGTAGCAATTTCCAGAAATTTACCATCCTCGTGGCAATAAGATGTATCTATAATATTCTATAGGTTAGAGCAACCCTGCCACTGGTTTCTTTACTTTGGGGCACCTGCATTCTTTAATGGACATATCCGCATCCTGGGTTTCTGCAGGAAAACCATGACAAACATCAAGGTAGACTTGTGAACCCCCTCCGCATCCTGTTGAAGTCGCTTCAAGAAGTACACCAAAGTGACAGAAAACACCTCCAAACCGTTGAGTCAAATCCCATGAGCATGCTTAAAAAGAGCTGAGAAAAATAATCCATAAATGTCATAAATGGTGGATTTTGCAGCACACCATATTTGATTATTTACTTACCCCCCACACATGTTCCACCTTTTCCAGGTGGACAAAAAATCTGCTGCCCATGCGGCATCAACACCAGGAGTTGGTGAGACACACCGCGAAGATCCCGAGCAAGGCGGAGATCAGAAGCAGATACTTGGCGCCGAACCGGACAGTTTGCCATGGAAAATCACCATGCTATTAACAGGTAAAGCATCTATTTGTATGGGCCATCTATACCATGGCTATGTTAAATAGCCAGAGGGTATTTGTGTTCTGGTTACTTTGATCATAAAATTCAAGAGGTTTTCTTGTTAAACAATATTAGAACACCCGTGGCACCATTGATCCTTTTTGGGTGTGGCTTGGTTCGGAAGCTGGCGCTAAATGGTCGACCTGACAGGAGTGTCCTAAGCCTAGCATCAAAAAACTTGAAAAATCAAGTCCTTGCCGGTTTCATACCATGGAAAATGATCGTCGATGATGATTTGAATACTAAAGAGGCTGCTTGGATTTTCTCCGTAGAGCTAAATGACCAGAGGTCAGTTCAACCATAGATTTATAGACGATTATAGATGGCGATAGATCTCATATGATTCCCATTCATATATCCCATTGAAATACGACAGGATGGTGCCCCCCAGTTATAAGTTGGTTTATAAACCCCATTAACTATAGTGCTATAGTTATATCTACCATAAACCAGAGTAATCCAGCCACTTTTTTCAGGCAACCGAACGCGAGCTCGACTGGGGGTCCCGGGTCCCGAGGGCCGCATCCCGTATGGATTTTACTTTTGCTACGAACCAGCGCCGTTTGCGCGCCGAGACTCTAAACACTTCATGGTTTGGCGGACGATGCAACGTCCCAAGATGCCACAGTGGTGATCAAAGTGCACCACGCAGCGTTGACAAATGGAGCAGTGATGACCTGGGCCATCCATCGGAGGAGCCCCAAAATATGGTGATTTTTGGGAAGATCATGGGATATGTTGGGATATTTATTCGGATATGTAATACAAGAATGTGATTCTTGGATGTATCTGGAAATAGTGACCCAACCATGGCTAAATTAGTTGGGAACATGATGATTTACCGAGGGATTTACCACTTTTTTCAGACAACCCCAGGTCAATTTTGGGAATGAACATCATGAACATCCTCCAATAAAGTATGGCAATTTTGAGGAAGCTCATCATCTGGGGTCATCTGGGATTATTTCCATACCAGCATACCAGGCATGATCTGAAACTACCACAGCAATCCAACTGAATGCGATATACACCCCCCATGAAGGATCAAAGATCAACATAGAATCAACAGATGATTCATTGTTAATTGTGTGAAAGGAGGGCCCCAGTCGACAGTCGGCCAAAACAGAGCCAAAATGAGGGCTGGTTAGCTCCCCTGGTTGAACTTCTATTGGTTATGTATCAATTATATACCACAAAATCGCCCAAAAAAGCGATCAAAGTCTCTGTTGGACTGGCTGGAAACCTCAGAAGAATAGCCATATCCCAATGAATCGCAGATTTTTTTCCCGGAGCGACCTTCCAAGTCCCGCCAGAGCAAGCATCGCACGCAGAAACTCCTGCGTTTTTGTTGCAATGGTGATACCAGACTACGAGTATCTACGAGTTGTGGGGAAATCTCAAGCACCAAACAGTGACATGGGGGGGATTCTTCAGCCATCAGCCAATGAAAATCAAGAGGGGTAGCCACATCATCAAAGAGAGGAATTTCTTAGATCTTCAGAACCGAGCTGGTGCCCAAATGGTCGATTTATGGATGTTGATTCCAGGATTCCAATAGGTCAGTTTTGGGCGCATCCCCATAGGAATCTTCATTCAGAAAACCATCGGTCTGACCTTTCGGCGAAACATCAAAAAAACGGGTGGACCTGAAAACTAAAATAGGCGAAGATAGTGAACATGATGTTCTTTTCAAGCTGCCTAGGAATTTTTGACCCATTCCCGTTCAATGTGCTTCTCTATAATTAGAATGATTGTTGATGAAATCCCACGTATATATATATATGTATGTATGAATATGCATAGATATATAGCTCAGCAAAGAAACATCTCAAAACGGGGATTGGTAACTTCCGTATGCTTGGTCGATGCCGGTTTTTTCTCCCCACATTGCCATCAAATAAACTCGGGAACATCGATGGAATCGACCACTGGATCTCGGGAGGTTCCCCATCAATAGTTAGATCCCCATATTTCGACCACTAGATCGACCGGGCAAAATCCCATGAATATCCCATCTGGTTGGTGGTATACCTACCCATCTGAAAAAATATTAGTCAATGGGAAGGATGGAAAAAAAAAATGTTCCAAACCACCAACCAGCCATGATATCACCATTCTTGTCGCTTCAATCACAATAACATTCCCATTAGATTCATTAGATTCCAGCAATTATTAGATACCTTAAGATCACCATGAAATACCCACCAACATCTGGTAATGATCACCATTAATGGTAATATTAAGATATCTAAAATTATACTCCATGATATCACCATTAAATCTCTGGAGTTTTGGGGCTTTCCAAGTTGCCCACTTCGCCCACTTCGCCCATTTCGACATGGCCAACCATCGACCCCGTCCCGAGCTTTGCATAGCCCACGGGGTGCTGCACGTTGCGCGCATGCGTCGCTTCGCAAGCTCCAGTGCCCAACAGGCGCAGCGCTACCTCCAACGGAAGAAGAGGTGAAGATGATGATTTTATGGTGATTTTATAGTGATTTCAATAACAAGAATGGTGATATCATGTGAATATCAGTGGGTTTATAATGATTTAATGTGGTGAAATATGGGGGTTCCCCAACCATTTTGAATGGGACCATCATGGGAATGAATCATGGACCAATATCATAATAGGACCAATGTATGGTGAAATAATGGGAAACTAAATGAACCTACTAGGGGTGAAACAATGCAATGATGTTGGTGATAAATGGGAATATCATTGGATAATAACTCATGGGGATAATCTGTAACCGTTTTATTATGATATGATGGGAATATCATGGGAATATCATGGGATATACAACCAACACTAGCCACTTGAGTTGGTTCAACAGTGGGTGCATAGCTGCATAGCCCTCAAATCAACGCTATTTTGATAGGACAGATTGAAACATGATCATCTTTCTTGGAATGGGGAAGTAATGTCCCAATATTTTGAAAGCGAAGCCGATTTGATGGTTTCTTCAGCGAATTCCATAGATATTCGCAACCATGGCCACGGTGGATTTCTCAGGTCAACAGCACTCGAAAATAGCTTCAGCAACCACTTACTTGGTTTAACTGCCACGAACCAACTGGCCATGAACGAGACTCATCAGCGCATGGTTTACATTAGGACCTCCCAATCTGTCAATTTCTTGATATTGTGGTGGTTGTCTACTCAAACTTCCATTTCACCGCTAGGCAACATTTGGTATGTGCCCAAAAAAATGGAAAAGAACACATGTACCCCAATAGTATAGTATAACTCGCAATAACTCGCACCTTTATCTTCCAGTAACATTACATAGAAATCCTACCAAATCATGAGAAAATGGTACAAACTCCTCTTGTTGGTGCTTAACATTGCATCAACCGTGCACCTGTGCCGGGATGGGGTAACAGGTACTCTTCGAGCGCTTTACTTCACCACATCTGCCGGCCAAATGTTGATATGTTGGGTGAAAATGAGCTTTGAAACATCAAAGCATGGAATTCTTGGGCGGCTTTTTTGGACAAACCTCTAAACAAATTGGAGATGGACACTGACACAGTGAAAGCTGAGACTGAAGGACGATGCGCGCCATATGGAGTTCATGGAGTCCATGGCCACGGTCCGGCCTTCCAAAGAGGATGATGGCTATACCTTGGGCTGTCAAGGGCCATTGGATTCTTCGGAACGGAACCCTGGAGGTTTCTGCTGGATACGAATAAAACGCGAATAGCTTTAGGGTAGTAAAAATGTAAAATGACAGTTTTCTGACTGTTTAGGGTTTACGAATAATCAAGTAAAATCATCTGATAAAATAAGATTAGTTGGATGGGCTTATCAACTCCAAAAACAGGGAGACACCACCTTGTAGGAATGGAAAACAGAAAAAATCGGCTTCACCATTTATGAAGATCACATATCAAACATATCAGGACAATAGGCGTAGTTTCAAGCCATTTAGCCATCATAAAATCCAAACAAACACTGTGCCTCCTAACCCCGGGTACAAACACATTTGTAGTCCCTGTGGCTTATGCCACATGGCTCCCAAAGTCATTGCGTTCGCGATCAAAGTATGGATGTGTCTCAAAGTGGGGGACTACTCCAGTCTACTCCTGGCCATTGGAAACTGCGGAGAAGTTTTCTGCATCTTACAAAGACGCATCCACATGACAAGCAACGCCACACCTTTTAGATATCGCAAGCTGTGGAATTGCCACGTGGCAACTTGATGCGAGCAGAGCCAGGAATTGAATGACCAGATCAGCTGAAGAACACCACCTAGCTGGGCAAAAAATGACCTAGAAGGGTTGATGGACATGGCTCACATGTTGGAATTCAGCTGTTTATATATATATATATATATACGTGCATGCATTGTCTACATCTAAATTTATATACTATGTTTTTTCCCAGTTTATGGATCATGGGAAGTATATACTATCCTACGGAATCCTACGGCAAAGCGGATCACTTTGGGTCAGTTTTTTCGTTGGCTTTGTTTCCTAAGGGATGCTCCCAAAGAAATTTCTTTCCGATTTAGTTATCCCATACATCTGAATGGGTTATAAATATATTAACCATCATTAATGTCAGCATATAAACCAGTTATAAATCAGTCATAAGTGAGTTACAAGTCAGTTATTCAGTTATAATGTCAAGCCTGGATTAATAACACTTAATAACCCCCAAACCGCTGTTTAATTGGGGGGATACCATTTATGTATAATATTGTGACTATTTGGAGGGTACCACCACAATTAATAAACAATGCTTTATTAATCCGGAGTTGACATTAACCACTATTCCTCATTATTAATAGTTATTAACCATCACTAACCACTATCATTAACCAATTATTGACCATGACCAATATGAAAAGCAGTATTCATCATTATTCTCAGCAGAATGGAACAACCATCATGAATTCATTAACCACTGTCAATCACTGGTAATGACTAACAGTTTGCTATTGAAAACACCCCATTGAAATAATTGATTTACCTATTCAAAATGGTGATGTTCTATAGCTTTTTGCACGTTTACCAGAGGGTAAACCTCCATTTTCCTATGGTTTTCCTATGGTTTTCCGAAAGAAGGTGGTCGTTTGACTTTCGAAACAATTCGTCCAGGACGCAGCGCGAACTTCCAGTGTTGCGGGGAGCCGATGTTTACGTGCACCTGGATGGCGTTCTGGCCAAAACCCACGAGGATGGCCAAAAGCTATAGTGATTCGACATGATGATGACTAAGTGACTATTGTTTAACAATAATCATTAAAAATCCATTATCAACATTCAATAATTAATATCACTTAATACTATGTTCAACAGCAAACAATTTTCTTCGACATGGTTCACTATTTAGATGTTCAGCATGATGGTTAAACACGATGATCAACGTAGACTGATTGGTTGGTTTATCAGCTCCACTACTAAAGGTGGTGGGGTAATGTTTGTTGGAGAACTATGGTTGATGAATGGTGGATATACCTATACTTACATTGTGGGTACTTACCAGTTTGCTATGGTATCGATGGCTAATATATAGATAATAACCAAAGCATCAAAATCTGTAAGGTCAACAGACAGAGAGATACCCAGAATATAGCGACAATCCTTAAGATCATCACCAACTAAGACTGCTTGAAGACCATTGGCATCAAAAGTAAATACCCCAGAATATCATAAGTACCTATAACATCCTATAACCATAGACATTATGTATCTTTTTTGGTTTCAACCTCTATAAACCAATGTTCACGTTAAACGTATAGCTGCGCCATCGAGGCCCAGATGCTGAGGAGACCAAACTGACAATCCTGAGTCGGATGATTTTTCGATGCAAGAAACCAGCATTTTCAGTGGGTATGTTCATATGGGGGTTTCCAGAAATGGGGGTACCCCAAGATGGTGAACATAATTATGAAATAATATTCATGACATTTAATGAAATTGTGATCATATGAATGAAAATCAACTATGTTCATATTTCCTGGTTGGTGGTTTTAACCATCTTGAAACATATTGTTAACCATCTTGAGACCAATATTAACCATTATTCATCATTAACTAAGCTGTTAAAAATGGTGATTTTCCATGGCTTTCATATTTCTATCCAGTACAAAAAAAACATCGGTTAATTACAGAAAAACAGCTGGTTCCATGACTTCCCCACGTTTGTTCGTTCGTTATTTTTCTACAGAACCAGTTCGTGAAATTGGAGTTATTCACCTAGCGATTTTTTGGTTTAAGGGGGCCCCACTAGTTGTATCATAGTTTCTATTAGCATCAAGTCACTGATCTAAAACCGATGAGTGAAAGCAGTGAGATTTATCGCCAAATCTCGTCGGCTTGAGGCCCAAAGTTCGGGATGAGTCGTCCGCCCTAAACATCTCGGGGCCCCACATCTGGGGTGTTGAAAGGTCCATCAGCACTGGCCACTGGCCGCATGTGAACATCAAATCAAACGGGTCTATCTTGAGACGCTTCCTCTTTACTCTTTAGCCATTCTAAGTGAATCACATCCTTGAAATTTAGTGACCAGCCATAGGCCCAATTTCCAACATAGTTTTCAAGGACTATCCTCGTTTCTGTTTTGGTGTAACTGAACAATCCAACCTTGACCAGTGTTATCCAAACAAATCTAGTTGGTCATTGAAAAATCAATCCTATTTTCTGGTTTGTCATCTTTTTGATCAGCTTTCAACCAGACAAACTTATCCTAATCTTTTTCATTCCGGCAGGAAACCACCCCCAAGACTTGCAAATGCAGGGGAGGAAAATAGAAGATATTTTTTAAAAAAGAAACTCCCCATTCTTGGTTGGGAAAGTGCTTGAAATCATATGAAAACAATTCCAGGGATCATTTGCTAAAAAATCGTGTGCCCTTCTCATCTACTCGTTAATCATCAGCTTCCCCATGAGAATAGCCATAAATCAGCACACCCAGATTGGATATGCAGTTGATCTCCCATTATATCCCCATTCATATCCCACTACGGATCATCCATACATGAACAAACTGCTTGGTCAGTAGGGGTTCCCAAAATGATTTAGGGTATATATATATAATTATAACATATATGTGTATATATGTATAATATATTAAAATACAAATATATACATATACAGATAACATGTCTATAAATATATCTACAATATATCTGTGATATATCTATATATAATATATACAATATGTCCATAATATATATATATATGTAGTACTTCCATAATATGTATATATATATATATATATTATTTCCACAATATATATATATCCCATAGATATCCCCATATCCCATCTCTCCTTAACCAAGACTCATAGCCACAAGGATTGTGAGCCCCGTGAAGGATTCTTGCCAGAACTTGGGGTCCCGGCGAGGCCTTGGCGGGATATAAGGAAGATCATCCCACTGAAGTCATTAATGGTATATTACACTTGGATTAAGCCTGGGAATGATGGAATCGCCTAGGGATTTACTCATTTATGGGTGAAAAAACTTTGGGATTTACTCATTTATGGTATTTTGGCCTAGGAATTGGGAATTGTTGCTTCATAATGATGAACCATGCTTAACAATGGTTAACCATATATACTTAGAACTCATTTAAGCGTCACGAAACACGGGTCTGTGGGGTTTGCAGATAGCCGGAGACTTGGAGGATCATTCGACTTTGTCGACGTGGTTAATGATAGTGATAGTGATTAATGGTGCTTTATGAATAGCTTCATAATGTCAGCCCTGGATTAATGTACCCCTAGGCTGTTTAATTGGGAGGGTACCATTTAAGTATCAAATAATGACTATTGGAGGAGTACCCCCCAAATTAATAAACCATGGTTTGTTAATCCGGGGTTGACATTAATGATGAATAATGGTTAATAAGCATAAGAACTCATCTATGAGATAAGCCTAGGAATTTAGGGGATACGTTACAGGGATTAATGATTGGCAAAAAAATACATTAATTAACCACTCACTCAATGAGATGATCCTCGTACTGTGGATGGTCAAGCCGTCCTGCGCCCGTTGGTGACTATTGGGATTCCTATGTTGTTATTGGTGGTTTATCATTGTTTTTCTTGATTGAACTAGTCATATTTGGGCGTATACCCAATTTTCAGACAAACCAAGTTTTGGTGAAATAACGTTGGGTTTGTCTAAAAATAGGGTAGCCCTAAATCTTCTGGTTCATCATATTATCACCATTATCCTATTGTATTTCATTATATCTTCAAAAAATGGTTGGTTTATCCATGGTATCATCATGAATCACTCCGGTCATAGGGCACACCCTTTTGCAACTACTGGAGGGACTTGGGACCTGGCTAGCTAGGGTTCTACGCCATTTATACATGGGATACCCTCTGATAATCTAACATAGCGAAAATGGCCCATTATAGTTGATTTACCTATTAAAACTGCTTGGTGGTTGAGCCACCCCTCTGAAAAATGAAGGAGTTCGTCAGTTGGGATGATGAAATTCCCAATTGAATGGAACAATAAAAATCATGTTCCAAACCACCAACCGAACCAGAAACCTGGTGATTTTCCAGTTCGCTATGTTAGTTTACCAGAGAGTACCCTCTGGCTATTTAACAGTTCGCCATGGAAAATGAACCATTTATAGATGATTTTCCCAGCTAGAAACCTCCATTTATAAGGGATTTTCCAGTTCGCTATGTTAAATAACCAGATGTTAAACCACGGATCCTTATAAAAATAGATGGTTTACCTATTAAACATGGTGATTTTCCATGGCAAACTGTTAAATAACCAGAGGGTCACTTTTTTTTGGGGGGGGGACTGAAGCGATCAGATCCTTCAGCGACGAGCGTCAGTGGTGGCAGGCCATGCAATGGTAAGAGCTGTTCCCAGGAATCCAGGTCCTGGCGAAGTACCCACGGCGAGTTAAAATGGCTTAGTGAACTACCCCCGTTTTTTGAGTGGATTAACCCCTACTTATCCCATGTAAATCACTGGGGTTATAACCCACTTACGATTCGTGGGATGAGCCACCAAGCAGGTTACCCGGCCTGGTAAACATACCAAAAACAATGGAAAACTCAGCATGCTATTCATGGGTAAATCAACTATTTCGACTGGGCCATTTTCAATAGCAAACTGTTTGTTTCCCAGAGGGTAAATGGAATATTCATGGGAATATCATGGGGGTACGGTAAATGACAATATATGGGAACATCCTAATATACATCAACACATGATTAGTGACATCCATTAGCATATTATATCTATATAGATATCTCAATGTTGCGTGATTCATATACGTGTATTATGATCATGTTATGTGTTTACTGGTCAAATGAATTAGACGCATATTACATATACATATACATATACATATACATATATATATATACATATTCCATTGATAGTATCACGGGAATATAAATATAAATATATATATATATATATATAATCTATGATAGGTAAAAAAAACGGGAATTTTTGATGTGCATATAAGACACATATGTATGGTGGCAAATAGAGTAATCCCATACCCCATGAGGAATATTGTGGACTATTAATGTACTCTCAGTGGAATATGGCTAGAAAAAAGCGGAATATTCTAATGGCATTATCAATATTGGACACTGGTCAACCTTGATCAGAATACTCATGGAATATCATAGGAATATCATTAAATTTTATGATAGTAGAAAAAGACCCTCTGGTAAACAGCCACATAACCATGGAAAATCACCAAAATCACAATTTTTTCATGGGAAAACTCACTATTTCTATGGTCATTTTCAATAGCTTTTTGTATGTCATTACCAGAGGGTACTCCACGTATAGCACGCTATACTTGGTGGCGAACTACCCACGAGCCATGGGTAGTTCGCCACGACTCGTAGCATGGTCCCAAAGATGCGATCTCATCCCTAAAAAACCAGCATGCGTACTCTGAAGGTATGAAACATATTACGGGGATGGGACTATTCATGGAATAGGGGAATACCCTCTGGTAAACGTTTACAAAAAGCTATTGAAAATTGCCATTTTTAGTGAGCTTTCCCGTGAAAAATGGTTGATTGCTGGTCAATATGGTGAAAGTGGAGATCAATTCCAACCGTTTCATGGTGGCACAATAGGATATAATGGGATTATACTGGCCTAAAATTGGATATAATCTAAGTGACGATATATGACAATATGATTCTTGGGTCTTTCTGAAAGTGGTCTATTTCCCACAAATTGTAACTGTAGTAAGGAAGCCATGATTCAAATGCACCTGGCCATAACAATCACTCCTACTTGGTGGCTCATCCCACGAATCGTAAGTGGGTTATAACCCCAGTTATAAATGGGATAAGTAGAGTTAATCCACTTATAATTGGGGTTATAACCCACTTACGAGCCGTGGGATGAGCCACCAAGTATAGACACATGATCAGAAAAATCGAGAAAAATCCAATGAAAAAGTATGAATTCAATGAATTCAATTGCCACGATTGCTGGCATCCAAAGAAATCTTTTCCCAACAAAGGATGCTGCATCATCCCAAACCAGGTTGCAACAGATTGCAGTTCAGCACATTTCTACAGAAAAATGGCCATGGCGTTTTTTGTGAACTAACTGGTTATTTCTATGGGATAATATATACATTCTATTTTGATGGGGTTTTGATGGGGTTTTGTTAGTACTTATAACTGGTATTTTGGGCCTTAACTGTAGCTGTTGAGATTAATGTATCCCTTGTGGCAAAAGATGAAGATGTCTTACACTAACATCACCAGTTGGCTTAGCCAAATATCCAATGCTTTTGTTTCTCTGGTTGCGTACATGCATGTGTGTATATACCTATATATATATATATGCATTATATAGCACATGTATGCGTTTTCCTTTCTGCGGAGTATTCACTGGTCAATCTCCCCATCTGTCTATCGACCTGCTTGGACCTGTGCTTTCCCTCCCGGTCCTCCACATCCGGCAACTGCTCGCTGTACTCAAACGGGTCCAGTTGACTGGTCGACAGGGAAAAACAAAAAAGGGATATGTGGGGAAACCAAGTCGATGGGTACCAAATAATGAGGATATTTCATGATCTGAACCACGAGTTAAAAGCTGAGGATCGAGATTAAAAAATGTATATGAAGTGCTAACACCCAGTGAATTGGTAGTTCAACATCGAAATATATTGGAATGCCATTATAATCAACAAAAAAGGGATAGACCAAGGAAGTGCAACGCTGCAAGGTGTCTTGAATGCTACATCTTTCAAACCGTTCCATCTTCCTTCACTGGTCGGCGATCACTCAGTGGATCACCCCATTGATAATCAGCAGTGATCAGAGATGAATTTACCATCTGGTTATGACTAACAGTTTGCCAAAATCACCATTTTCAAGTTCGGTAAACCATCTATTTCTATGGGCCATCTATACCATGGCTATGTTAAATAACCAGAGGGTAGTCTGAATTTCGAATGATGTCATAAAAAAAGACACTCGGAATTTCGCAGTTTGTTGCTACTGCTATGCCTTTTGTTTAAGACATATCTTGACGCAGAATGTAGATCCACAGATTTCTGGTGAACAACGGAAGAACAGAATCCGCACTTCTCGATTGATTCACCCAAGCAGCCATGGAAATGCAGCTTTCACAGCACTCTTTGAAGCAGTTGAAATCTGACTTTTCTAACGAATCAAAACTGTCATTTTTACCCTCCCAGAAAGTAACATGGATATGGATGATATGGGCAATCCACCATCGGCAGATGATTTTCTTTGGGAAACTGTAGTTTTTTAGTATTGTTTTCTACATCTTTCTGCATTTTTGCTGAATCCAAGTTATTGGTATTCTGGTATTCTGGTATTCAACCAATGGTTCTGGCGTAGCCAAATACGATTTTGAGAAACACCCATTAAAAATCATGTAAATACATGTAAATACCAATATACAGATATATACAGCAGCTCCATTACATGCCATGTAATCATGTAAATACCAACCAAAAACAGCAGCTATACCATCATTCTTACCACACACTTTGCCAGCGTTGCTGTACCGAATATATCTCCAGTTGACCCCGCCAACAACATAGTTAGTATTTTTTCCAAGTGGTGGTAGATTTACCATGGAAAATCACCATTTTTAAGTTCGGTAAACCATCTATTTCTATGGGCCATCTATACCATGGCGAACTGTTAGTCATAGCCAGAGGGTACCATAATTTTGACCCAGAATTGACCTGCCAACTTTTTCTGCCAAGCCTCCCGTAGTCTAACAGTTTGCGAACTTGAAAATGGTCCATAGAAATACTTGATTTACCCATTAAAAGTGGTGATTTTCCATAGTTCTGTCAGTTTGCCAAAGGGTAATTTTCCAATCAACACATACTTTGATCAAGTAGCGCCTCAAACGCCCTTCGGTGCTTGGATCGCTTGGATCAAGTAGCGGCGCGGACATCTGGGAAAATTCATGAAGCTGAGTATGGTTTGATCATATCATACGTTTACATTGAAAAACTAGTGGTTCAAACATATTTTCGATGGTTTGATTTACGGTTGATTGATATTTCCTCTTGATTTATTGACAACAGATCTATATCCGGATTTTCGTGTAAATCAGGATTTCATTCAATTGCTTTATCCTAAAATCATGAAGAAACATGCTGGTCGCTCAGTTGATTTCGTGGATTCAGTTGATTTGGTCCAGATTATCGAGTTCAAAGCATCCAAATGGCAAAATCAGGCAATCGATGCCAAATGAAAGATTTATGATGATTGTAATGAAAGATTTATAACCCAACTGGATTTATGATGATTGTCAATGTTTCTAGCTTTAGAATATGATGAACAATAATGAACATGATTTTTGGTGGCTTTAGGCCATGAAGAAACATACTTCAGATTGACTTCCTGTGCTTCCATGAGTTGGATGGCTGGATTTTTTCACAGGACCCATGGATGAAAGATGCAAAAACCTTGTACCTGCAGAGTCCAGCCATAAAATTTGAGCCAAGCTCAGCGCCCCAACGGGAAAAGGCGTCGAGAATGTCGCGTCGAGAGCATGAGTTCTTGGTCAACACGTCGTTGTTTCACGAAAAAACATATGATGGCATCGTGCTTTTCACATTCAATGAATCCTTATGGGTTCACCCAGTCACTGTTTCATACATCTCCTTGGCCGGAAAACAAAATTACTTTACTTCGTGTGATCCCCACCATGACATTTATACATTTTCTTACTGGCAAATCTTCTGGCATTCTATCTGACATATCTTCTGACATTCTATTTGACATTCTATCTGGCATA
>Ga0126342_10005043_pt1 | contig 22837 bp, 17 predicted proteins | sample Cyp1metagenome_FD_92528 | JGI IMG/M metagenome (GOLD analysis project Ga0126342, IMG submission 92528) | Coral microbial communities from Lord Howe Island, Old Settlement Bay, Australia - Cyphastrea 1 metagenome | ecosystem: Host-associated > Invertebrates > Cnidaria > Coral ...
AATACTTGAGATTAACCATCAATAATCTTCATAAACCATCAATAATCATCATAATACTTGAGATAAACCATGAATAATCTTCATAAACCATCAATCATCTTCATAATACTTGAGATAAACCATGAATAATCTTCATAAACCATCAATAATCTTCATAATACTTGAGATAAACCATCAATAATCTTCATAAACCATCAATAATCATCATAATACTTGAGATAAACCATCAATAATCATCATAAACCATAAAATATTAACTATGATATAAACTATAACTATTGATGGTTGATGATTATTGATGGATATTGATGGTTCATCATTATAAGCCATCATTGTTGTTTCCAGCATCTAATATTGTTTCAATGAAGTCTCCCAACTGGATCAAACTGGCACAACTGGATCAAACTGAGAGTGATGTTGAAGCCGTCCCCGTTGTGGTTTTTTGAAGCAGCGACTTGTCACTGGTCAAGCGAAGCTGGTCACATCCGACGAAACATCGCATGGCCAGGCCATTCTCTCAACATCTTCGGGATGGTTCCATAAATGGAGTTACCCCATAGCTGGATGGTTTATTTCATGGAAAATCCCAATGAAAAATGGATGATTTATATGGGGGTACCCCCAATGACTTAGGACACCTCCATATCTGGTTGGTGGTTTGGAACATGAATTTTATGACTTTCCATGTACTGGGAATGTCATCATCCCAACGGACTTTCACTCCATCATTTTTCAGAGGGGTAGGTCAACCACCAACCAGATTAATTATTAAAAATCATTAACCATATATTAACCATCATTAACCATCTTTTCCATCATTAACCATCTTTTCCATCTCATTTTCCAGATTTCCGGAACTTTCCCGGCCCCTCTCCAGGTCCAGCATATGCACTTCAGAGACGCGGGCCATGGTGCATGGCTTACAGCCATTGACCGCGTATTCGACGATGTTGGTGGTCTTGACCTCAACGCTGGAGCGGATAAAACACATCATGAACGAATATTCATGTCCGATGTTAGATGTTCTATAAATTTACGTGACATGATGAAGATGCATGAGAAGATTGGATTATATATATATACGTAAATACACATCACCGCTATGAATGTATGCACATGTTACCCACATTAGCAATTCCTATTTACACGTATTCTGCATATTCTGCTATTGGTTTCAGACCCAGTTCTGGGTCAACTCGGGTATTCCAAGCTCCAAAGTTTTTGAATGCGTATACCGCATTTTGAGACAGATATATATATATATATACATAATTATTGTTGGTCGAAGTCAGATACCCATAGTATACCTCATATTATCCCATATCATATCTCATATTATCCCATAGTATACTTCATAATATCCCATATTTTACCCCATATTGGATATGATCCTGTATCATATCATTCTTGCCCATATGATCCCATATTATACCCCATATTTTACCCTGGTTGGTGGTTTGGAACATTTTTATTTTTCCAGAAAAAATTGGATAATCCTTCCCATTGACTTATAATTTTCAAGATGGTTAAAACTACCAACCACTCATTCATTGGCTGTTTTTCTTCCCCCCAAGTGATCGCTTTCCCAAGGGCTGAAAAACCGCGTCCCAGGCCAAGTGGAGTCGCTTTGGGGCGGAAGGCGCGGCCCGAAGGTGGCGAATCGCGCCCCAAAAGTCAAACGTTGGTAAAGCCATCAAGATCCATTAATGTGCAGTATAATAGGATATATATATATATATATGATTGATATATATATATATATACGTATATATGTGATATATATATATGTGGTGTGTATATATATATACATAATTTGATAATATAGATCCACTCAGTATCATAGTATATTTATACATATTTCGATAGTATGGTTGTATCCCAAAGATTTAAGTCACATGTTAATACTTGTTAACACTATTATAGTTAACTTAAACTTAAACCCATAATAATATAGTTATATATTCTCCATAAACAATAATTAGCCCAAATTAAAGCATAAGTTAAAAGTCAACTTAGCGATCGGTTTGGGGCCGCACCTTGCAAACACCTTGGGCTTTTTTGAATAATGGACATATGAACCAACTATCAATGGATTCCTGATGATGTTGATGAATTTGATCTCAACCTCACGTCGATCTCAACCTCATTCGACCTATGGGAATTGGTTTGGGGCATCGATGAACCCCAAACGGCTGAACTCTTCAGGCGAACGTGCTTTCAGATTCGTGAATTACCCTAAATAATCCAAATGATGGTTATTGATGATTAGATGCAATCGTGGTTTCAACATGTAGTTATAGTGTAGATTCAATCATTAGGATGGGGTTGTAAGGGGATTCAACCATAATTTTCACGGGATTTAATCATCTGAGACTATGGCTATATAGTTGATAAATGACGATTGGCCATTTTGTTGGCGGGTGACCTACCCCATATAGATATATATATATATATATATTCCCTGGCGCGCTCCCCCTTGCGTCTGCCGGGGTCGGCGGATTTACATATACATATATTACATGTATATATAATACAGACTTATCTATATCTGGCGAATTATCTCCAACATCGACCAACCTGGATGGTCAGGGTCATCCTATAGGGTCATCCACCAAGCGGTAGAACTTTGATCCATAGCCATACTAAATAGCCGGTATAGACAGTATACAATATACATATATATATATATAAATATATTATATTATATATAAATATATACATATAGATATCGATACATGTGTCCGAACATGGTTATTTCAAATAGAGAAAGTGAGGTTTTATTCCATGATATTAGATATTCCATTGGATTCGTGTTTGTTCTTCTATGTTTCATCTTGTTTCCTAAATTTCCAGGTACCAAACCTATAGTCATTGGATTTGTTTACGGGAAAATTTACAGGAACCCACCATGATCTTCATGTTAAAAACCATGGTTTCCGGTTCAGATTTTCCCGACTAAACCAATCCTATGACTATAGACTTCCAATCTTACAAAAATATTATCCAAATCTTAGGATATCAGGCAGCCATATGTACCTATTATGTATATATCTACCATCTGGTACACTGTTACATAACTATGGAAAATCACCATTTTATAGTTGGGTACATCAACTATTTCTATGGCCATTTTCAATAGCAAACTGTTAAATTACCGGAGGGTAAATCATGGTACATCATCATATTCATTCTATATAAGTGGCATAAATGTGGCTTCCATAGCCATGTTAAATCACCAGAGGGTACCTAAAATGTCCATGTCCAACAAAAGGGGTACCAGCCATCAACCAGGTCGTGACACTGAGCATGTCTTGATGGCTGCGTTTGTGACCTCAGGCGGGCGGAGCGGGGGATGGAAGTTATTTAATTGGATTCCACAGAAGAGTGGAGGTACATATATATATATATATTTATATGTATTTGTATTATATTATATATATATATTAGGTAGATTCTATAACAGAGGCCTAGATGGCCCTAGTTAAGATATATATATATTTATATACATAATTATCATAGTTTTTTCCCCTCTCATGGTTTATATCTCCAGTCTTCTGTGAATATATGTATATGTATATGTATATGCATATGCATATGTATATGTATATGTTTGTATATGTATGTGTATATATATATAGAAAAACAAATATCTATCTATCAAAACATCCTGAAGTAGATAAAATAATTATATGTTTTTTCAAGCAAAATTCCTTTTTTGATGGTGATTTTTTGAAGTGTCAATGTTCTATCTACTCCATGACTATATATGGATACAGAGGGAGAGCCTGAAATGATGAGATGACTTGTGAACAATAAGGTGGCTATAATCTATGGCCAAGCAAATAGGGCTTGCCATGATATAGAACATCGCCTTTCTTGATGCCATGGGTCTGCAATGTTCGACCCTGGGAAGTACATATTGTTTATACTGTACGTATTTTTTCCATCATTCTGGAGTAGATAGAATATGGACTTTTCACCAAAATCCTCAACTCAGAATTGTTTTTTGAAAATTCCATCTTCTATCTACTTCAGGATGATTGTAGATATATATATATATTAATACATATATATATATATATATATTGTATATATTAATCTATGGACCAGACATTTGTGGTAATGCATCCCCTGCAGATATTGGAAAGTGTCACCACTTTCCAGGTCTTGGTGGCAGCAAACTCACCGCAGAGTCTGAGTCTGAGTGGTTGAGGCAGTGTGCAGTTGCGAAGTTTTGGATTTACGCTCCGGTAAACTGTTACATAACTATGGAAAATCACCATCGTCAATAGGTAAATCAACTATAAATGGGCCATGTTCAATAGCTATGTAACAAATTACCAGAGGGTATCATGGAACTTTAGAGCAATCGGCCTAGAGCGGCTGGTTTTTTTTTTTGTTTTGGATTTATTATGGTTTCATGGACATTGACCAGAACCCCCAGGAGAACATTGCGATTTCTTTCAGGGTCGTCCAGAATCCACTGGGATGAACGATCAAATCGACACCTCCGTTGTGCGAACTGCGAACGTTGGGTGTTTAGTATTGGATCTAAATATTTAATCTACTGTAATCCGATTGAGAAATATAACTAGTGGATTTAGTTGGATCTAAATTGTGGATTGATGAGAACTACCCACAAAATACCGAACTAGTGGATATAACTAGTGTATTTAGCTAGTGGATCTAAATATTTAGTGGGGCACACACAGATATTTAATCTACTGTAATCGGGGTCACATCGAGGCTGTCAGTTCGGCTGCCCACAGAGCAATTGGATGGTTATGGACCTGTGGCGCAGGGGGCTCAGGTCCAGTACTTCTTTGGAGGGTCCAAGAGGTTTTCGTTCGGTTTTATACATCTTCGTATAACATATGTTGCTATGTATATTATACAAATATATATATATATATATATATATATGTACATGTATCATATTGATTGGTTTGTTTGTTTGATTGATTGATTCATTCATTCATTCATTCATTCATTCATCCATTCATTCATTCATTCATTCATTCACTCTTTCATTGATTCACCCACTCTTTCATTCGTTCATTCATTCATTCCATTTCATTACAACTCATTGCATGTCATTTTCTTTCATTTCAGTTTCTTTCATTTCATTTCATTTTCGTTCATTTCATTTTATTTTCGTTCATTTCATTCATTCTTTCTTTCTTCCATCGTTTCATTTACTGTATTTCATTCATTTTATTTCATTTCATTTCATTCATTTCGTTTCATTCATTTCATTCTTTTCATTTCATTCAATTCATTTCATGTCATGTCATTTCATGTGTGCATTCATTTCATTCAATTCATGTCATGTCATTTCATTTCATGTCATGTCATTTTGTTCATTCATTTCATTTCATTTCATGTCATTTCATGTCATTTCATGTCATTTCATTTTGTTTCATTTTGTTTCATTTCAATTTTTCATTCATTTCATTTCATGTCATTTCATTTACTGATTGATTCATTGATTTATTGATTCATTGAATCATTGAATGATTAATTCATTGATTTATCGTTCTTATTTATTTGTATTCATTGTAATGATATGTTAATGCATATAGATAGGAAATATATCGCTGAATGCAAAGTACAGAAACCATGTTGGAAACAAAAATTGTTCGAGCTTCTGGCTTCATTCAGGCCGGCGGTCGCAAAGATTCCAGTGCAAGGTGCGTGATCAAATTGTCGGCTTTCTGGATGAATTGAAAGAGAGCCTGCTTGCCATCAAATCAATTGGACAATTATGGAGACATTAGGTTTTTACCCATTGGAAGTGTGTGTTTTTTTCCCCCCTGAAATTTTGAGACGAACCTACATTTTGGATCATTTTGGAGTAGAATCTCAAGTTGTGACCGTCTCCCAAGGCTGACTAATCTGCTCAGCTGGTCGAGAAATAACCCACATCTCCTAAGCAGACAGGGTTACAAACTGCGAAAAAACCGAGTTGGCTGTCTCGGATGGTTACTGGTGTTACGATGTGTCACGATATGACTAAAGTGGATGGTTTTTTTTTTGGCTCAGCGCATACCATAGGGTTTGTTACAGAGTGCAGCCTTCACGGGCAAAAGTGGCTTGAGTTTGTCTTCATTATTGGTGTTTTCCACTAATAGAAAATGACTAATGTGGATAAAACAATAGTAAACAATCCCCCAGTCATCACCATTTTTATAGGTGGTATGTTTACCATTCCCAAATGGGTGGTTTATGACATTGTTTTACCCACATTACTCACACTCGCATTGCGGCAGGCTCCTGTGAAAAGTTTCTGATATCAGTGATACCCTCCGGCAATCAAGCATGGCAATTGAAAATCCACCTAGATAAATTTCCCAGCTAAAACCCTCCATTTGCATCCATTCGTAGGGGATTTTGCTAGCAGCGTTTGATTACCGAACGGTATCTCAACCCTTTCGCCGGTCAAAATACCGTGCCAGCTGAAGTAAGGGGCAGGGTCACACCATTTTGGGTTTGGTAAATCCGAAACATTCCGAAACCATAATCCGGATCCTCCGGGACCAATGTCAGTTGTATGAGTTGTATCTTGAACATGGTTGGCAGCTGGCCGTATAAAAATCGTATTTGGGTGCATCCCACAGTTCCTGGATTCTGTCACTATCGCCACTATTGCCTATCGCTATTTTGTGATGGCCGATATACGAAATTGCACATTGTGTTTTTATGGGTCAGATCACGATTCTTTTGTGTTGAGAAACCCTTATTTTCAGTGCTTATAGGTACCCATTTCTGGTAACACACCTCTTGTTTTCGTTATTCAATCATGTTCAATCCTCCATTTAAGACTCCAACCATGTTTCAAGTCGAAACTCCTCATTTTTCCATCCATGGTTTCCCTATTTTTTCCCGCACGCTGGGTATTTTCCCACTGCGCCGGTCACCGTGATTCGCCCAGGTGGGCAACCTGCGGCCGTGACGTTGGACCTCGACCCGTGACCCGGACGGACGTGGGATTTCTCGGTGTTACTTAAGGTGCTACTTAAGGTGATTTGTTACTTGGTGATTTAATTGTATGGTGATTTATACACGTTTTCATAGTTTCAGAGGGTTTAGGGGTCTTCCTTTCTTGATCAAATTTAGCTGTCAGCTCTCATATCCAGTTAATGTCAGCCCTGAACCTTGGTTTGTACATCCTCCATGCCATCACCCTTGGGGGGGACTGACAAGTTTAATCAGCCACTGAATTTCAACACCGTTCATGCACGTGTTCATATGTTGTTTGATAACATAGCTCTGGACATCCACTATTGTTAATTTCTAAATCATCTACAAACAGACCATTTCCATACTTACGTGAGATAATCAGGGGGTTACAACATGTTACAACCACAAGGTGATGATTTTGCAGAGAGGCCTTGCAACTGTGTAGCTGAGCAAACAAAATCACCAGAGATTTTCGATATGAGATGATCGGACTGATGGATCCTTCTCACAGTTCATGGCAAATCTCCCCAGTAGAAGGTTCCCCCACTATGGCAAGTGGCTCCTTTGAAGATTTTTGGTCCCCAAAGGGCACCAGGCAGTTTACCAGGTATAGAACTTCGACTTGAGGTGAATTCAGTGCCTTCAGCATTCACTGTGAGTTCAACCTGGTCCTGGAGAGTTACAACACCCGTGGTCCCCAAAAAAACAAGCTATGGCGATCTCCAAAGAAAATTGGGGCGCCAAATCCTGAAACAAGTCAGGTCTGAGAAAAAACCGATTCCTCAATTCAGTAGCATCCCAACAATGGTAATTAAATGTTCTGGAATGTTTTGGAGAACAAAACCGCTCTTTGGAATTTAGAGTCATGCTACTAATCAGTGCCAGACCCAGACATTGTTTTTTGGCACGAAACCAGCACGCCATGCCTCACAACTCTGCAAAATTCATGAAACACATGTGGCTTTGGTACCTGAAAATCGGATACCCCATTCCATATATATATACACATTATATATATACATTATAAATACATATATATATATATATATATGTACATTATAAATACATATGTGTGTATATATATACACACTGTATATACACATTATAATATATATATGTACATTATAAATACATAAGTGTATATATATATTATATATATACTGTATATACACATTATATATAATATATATATATAGTATTATATATATAATCCATCTCATGGTTTATCAAAACATCTCAAGCAGATGGCTTCTTACTGGGTACGCTACAGGTACTATGTGCAGCCCCGACTCCATCATTACAACGCGGATTTCGCCGCATCCTCAGAACAAAAGCTGGCAATTTCTGGTTGGTGGTGACTGGAACCATGGAATTTTAATGGGATATCATGGTGTTTTTAATGGGATATAATGGAACAAATGATTTCAAATCATATAAAAATTGAATTCACTCGTTCAATGATTTTAATGGGATATAGTAAATCAATAATGGAACCATGGAATGGATTATGACTTTCCCATCATATTGGGAATGTCATCATCCCAACTGACGAAGTCCATCATTTTTCAGAGGGGTGGCTCAACCAACCAGAAATCATATATATATACACATGTTTTCTAGTTGGTACTTCGAAAACTTAACAACCCAGATTGTTCTTCCTTGAGTAAAGATTATGAGCAAGACATCGTTTATTTTTTCCAGAAGACCCTTGGTCCTGGACTACTTGAACCAGTGATGCGTTAGATTTCCGGAGGTATCAACAGAGTAACATATGTGCTCAGGCGATTGTCCCATTTTCTGACCATAGCGATATGGTTAATAGATAACGATATTTCATCTATTAACTATCCCATAGGATCCATGTATGCTATATATACCCCAAATATTAGCATATATACCATACATGGATCCTATGGGTATTAACTATTAACATCTATTAATCATACCGATATTACGTTTAATCATGTTTAATCGTTGTTTCATGAAACATTTGCAGGCTGGCTTCACTACCTGGATGGGTATGGGTATGGGTCAAATCATTGGCTACCCAAAAATGAGATGGTCTACGAACTGAAATCATCCTGCAAGTGGTTTTATTTTTTGGTGGGGGTGCTGAAAAATGAATTTTGGTGGTGGTGTGTTTTTTTTTGTTAAACCAAATTTTGGTACCCAAGTTTAACCCCTTTTTTCTTGAGTTTTATTGGGATATTTAGATTTATTCGTTTCCCCAAAAAAAGACACGCTCTAGGTGCGAAGGCCCACCACACCTTCGCAAAGGGCACAAAGGTCAGCGGAGGAGCACGAGAGTTTTTTTTTTTTGCGGCATCAAACATACCCTTTGGTTATGTTAAAATAGCTATGGAACATGGCCCAAATTTCGTTGATTTACCTTCTAATGTTACATCGACAATAGTAAAGGGGAGGCCCCCCTATATATTTTTTTTGGGGGGGAGTCTGCTTTGCAGTAGTAAATCGAAAATCCCAACTCTTCCCCAAGGCTTCTGTAAGGTTTTGACAAATCCAATGCAATCATAATTAAAAACCATTCACTAAATATCAATTAGCCCTTTGACAATTTAGTATTGGAAAATCTTATAATTTGGGAATTTTCTGAAAATTATTTGCAGCTATTGCGAATGCAGCACAATTATTGCAGATGCTCTGGACCAAGATTGTTGTCTGTAATTTAAAACCAATAAGGCCTAATTTAAAATCAATAGGGGCTGAAAAATCAGATTGTGAAAAATAATTGTAGCTATTGCACGCGCTTTACTATTGCCCATCCAACATTAAAAATGGTGATTTTCCAGTTTGCTATGTTGGTTTACTAGAGGGTATGTGTTTTTTTTCCCTCTTTAAATGAGGCATCCCCAAGTCACCATGGGTTATTACGGGTTTCAATACTAAAATTGTCAATTTTTGAACGAATTTGGGGTACCGCCATTTCAAGAACCCCCCATATCGTACCCCTTTTGGTTGCTTATTCTCGGGGGTAGTACATATTTGGATTATTGGGGATTCCGAAAAAAAGAGAAAAACACAACAATGCGATACACATCTATAAGTAGAGCGGGATGGGGGATAGGGGTATTTTACATGGCTCATTTGCTTTGTATATGTGCATGATTTAATATATTTTTTGGTGGTCGGTCCCAAAAATGTGTTTCACTGAGAGATGGTTGTGATATGTTTTGATATCATTCACTTTGGAATACAGGACTTGAATTGGGATGATTGAGGCTGCACGTGACCAGCATGTTTTATGCATCATATATATATACCCTCTGGTAATTTGACATAACTATTGAAAATGGCCCATTTATAGTTGATTTACCTATTAAAGTGGTGATGTTCCATAGTTATGTTAGTTTACCAGAGGGTATTATCATCTACCTATACTGTTGAATGTGGGGATATCGCTATGAATCAACCAACCAGTGGAGAAAAGAACATCTGTGGTTTGGGCAGCTCCCAGACAATTACCACTGGTTGGTGCTTTCTTGGATGAAACAACACCAATGACTGATACTTTTCCCGCGTTCAAACAACAGACCAGTAATGGGCAATCAATCATCCAACACTGATTTTGCAGAAATGAGTTATGGGTTTATTGGTTTTATTGTTTGATGGAGTAATGTAATTCCTATAACACCTTTTTCGTGTTTTTTTTTGCGAACTTTAATTGTGTTTGTATCATGTTCTTGTTTTTGCAGGTCCCTAAGGTTTGACATCTCAACGTTGGATGTCGCTGGCTCTCAAATTCCTCCAAACATGTGGTAAACGGTAGGTTCCAATGCCAGCTACCGTGACTGGTACAAGCCATGAACATGGTGATCACTTAGGGATGGTGACATTGGGTCCCACATTACCCCCCTGTGTTCGCAGGAGGAGCCACCTGCAGCCCCGGAAGGCAGCCAAAAATGGGCCTTTTGGATTGGCTGCGTCGATGGTAAATGGGCTTTCCCAATGAGATATCCACCACGATGGAATCAAAATTTTGGGAAGATGTCTTTTTTTCGGGGGCCTTCCCTGAACAAATCGAAAGATTTTGGAGATTTTTGGAGTTTTTTGGATGCAACATACATGAACATACAAGGGTTTAACGTATGTTTCCTTTCACATGGGATGGAATATTAACATGATATTGTAAAGTTGTTGATGATTCACCTATCTTCAGACAATCCTTCAGGGTTAGCAGCTGCATAATAGGGACCATAGATTTTGCATATTAGTGATGGACCTCAGTTACGATCCCCTGAGCGCCTGCAGATGTCACATGTCACATAAAAATGGTGATGCAGATGTCATTCCCAGGGCCATTTTTTTCAGCTTTAGGGTGTGTGAAACACGCTATTAAATGATCTATATGTGATTTTTTTTGATTGAACTATAGGGAAAAACCATGGACATGCGCCATTGTCAATCGGTTAAACTCATCGACTCAGTCCGGTCATTGTCAATTGGTCAAGGCTTGAGATCGGATCGAGCGCTTGAGCAGTGACCAACCCCCTGTTCGTAGCAAAAACAAGCGGTCAGCGGCGGTTGTAGTTTAGCAGATATGATATCCACTGATATCCTCATAATCCATATGGGAATCCTGGAATCAACTAACCAGAAGCAATTCGCAACCAGGTTTTTGAGTGTTTCTTTTGACAAAGAAATTTTTGGGTGGCATCTGACAGGGCAAGGCGGCAAGTTGTGGGGAGCCTCAGACCCCCAACAAGTCATAAAATGTCTCAATATTGAGCTTCGCGAATCATCAACTGAACATGACATTTTTGTGGACCCATTGGTAAACTGACGTAGCTGTGGAAAAAAATGAAAATTCTTTCAATGGGTAAATCCACTATCAATGGCAATTTTCAGAGGGTACATTTACAATAATGGGTTTTAAAACCCAGTTATATAATGTTATATATGGAATATCCCCACTTATAGATGGGATTATATGGGATTTACAATACAAATGGGACTTACGGAAGCCCCCAATGCTCAGCTTGAAGGAACTGAGAGAAATCGTGCTTAAGATGAATTGACTACACAAAAAAAGCCATGGTTACCCTCTGGCAATTTGTTACATAGCTATTGAAAATGACCATAGAAATAGTGGATTTACCCATTAAAAATGGTGGATCTTTCCAGTTCGCTATGTTAGTTCACCAGAGGGTAAGTTAGTTGGATTCTCGGCCAATCTTCAGTTCTTGGGGGATTCGGAATGGTCAGAAAAACCCATTTTCAGAGGGATTGGATGGTAGCCTGAAGGGGTAGCCTGGATGTGTGGATGGATTATGATGGATTCCTATTCTGAGATGGATGACGATACACCACAATGTAGCTTGATCATGGCACATATGGCTGATTTGCATTCACCATCACTCAGCGGTTTTCGGCAGGCCTCTCATTCAGCGGTTTCAGAGCATAGCATTCGTTGATGGGTCGACCTTGAAGACGGCTAGTTGGGTGATGGATTTTGGGGGTCATGCTATTTTCAGACATAGCAACTATGTGTAAATTCGGTCGTTTCACAGCTTGCTATGGAAAATGCCCATTGAGTCGTTTACCTATCAAACATGGTGATTTCCCACAGTTATCTTAAATTACCAGAGGGTATGTCCATCAAATTGCATGAAATCCCATGAAATACCAATTATGGTTATACCATGGTTGGTTGAATAGCCATTAAACAGTAATATCACCAATTCAGCCCCTTTAAGCCATGTCAATGTCAAAAACCATTCACACCCGTGACGGATATTGCGTCGTTTCCTTTAGGCCATCTTTGGTGCCAATGCCTCCGCCCAAATTCACCACACGGGATCCTTTGTCCTTTGCTTTACGCTGGGGAACTCAGGAAAAATCTGGAGAAATGCGCTCGACAAATACTCGAAAAATATGGTGCTTTAATATGGTTTAAGAAGGTTAGTTTGATATGGGAGTATGGAGTCTTATCTGAAAGACATTGAAAATCATTAAAATACATTGAACTCCTCGAAAAATTGTGTTTTTTCATGGTTAGTTTGATATGGGAGTCTTCCCTGAAATACGTTAAGAAATACCATACCATTGACATACCATTGAAATACCTGGATTTGCTGAGTTGACAATGATGATATATGATGATCATGGGAAATACACGGGAATCGACAGGGAAGTCTGTCCATTCGGAATTTGGCAGAGTTTGGTTGCCGCTTGAGTCACAGCTGGTATGTGTATCTCTAAGTTCATTGTCAAGGCGATGTTAATTAAAAAAGGAACCATTGGTTCATCTACCATTTGGTGAGCAAATCTAGGGTATGATAAGGAAGGAAAAAAGCTACAGTAAAATATCCCTGCAAAGAACAAATATGGTTATAGGACAACATGCGAGTCTAGTGTTTGTTTTCCTCCCCTCGAAGAAGTGCACAATTTGGTAATTCCCGATGGTGGCGCAAGTCAATCCACTATGTTTGCAGTATAGTCTTTCTTTGTGTCTCGAGGTTCAAATTTCTGCGCGCACTTTCCCACAACCTTTAAAATTCCATTCTTCCAAGATTCCCCGCTTGCTTTCTTGCTAGCAATTGCAAGGAAAAAATGCGAAAAGATGCGAAAAGCAGCTGACCCATCCCCAGCTCTTAGCAGCCGGTGTCAGCAAAGACGCAGACTTCAGACTTTTAGATACTCATGCCAACCCCCCTCAATGGGATTCCCCCAAGAATTCCTGCGGCTTTATTGAGAGCTTATTTGCCACCACCAGCAATTATATCTTAAGCATTTTTGTTAGCCAACCGACCAACCAACTTGTGACGTTTGGCAAACGAAGATGATCCCCAAAGAACTGAAGAGCAGTGGCTGCTAAACCCTATTGTCGGTTGATGTTTTATGGGGTTATACTTCCCAAATCTTCCCAATACGTTGGGGATCATCACAATCCATCACAGGATCCCTATTAGCCAACCAAAAAAAAGTGGAATGACAGAGGGTTTTGAAAACTGTGACAACATGTTGACAACTGTCACTTCATACATTCATTTATACAGTATACATTCATTCATGCATGCATTCATTCATTCACAAACACACACACACACGCAATCATGAACGTAAATTGAAGTACGTACTGACATACATACAAAGGTACGTGTGTGTGTGGCTGTGTATAATATATATATAATGTTATATACAATATAAACAGGTAATCCAGAGGTTGAAGTCAAAGGTTGTAGCACCAAATAGAAATGGAACATCTAATATACTTGTGTATTTTTTTATTATATATATATATTAGTATATACACACATATAATATAAACACATATATTAGTATATAGTATAAATATATATATGTGTGTGTAGTACATAGTATAATATATATATAGTATATATCCCAATACCCACTGACTCTCCGCTCAGTCCATCCGGTGGCACCTGCACCTGCACCTGGCGCACGCACGAGCCGCCCCAGCCCGCGACGACGGCTGCCCTGAGAGGGAGCTCCGGAGCTACCCGTTACCATGTTTTGGGGGATTTGGGCAAGATGGTTGGCAAGATCACAAGGAGATGACACACTCAGAATGGGGACATGACTTTATTTCTGTCGTTCCGATTAAATCCATTCACGCTGAAACAACGTGAATTCTTGACATTTCTTGACAAATTGCACGTATGGAGAAGGAAGGTTGTCCCGCAAAGCGGGGGTCTCCACAGCGGTCCACTGGGATCTGTCAAAAGAGGACTGATCTGGTGCTGAAAACAGCAGGACCGACGCGGAAAAAGCTGATCTCTGTGATTTTAGACCGTTCTTTGAACCATGGTGCAGTGTAGGGGTACTGTGGGGTAAACTAACATAGATGTGGAAACTGGTCCATTTACAGATTATTCAGATTATAATGGATGATTACCTATCAACAATTGTGATTTTCCACATTTATGTATAGTTATGTTAGTTTGCAGGAGGGTAACCGGGTAAGGGGCCACTTGGTATCAGACATTATCAGACTATTTCTTGAGGGTTGTCCAAAAGTTTTCCATCGGAATTCAGAGATGACAACTTATGGCTCGAACAATTCTGTATCAATGGACCTACACATTTGGCATTTGTTGGGAAATAATCTGATCCTTAGGATGAATATTGAATCATTATCCACGTTTCTAACCTTGCCTGACCCGTTCCCTTGCACAGTCTTTACCTTCTGCACCATACCAAGTCACATCAAGCTGGAAGAGTTCGACAGACTGATAGATGTCCCTCTTCCACTGGGTTGATGATTAAAGGGGTCACCCGGATTGAGATGATTATACTTATATCTAAAATTACATACGCCGAAGCTTATAAACTGCCATCACCGTTGCACATCGTTTTCTTTTTTGGGCAAATAGTCATCATCACATAAGATAACGACTATAAATATAGTATAAATCATTGTAAACTGATCATCAAAATGAATATAAATCATCAAAAACTGATCATAATCGAATATATGCCATTTTTTGGTGGCCCCTCGATTTTTACCAAGGTCTCAACATGCCGCCAGGTCTTCATTGAAGGAAGTCCGGATGAGCACCTTATGGTGAAGCTGCCGATGGTTTTTCCTGGGGCTGGCGATCGAAAAATGGGCCTAGGATCGAAAAAAGGGCAGATTTCGTGGGATTTAGTGGGACTTATATATATATTCTGTATATAATGCTGTATATGTATATACATGAACTGACCAGAGGGTATCTTGTGTACGGTTGTTTCGGAATGGCGAACATCACCTATTGATTGCATTCCAAAGACCTCTCGCTATCCTGGATATACCAAAGAAACATTATGAAGTGCGGCCCTTTCCCTCCAAAAACTAGGTGCCAGAGCTTCTTAAGAAGGGGCCAAAAGGCTCTTTTGACCTTGTAAGTGGATAACAACCTTGGTCATAAGTCCCCGATTCGTGGGTCACATGAATAAACACATATGAATAAACATGGGTTATTCCTCCAGTCATCAAGCATGAAATCATCCATTTAGTTCGATTTCCACAGGATTTCCCACGCTTGATTGATGTTCTCCCAGCTGCAACGCCAGTCTTGTTCTCCCAGCAGTACGCAGCTCATGTCCTTCAAACCCAGTTCTCTGGTAGAAGAGGAGCGCCCCCTCCGGACGATGGACTCCATGGGGGCGGTAACACAAAATGACTCACTGACGATATGTAAACTGGCGGACTGGCTCTAGAATCCAGTTTACTAGAGTAAAAACTGCCGTGACCATGCTGATGAAACACATGAACTAGAGGGATTCTATTTACAATAAATGTTTTAAGTTGGAAGAGGTTAAGCGGAAGCCTGTGTGTCCCAAGTAAACTCTCAGGGGCCATGTTTGGAAGCCTCCTGCAAAAACAAAACAACAAGCTGTTTTTTTGTGTTTTCTTCTCCGTGCCAAGAATCTTCGCATGCATCATATCATCATGTTGGAAGGCTACCAATCGGCAAACGTGCCCATATGCTCCATGTATTGACTATTTACCAACATTTGCCCCAAAAAACACCCAGTCATGTAGGTAAATATACCATACATTGAGCATATGGGATGGATGGTCAACTCTAAGAAGCCTTTCCAGTCACGGGATATCGTGTTCAGTGTGCCCCTGTTGGTTGATTATATGACACATATTAGGCTCTAAACGGAGGTTGCACCAATGGTTATACTATCTACTTATTAGTGGATTACTGGTTGGTGGTGACTGGAACCATGGAATTTTGAATGACTTTCCCATCATTAATTGGGAATGTTTAATCATCCCAACTGACGAACTCCATGATTTTTCAGAGGGGTAGGTCAACCACCAACCAGTAATATAGTGGATTATCATCATCCATTTTGTGAATCCCTATTGACACGGCAGTATAAAGGGACGACAGATTGATGGTTTTGAACACTGCTCATCTATAGACTATTTATGATTGTTTGGTAGTACAGTAGTGGGAGGCGACCCTATTTCAATTATCCAATGTTTATTGGGAAAACCTTGGCTGGGTATGTTAAGGTGTTCAGAGGTGTTTCTACAGATGGGTGAAGATGTCAAATGTTTAGCCATGGGCCACCAGTATATCCCAGCTTGAAATATAAGCTCTATATTATCCCATTCAACTAGCATGATACGCCAAACTCCAATGGGGCAGTTTCAAAGACCCCACTTGGTTGGCATGGTTGGCGAGTTTTTGGGGATTATATGGGATTATACTACCCAGTACATTGGGGGTGATCAGACTCTATTATGTGAATCCCAGGTGGGTATGGATCAATACCTATTAATACCATTTTTAGGGGAATGAACATCCATTTACCAGCTATTTTGATGTTCACCAGGGGTACAAGGTTTTGACACACTGCCAGGTAGCAAACCAGTATGGAGATGTTCCGATGAATGTTTGAAGAACATCTGAGAAGTGTTCAAAACCACTGTTGGCTGATGATTTTTTCATATGGAGCTGATACTACCCAATATATTGGTGATTGTCACAATCCATGTTGGGCATCCTATTAAAAAGGCAATGTAAAGGGACGACAGAGGTTCGTGCCACAGTGGTGACATAAAACTCATCCAAAAACGGAGACTTTTTTTGGTGCCCCATTTCTTTCAGACCCCAATGCAGGGGCTTCAAACAGAAGAGATTCCCATCTACTTTCTTGAAAGAAAGTGTCCCATCTCCGACTCATCTCGAGGAAAAATTCATGCACGTCCTCCATCGACTGGCTTCCTTATGCAAAGCGCGGGGAGTTCTCTTCAAACAGGTCTTCTTCGCCGGGGGTCCCATTGAAGACCGCATCGGTCAGAGCGTTCCCGGACATTTTTGGACTGGGATGTGTCGGAAGATGAAGCGTCGGATATGTCAATTTATAATATTTGGTTGGTGGTTTCAAACATTTTTTGTTTTCCATAATATATGGGATAATCCTTCCCATTGACTAATATGTTTCAGGGGGATTGAAACCACCAACCAGATATGATTGGATGGGAAATGTGTAGCCATGGAAAATGGCCCATTTAGTTCGATGATAGCCGTGATGACTAGGGGTGTTTTAAAACACGGTGATTTTCCAGAGCAACCGTCCCGTTAAATAACCAGAGGGTATACCGATCAAATCCATACCAGGTTGAACATCATATTTGTTAAAGAAAAGTACAGTAAATCATCTATAACGGTCCAGTTTCCATAAATAGCTGAAGGGTAACAATTCCATCATCACACTTAGTAACTGGCTAATAAGCCTGCTTAGTAAGTCCATGTAAGTCCGCTAAGTGGCGTGTCCCATCCATAAGTGTTTTACAACCATTGTTATTAAATGTTAACCACCTATTAATTCGAGGCCATGTTTGGGTTAATGGATGTTAATGGTTGGATTGGGCCATTCTGGGTATCAACACGTATCAACCGCAATAATGAAACCACAATTTATTGTTTCCCCATGTTCTCCGGTAATCAAACATGGTTCGTGGATGGTGGACTGATCCTCCAAGTATCAACGGTATATCCCCATTCTATCCCTATCCCGGCAGAGTCTTGCCTGGTTAGCAAATTATTAACTATTATATAGTATAAACTATTTTGCCATATCTGTGTATATATATATGTGTGTGTGTGTGTCTGTATCTATATATATATATATCTGGGTAAATTATAACGACCTCACTGCGACCTCACTGGAATCATGGTTAGTAAGGGGAATCATCCCCAAATGGCCTTAGTTCAGGTTAGTGAAATATTATAATTTACACAGATATATATATATATATATATATACATATATATATATATATCAACCAACGATAAATGGGTAAGTGTTGCGTGATCCGACCGAGGACGTGGATCGCGCCCCTGTGGCCTCACCCGCACGGCAGTCGCCCTTCATGGGTGGCAAGGCCCGGGGTATCCGCATCCACCGGCCCTAGGAAAACCATAGGAAAACCATAGGAAAACCATAGGAAAACCATAGGAATATGGAGGTTTTGCTATTGAACATGACCATAGAAATAGTTGATTTACCCACTAAAAATGGAGATGTTCAAGAGTTTTGTCTATGTTTATCAGAGGCTAATTGGGATTATTACCATGAAAACTCTGCCATGAAAATGCTCAATATTGAGTTATTACCATTGAGTTTTCATAGCTTTGGTAAACTGAGCCATGAAAATTAACCAGTTAATTGGGACTAGATATGTACTGTACTCATCAGTATAATGGGTATTTTTCACGGCTCACATAGCATTGAAATGCATTGAACACACAATCTGTCCGTTGGCTCGCGCCACTCAACGCCACTCAACGCCTCTCAAGAATTCCTGAGTTGCATTGAGAGGCATTGAGTTGCATCGAACAATTTCCACCCGCAACGCACCTTCGCTGTCACATAGCTATCAAAAATCACCATTTTTAACAGGTACATCATCATAATCATCTATACATGGACCATTTTCCATAGCTATAGGCTATATGTTAAAAAGGGAAAAGCATCTGGAAAGGCATGGAGAAGATCTGGGAAACATATAGGAGGTTCCTAGCTTAAAATGCTAGAACATGACGACGTTTGGGGATTTCTCGGCGGTGTGTCAGTGACTGAAACTGGATTCGCCAGGGTGATGGTCCTTCATTAAGAAGAAACATAGACACTAGATGACACTAGCGTTTGTGTTGGTCCAACCCCATTGCGCAACGCTGTTTTTTTTGGCAATATTCAAAAGTTGGGTGCAACGTCGCAAATCAATGCTGTGATGTTGGTGGAAATCAATGGTGCGGTGGTACCCGATTCTTTGACCTTTCAAGGAAACAACTCCAACTGAACGTGGTTGGTCAGTGGTTGGTCAAAATGTGGATTCCTTCAATTCCACATGACGTTGCTGTTGCTATCTCTATTGATTCAAAGTGGACCATTCCCGGCATCGGTTTGAAACAAATCTGTGACAGAATTCCAGAAATAGCTGGATCGATGGGCAGATGATTGTTGATTTTTTTTTCCTTGTAAAGATCAGTCCATTTGTCAATGGTACGTAGATTTTTCCGTGATTTGTTTCACTCTGGACCTTTCGCTTCTGCACGTACACTGGATACACCAATTGCAGTGGGTTGAAACATGCCGATGATGGTCTAATTTCATATAGGTTCATCTAAACACTCCAATGTGTATGTGTGTGTATGTGGCAACTAGGTATACACATATACGCTTGTCATATTTTTTCCTTCTGCTTTGACAGCTGGCTATGCGTTTCAGATTTTTGCTCAGATCCGTGCATGTCAACCGTGAATGTCAACGCAGTAGATGCCTGACATGGAATGGCTGCCACCAGGTGACCCGTGAACAGTTCATCAGGAGGTTTCCCTTCAAGAAGGAGACGGGACAGCTGAGGTACTCAATTCCTGAACATCAGTGAAGTACTCAATTCCTGGGGTAATATGGTGAACCCAATACCATGAACCTACCAATTAGGGATGGTTTAATCAACCCATAAAATATCATAAAATCGTATTTTGGGGATGGTTTATGACATTGGATTTATATAATTTACCAATATACTGGTCATAAAACCACAATTATAAATCCAATGTCATACTATATCCCCATTTTATGAAATTGATTTACCACATTGCCAATTTTGATCCACTCACTGCAGCTGTTTCGACACTTCCATGTCTGGGCGCCCGTGACCGGGTCACTGTTTTTGAGGTGATCATCCATGATCCCAAAAATCACCACTTTGGACTTCGGGATACGACACGGGGACCGACACAGGCTGCGCTACAATCGACCACGATCGCCGTATCGTCGAAGTGGTTCAACCATTCGCTTGAAAACGGGTACCCTCTGGTAAACTAACATAACTATGGAAAATCACCCTTTTTAATGGGTAAATCAACTATAAATGTGCAATTTTTAAATGCTATTTTAAATTACCAGAGGGTACTCCCAATCTTTTATACGCAATACATATTAACTATCTTTGCTGGCCGCAGTTTCATTCGATTAGGCTGCGGACCTTTGACATGCGTGAAAGGATAGATTATAACGACCTAACTGCGACATCACTGGAATGATGGTGAATTGGCAGCAACTGTCGCGACGCATGGCTGGTGAAATCTGTTCTCACATATTTTGTTACTTTTGTCCTATCCAATTGCAGCTGATAAAACTCGGTAACCCTTGTCATCGTGGCTAGTTTCTGATGATCTTTGGTATTTTGCCCATTTTGATTGGAACGTGCAATATGCACTGACCAGCTTTCACAAAGAATGCCGCGTATGACTGGCCATAGCAAGATGACCAAAATGCCTATGAAGCTATGAAGCCTAGGATCATCAGTCAGCACTAACCTGACAAATGCCAATCAATTCGATGACTTTTGTTGGGGTTCCCCAAACTTCGGACAGCCCATGGGTGTTTTTTGATGCACTGTGCAGGAGTTTCCACCGGAGGATGGGAAAGAGGGAATTCGACCTGGGTGGGCAACTATAATGAGATGGCTGGTTGGTGGTTTGGAACATGTTTTTTATGACTTTCCCATCATATTGGGAATGTCATCATCCCAACTGACGAACTCATATTTTTCAGAGGGGTAGGTCAACCACCAACCAGATGATGGGATAGATATGGATAGATGGGGTAGTGGTACTCACTTCTTTCCTGATTCATAGAGGAGCCCGCATGATCGAAACGAAAGCGAGAAAATCATCTGACACAAATGGGTTCAAATGGTCAAATGCTATCCTAAACTCCAAGCCGTTTAATTACATCATGGCCACAGTAAGAAACAGTCACCACTTGAAACCATGGTCTGTGGGACGCCATTCGAGGTACCTTTGGTAGAGCCCAGCTGAAGAAACATCTTCAAGCAACCTCCAGTTCGACAAGTTTGGGCGGAAGTAATCATGCTTCCATATATTTCGAAATATGGTGAATTTGTGCGATCACCTTCCATTTTTCGAGTTGCCTTTGTGGTAAGTTAAAGTGCAGTAGTTGTATCAGATTCTGTCAGTGTCATTTTTTTGGTAGGTCCCTTATTAGACCTTTCACATTCCCTTGTTGATAGCCCCGGTGTTGGGACATGTTGGGACTGCACAGGTATCCTTTCTTTTGGATGCGCTGTCTTGTGCGGAATCTTCTCAGGATGTGGAATTGCTGGCCAAGAATTACATGACCAACAAGGGCGATGTCCACTTCATGGTCCGCAACGCCATAGTTGCTTCAACTGTGCCACCTGTCACCTGTGGCGGGGATCCCAAACTGATTGATCAATGTATCGATTTGAAGGTGTCGAGAAAATTGAAGATCCAACAAACAACACAACTCTATGCTGAAAACATGGGTTTTGGTGCTCTTTGGGGGTCCCCAAGTTGAGCATTAAGAAAAGTCACAGGTTTCCGAGCCAGCAGTCAATCAGTCAATGTCAGTTTAATGTTTGCAGTAAACAACTGATCATGTCAGTCAATGTCAGTCAATGTAAGTTAATGTCAGTCAATGTTAAGGTCAACAGTGAGCCATTGTTTTCCAAAGAAATTGTACCCTACGGTATGGCCTTATGTTTTTGGACTTTGGAAATTGTGGCGGCCGTCATACAATGGCTTGACTAATCCCGAAACAAGCCAAGATAGATGTGTCATTGCTAAAGTCAACCGTAAGCCAATGCTGGCACAATTTGCTATTGCCATAGGCATATATAGGCCTAGGGGGTAAGCCCAAAGCGTGATCAGTTGCTACTAAGAGCATTTCCACCATGAAAAGCCAAAAACATTACAGTAAGTCCGCACTTCCTGAGCTTATCCACGACCCTCTGGATGTGATCACTGTCTCCCGGCTCATTAATTAATCTACATTCATTTCACCCACCAAATATGAACGGAGATAAACTTATATTTATATTATATTATATATATAT